>OIWV01000608.1_pt1 | contig 34228 bp, 36 predicted proteins | sample 1587751 | NCBI WGS metagenome assembly OIWV01 (sample SAMEA3888913, study PRJEB22519) | human gut metagenome | biome: human gut; feature: human-associated habitat; material: faeces | place: Denmark | collected 2010
GTCTTGGCCTCCATCATCCCAGTCAAAAAAGATGATGTCGCCGGGGCGCGGCTCATAGCTGTTATCCTGCCACAGCCCACGCTCCTGGAACCAGGGAACACCCTGGGACGCGCAGGCCGCAAACTTCGGGATCACGCCGGCTTCGATATAACCGCACTCATTGGCGCACCAGCTTACAAAGCAGGCGCACCATTCCACACGACTGCCAAAGCCGTACCAGCTCCAGTACGGTTCGCCGCAACATTGCCCACCTGGGAGAGCGCCACCGTGACGATTTCGCCATCCCCTCCGGTAATGCCGTAAAGCACCTGGGACCAAAGGGAATTGTTCTCATCGGCTAAAAGTTCCGCCATCTGTTCCCGCTGGTCCTCGTTAAAGCCGAACTGGTTGGCCATTTCCTCCGCAGTCTTGTGGCTGACAGTGATATACAGATAGGTTTGCGTGACCGTGGTTTCCGTTTCCACGATATTGCCGTTGCCGTCATCGGATGTTTCAATCACTGTTTCCGTCTGGGTGGACGTGCTGGACGAGATCTCATTCATCTGCCAGAAGATGTCCTTTAACAGCTCTAGCTTCTCATCATCCATGGTGGCCACTTCCTGGGCGTTGTCCGAATCGGTGGTGGTTTTGACGGCGTAAACCGCCAATACCTCTTTCCACACAGCGCGGGAACCGGACATCTCCAACACATCATAGCTGTGGGACGCCTTGATTTCATCCAGGTTCTCCTGGTAATCTGTATTGATCTCCTGTACGGCAGTCTGCATGGTCTGCCCGGTGCCGGAATCCTCGCCGGAAAAGAAAATCCCAAAGCAGGAGCCGATAATCATACCGATGAGGCAGATTACAATAATTACCAGCACGGCGATCCAGCCCCCGGCAGCGATGGCGGCAATCAGCGCCTTGGTGGCTGCAATGATGGCTTTCACCGCCGCAACCGTAGCCTTGACCGCTGCCTTTGCCGCAACTACCGCAGTTCGAGCCGCTATGCGGGCGGCATGAGCTGCAGCCCTGGCCGCCCGCGCCGTGGCCTGGGCAGTCCGCTGGGCAGCTTTAGCCGCCTGTTGGCTGGTCTTGATACTGGCCTTGGCAGTCTTTTCCGCCGTCTTAATGGATTTGCTGGTGGTTTTTATGGTTCCCTTGGCCGTGGAAGAAGCCTGCTTGATGTTTTTTCGGCCCCTGTCCACTGTCTTAATGCCTTTCTTGCCGCGGTCCAGGGTCTTGATGGCCCCGCGCTCCTGACGGACCGCCTTGGCCGGCTCGGAAACCGTATCGGCTGCCTGACGGCCACTCCAGCGTGTGGTGGACTGCCCAGCCTGCTGAGCCGCCTGTTTCTCCGCTTGTTTTTTCAGCTGTTCGGCTGCGGCTTTCCGCTTTTGGATTTTCTCCTTGAGCTGGGAGATATTCTCCTTAGTCGTCTGAACCCCTCTGCGGCCCTGTTTATCAAACTGGTGAACCGCTTCATGGGTGACGTTATCCACCCCAGCGGAAAGGCGGTCGGACGCATATTCACCAGGAGAGCTTTCCTCCGCATACAGGCTGTGGTCGGCCTTATCCTTGGTGCGGATATATGCCTCCTTCATCCGTTCAGAAGCAACCGCCGCTTTATCAATCGCTTTAATGCCTTTTTTCGCAGAAACTCTTGTTTTTATACCCTTGCCCATGGGCTTCACCTCCTTCCCCGGGCGGGGCCGCCCTTATTCCTCCAGCAGCTTGGCGACAACCACCATCCGCCCGTTGGTTCGGGAATACTCGCAGGTGGAAAGGGTAATGAGCTGGTCGCCGTATTCCGCAGTCACGCCCGTGTCATAGAGCGCCAGTTCCTTGCACTTGGCAATAAACTCGTCAAAATCTTCTTCCTGTTCGGCCCGGACGAAGTAGTAATACTTGAAGCCTTGCTCTGAGTAGGCCACCGTCTTAAATGCGGCGATTACCTCATACTCGCCAAAGCTGTCCAGCGTATCAAAATGAATGGTCTTGTGGTCCTGGTAGAAATCCTCACTCTCGTACTTGCACAGATCGGAGAACATACTGCCGTTGTTCATGTGATGGCCGTACAGCATCAGATTGTCGGAAATGCCGACGTCGCAGTTTTCCTGCATATAGGGCACCCCATAGCTGCTGTACGACTTATCAAAAGCGTGCTTCAGATAGAAGTTGGGGTTATCCTTGGTCTGCATGACGGGATAATCAATCCGGGTGCCGGGAATAGAAATCCAGCCCACCAAATCGCTGTTCTTGGCGTACACATCCGCATACTTTTCAAAAGCCGTGAGTTCTTCCGGCTCCTGGGCCGGGTCATCGGCCAGCTCCAGCGCGGGCAACTCCACATCTTCCTTGACCAGCCCGGCCACCTCGTCAAAGGCTTCGGCGCTTTGCTTTTGGTCCAGATATTCGCGGGCCAACATAGCCCCGGAGAAAAGGAACAGGGCGGCACAAAAGGCCGCCCCAGCGATCATCAGTCTGCTTTTCACTTTGTCACTCATATTTCACCCTCCTGTACTTATCGTGCCTGTTCCTTGCTGGCCGCTTGGCGGCGCTGCCCGGCCTGGGCCGATCTCAACCCCTGCAGTTCGGTTTTCACCGATGAGCGCCCTCCATTGATTCGCTCCACAGTGAGCGCCGTGTCACGATCCATCTCAGAAAATGCCTTGCCGCAGTACAGCACAAAGCTCCGCAGCTTGGCAAGCACACCCTTATCCGCAGATAATTCCTTGCTTTCCTGGGGTTCCTTTCCCGTAAGGGCAAGCCCGGCGTTTTTGATGTGGCCACCCGCCTGGTGCAATTCTTCCCGCATGGAGTCCAGTCTCACAGCGAGTTGCCCCATGCTTTTTTCCGAATGGGCAAAGCCCCGTCCCATCCGGGAAAGAACTGAGGGGATGTGCAGGGCCTGGGCCGCATGGCACAGGGCAGAGCGCCCTTTTTCCCGGAAGGTCTGCACCATCTGCTTTGCAGATGAAATGAGGTTTTCCTTTGCCGTGGAAACCATCACTTTGGTCTGGCGGACTTTACCCTCCACAGTGTCCGCAAGCTGGGAGCACCGTGCGCGGATTCCCTTGTCGTGGAGCTTGCCCACCTCCAGGCGCATTTCCTTCATTTCGTCCATCATCTGGGACAGCTTTTCTTCCATACCGTCGATATAGCCCACCAGGGCCTGTACTTCTTCCTTCTGCTTTTGAAGCCCGCTCTGTTCCAGAACGGAAATCAGGTCTATGATCTGCGGGTGGTCCCGCAACGTAAGAGCCGGTTCAGCCATTGTTCATTCCTCCATTCTCAAACGTATCATCGCGCCGGTTCCGCCTGCTTTCTTACAGGGGGCAGCTCCCGGCAGTATTTCGGGTAACGGATTTTCACGCCTTCCATAAAGTAGGGGGCGAACTCGCAGCAGAACAAATCCTCCGGGGAATAGGCGTTGCTGTGCTCCGGGTCGGTATAGCCGTTCCAGAGATTAAAAGCAAGGCGGCACACCCGGACGGTGCCGCTGGTCTGCCAGCCGCCGTGCATACCATCCGGCTCGATACAGTCCTGCTTGAAGTCAAACATCTGGCGGATGTTTGACCGCGTTTCCGGGGCAATCCCCATCACATAGAAAAAGGCCCGGTGGTAACAGTCGTTCCTCCGAGCCTCGCTCATCATATCCAAAAAGAAATCCCGGTGTTCCGGGGACGCAAAGCGAAGATTGCTCATACCGGCACCTCCTCGCCGCCGAATACACCTTCACCGGGTTTGGTGGTCATCAAAGCATAGAGCCTGGTGTCACGGGGGAACCGGTTGATGAAAGGCACCAGGGCGCTGCCATACCGGATGAGGCCGCAGCCAGCGTCCGCATTGGTGACATAGCTCATCTGCTCGTCGGAAATGTTCAGGAGCTTCGAGAGCTTGGCACGGTCGGAAAACGCCTGATTGAGCATGACCACAAACTCGGAGTTGGAAAGCATGGTGCTTGCCTGCACGGAGTCCAGCAGATATTCCACATTCTGCGTGATGGCGGTCGGGTAGCCGTTTCTCTTTCTGAACTGCCTCCAAGCGGAATTGAAGAAAATGCCGCTCTGCTCGTTTTCAAAAACGACATGAAATTCGTCGATGAAGATGTGGGTGCGCTTGCCCTTCTTCCAGTTGAGGGTAACACGGTTGAGGATGGTGTCTGTGATCACCAGCAGTCCCGTCGGCTTCAGCTGTTCACCAAGGCCGTGAATATCGAATACGACGATGCGCTTATCGAGATCGACGGTGCTTTCATGTCCGAAAATATCCAGTGAGCCAGTGGTGAACAACTCCAGCGACAAGGCGATCTCCTTGGCCTTTTCTTCGGGCTGTTCCAGCAGTTTGTTTCGCAGGTCACAGAGCGTAGCGGGTTTTCCCGTCCGCTCGGCATCCTGATACACCAGCGCCGTGCAGCGGTCGATGATGGATTTCTGCTGCGGGCCGACACCGGCCTTGTCGATCTGCTCCACAAGGGACATGATGAACTGCGATTTCTCCACAATGGGGTTGTTCTCGCCGTAGCCGTCCACCATATACATGGCGTTCAAACGGTCTTTGCCGCCTGCCGCCATATGAATGACGGTCGCCGTTTCCTTGCCCAGAGCCGCTGCCAGCGCACCAAATTCGTTTTCGGGATCGCAGATCAGCACATCATCGGCGGTGTTCAGAATGAGGAAAGCAATCAGCTCCTTAGCGCTGAACGATTTGCCAGAACCGGGCACGCCCAACAGAAACGCCGACTGGTTCAGAAGATTTGCCTTGTTGCACATGATTAGGTTGTGGGAGATGGCGTTCTCTCCGAAGTAAATGCCGCCCTTGTCCTGTACCTCCTGCACCTTAAAGGGCATGAATACTGCAAGGCTTTCGGTGGTGAGGGTGCGGAACGCATTGATCCTCCGTGTGCCGATGGGGAGAACGGTGTTCAGCCCGTCCAACTGCTGGAATTTCAGAACGGCAAGCTGGCACATATGCTTTCTTGCCACGGCGAGCACCGTTTCGGTATCGCTGTCGAGCTGCTTTTTGTCATCGGCAGTAATGACCATCGTAATGACCGCCAGCATCATCCGCTGATCCCTCGTGGTCAGGTCGTCCAGAAATTCCTTGCTCTCCTTGCGCTGGAGCTCCATATCATAGGGGACGACGGCGGAGAAATTGTTGTTGGCGTTCTGCCTGCGCTGCCAGTTGGTGATGTTGGTTTCGATGCCCAGCAGACGATTTTCCACCTCCCGCACGGCTTCATCGGTGGGGATCGGCACAACATCGATCGACAGCATCATATTTCGGTTGAAGTCGGTCAGCTCTGTAACCATGCTGTCTTTGATATACGAAGCGTAGTCTTTCAAAAACAAGACACGGCAGTATTTCTCGCCCAGCTTCAGACAGTCGCTGCTTTTCTCCATCGAGTCAGGGCAGATATAGTCCTTGAAGTCATGCCCCTTGCGCATCATGTCCTGCGGGTCAAAGTGAAACGCCGCTTCTTCACCTTGACGGTAGAAGTCATGGAGCACCCGCAGCTTTTCGGCGGCGTCCAGCTCGGTACACTTGGAGCCAAGGGCGGCAAAGTGGGCGATCAGGTCAGCGCCGATCCGGGCAAAGTAGGTGCGGGCTTCTTCGATGTCCTTTTTGCAGACCGACACCGTGATATATTTCTCCTGCATGATGCCGTTGGCGCCGGTAGCCTTGTCCAGCAGCATTTGATTGTATTCCCGGCGGTACACATCGCAGGCGTCGCCCCGCATAGGCATCAAGATCGACTGCTCGAAATTCGCCCGGTTCAGCCTGCGGTTGTTGATGGTGATCTTCGTTGTCGCCCCGGAATCCAGACTGTTCAGCAGCTCCGAATAGGCAAGGAACATCTGCTCCTTATCCTCACGACTTGCCACAAGGTAATTGATGTCGGTAAACTGATAGGTCTTGGAAAAGCGGCCGCCCACCTGAAAAATGCCGTCCTTCCAGATGCGGCGGACGGGGATCACATCCTGCACCTTGCGGGGCACGGTGTATCGCTCCTTGTCCTGTTTCAGCAGGTTTTTCAGCGTTTTGATCATGATTTTCCTCCCTCCAATTTGTCTTTCAGCGCTTCATAGTAGAGGTTCGAGGCCTCAAAGCGAAGCTCTTTCGGTTCTAACAGCTCCGAGCGCAGCCACGCCCAGAGAAATTGCTCGGCGGTCATGCCGTGGTAAGTGATAAAGCCCAGCGCCGCAAAGGGTGCGGCACCGAGAATACACATCCAACTGACGGTTTCCGTCCCGAAGTGGGGTTTCAGCAGAAAGTACAGCCCCACGGCAACGAGGATCGCCAAGACAGAAAAAACGAACTGTCGCATGGACAGCCCGAAGAACATGGATTCCGTATAGTTGCGGATCTCCCGATTGATTTTCACTTCCAAATTTCTTCCTCCTTACAGTCCCATCATTTCTCTGACAACACGGTCTGCCATTTTGACAGCGCCGACGAGCACCAGCATATTGAAAACCAGCTCGCCCACATACGACCACACCTGCGTGACCGCCGCAGCGTCGGGATCAACAACGGGCGGGCTGGATGCAAATAGCGAGAAGATGATGCAGGCCAGTACGATGATCGCACCCTCCAAGCAGACGGCGGCATAACTCTTGATGAAGCTCTTGCCAATGTTCTGCGAGGGCTCACCCGCAAAGGCCGAGAGTGGGACCGGCGCAATGGCCGTGTAGAGATAGAGTTTGAAAAATCTGCCGTACACGGTCATGATCATGATAAACGATAAGACCGTAATGAACAGCCCGCCGATCAAGGTCACTGCCCACAATGGGATGCTTTCAAAAAAGCCGCAGTCCTCCACGGCGGTCACGATCTCGGCAGGCAGCACGGTTTCCTGCGCCGCCCCGAAGCCTGCGGCGTTCATGATGGTAGAGATCAGCCCCTGCACGATGTTGAACAGGGCAATCATCAGCTCCAAGCCGTATGTGACGGCGGCTTTGGCGAGGGCAAAACGGATAAACACTTTGAGGGCGTGCTCCGGCCGTTTCAGCTCCGCAAAGGAGCCGCAGGTTTTCATTACGCCGACCACAAAGAACAAAACGAGCAGCGCAAGCCCGATGGCCTGCACCGCACCGTGGATGCCGACGATCACATTCCAGATCGTGCCGCCCTTGAACTGCTCCGGTGACTGCGTAATGAGCTGCCAGATCTCCGCCAGCTTTTCATTCCATGTTTCAAGCGCATTCTCCAAATTCTGCACGATCCAGTTATCCGACATTCGGCTCACCTCCCGTCAACGCAACATCACAGGCGACCTCATTGCCCCAAGCATCCCAGCCGTCGGCTTTTTGACGGGCAAATAGTTCAATGCGGGGCAGATCGCCCATCAGCTCAACAATGCGTCGCCTTGCTTCTTCCGGCTTCTTGCTGTGTTCCTCAATGTGGGAGAGAATGACTTGATGCACCCCGGCCGAGCGGCGTTTGGGGTGTCCTTTGGTGGCAAGCATACAAAACTCCGCATTGGCTCTCGTCCAGTGTCCCATACCCCAAAACAGGCTGTCGGACTTACGGTTCTGCTTGATCCACACAAACGCCACCGTCTTATACGAAAAGCCCCATGCACGCATGACCGAAAAGCAGTCATGCAGCAGCGGGATCGTTGTCCATAGAAACAGTACGCAGTCATCAGCGGCAAGCGTGCCGACCGGCAGCGCCTGTATATCTTTCAGTTCCATTGTCGGGTAGTGGGATTCGGCAGAGCGTCCAAGCCCTTTTTTAGAATAGACCTTGTACCGCCAAGGCGGATCGGCGTAAATAATGCTGTATTTTTTCACAGCTTCCTCCTTTCCGGCAAATAGGGGCAGGCCGAAGCGACCTGCCCCGTGTGTCTTATCATTTTATCTGCTGTCCCGGTCGGGCGAACTGCGGATCACGCCGTACACATCATCCACAAAGTAGCGCCCGGCAAAGGGGTTGAATATGGCGTGGCATTTCACGCCGTTGTATTCGGCAAGGTAGTCGTTGTCCCCGATGCGTTTGAGGATCGTTGCCTCACCGAGCACATGGGTTTCTCCCTGTTTCAGGGAGTGGATATAACACTGACACTTTTCCATCTGCGGCCTCCTTTCAGCCCGTGATCAGGTTGAGGATCTCTTTGGCAAAGGTGATGACGATACCGCCCGCAAGGGTGAGAAAGCCGTTGCTGCGCTGGCTGGGATCGTGGGACTGGAACGAAAGTCCCACCTGCACGATGCCCCAGCCGAGCAGGATCAGTCCGACCGCACGGATTAGACCAAAAATAAAATCGCTCAGGTTGTTCACGACGGCAATCGGGTCATTGGCGGCAAAGGCCGTCACGGAGCAGCCGAGCACAAGGGCGACCGACAGCACAGCGGCGCAGTAGAAACGGAAGCCTTTTCTGACCTTGCCGGGCACAGGCAGCTTCTTTGCGGTCTTTTTGGTGTTCTTCATGGGTTCATCCTCCTTGAATTGAATTAAAAAAGAGCCTCTATATCCTCGTCGGAAAGAAGCTCATAATCGGGTATGGGTTCACTAAGTTCAGACAGCGTTTCGGCGGCAGCGCCTGCAAACGAGAGCGTTGCAACGGCATTTTCCGTCCCGCCGTGTTCATAGGACGCTGCGCCGCCGTCCTCGGTCAGCGCAATGTTCGGGTGTTTCAGAATGTCGTATTTTTCGTCCATCACCGGGCGCTCACCACGGATAAATAAAAGGGCGTAACGGTTGTCCAGCATACGCACCTCGTCCGGCGTCAGAAGTTCTCTGCCGCTGAACTGATAGTTCGTGCTGTAATTGCCGTTGCGCCCGGATGATTTGCCGTAGGTGTTGGTGTCGATGGTGGATTTGCCGAGATAGGATTCCGAGATCAGCTTGTGGGTCGATGTTTCGTTGCCGCCGAGATAAAGAAACTCGTCGCAGTTGCCGAGTATCGACTCCCATTCCTTTTCAAACAGCGCTTTGAGTGCCGCTACATTTTGCAGAATGATCGACACGAACACATTGCGGGAACGCATGACCGCAAGGATCTTGGAGAAGTCCTCCGGTAAGCTGACATTGCTGAATTCGTCCATCAAGAAGTGAACGGGAACGGGCAGACTGCCGCCGTATTTGTGGTCGGCCAGATAGAATAGCTGCTGAAAAAGCTGGGTGTACAGGATGCTGACTAAAAAGTTGAAGCTGGTGTCATTGTCGGGTATCAGAGCAAAGAGCGCTACTTTCTTCTCTCCGAGGGACGGCAGATCCAGCTCGTCCGTAGCGGTCAGCGCCGCCAGTGAGGACAAATTGAATTTTTCGAGCCTTGCCGCCAGCGTGATCTGAATGGATTTCAGCGTTTTGGCGCTGCCGGAGTGATAGTCCTTATAATATTTCACGGCGATATGGTCGGGTTCACGCATTTCCAGCCGTTCAAACAGCTCGTCCAGCGGCGAGGTGTATTCGTCGCAGTCCTCCCGCACATCCGCCGCACGCAGCATCTCCATGACCATCGGGAAGTTTTGCTCGTCGGGCGGCGCTTCGTATTTCAGATAGAAAATGAGAGCCAGCAGGAGCATAGATGCAGCCGTGTCCCAAAAGGGATCGTTGGACTGACTGCCTTTCGGCGTGGTGCTTTTGAACAGGTTGGTCACAAGCCGCTGCACATCGTTGTCGTCCCGCAGGTACACAAACGGGTTGTAGCAGTGGCTTTTCTCCATGTTCAGAAGATCCAGCACCCGCACCTCATAGCCCTTTTGCCGCAGCAGGTGTCCCGTACTGCGCAGCAGTTCGCCCTTCGGGTCCAGCACGGTAAAGCTCGTGTTGGCTTGGCACAGATTCGGTTTCGCATAAAACCTTGTTTTGCCTGCGCCGCTGCCGCCGACCACGACCGTGTTGAGGTTGCGGCGGTGCTTTCGTCCGTCCAGACCCATCCGTACATTCTGCGTGAAGATCTTGTTGTCCTCCGGTGCAGCCGCCCGGTATTTTCGGTTGACGGTTCGAGCAGAGCCCCATTTTGCCGAACCGTGTTCCTCGCCTCGGCGGTAATTACGGCGGGATGATAGAATAACACCCACCGCAAGCCCGTAGGCACAGAGCAAAATGAGGACAGTTTTCAAGCTGTCCCCGCAAAACTCGATATGAAACGGGTCGTTCATCACCGCCGGAAACCGGGCGACGATCTCTAGCAGGCCGCCGTGGGCGGCGGGGGCAATCAGCAGCCCCAGCCACACCACGGGCAGAATACCGAACAGGCAGAGGACAAGAGGGTTATTCTCTCGCTTCATCGTTTCGGCACCTTACCTTCTTTGTGGGGGCGTCAATTACCTTCAAAAGAACTTCATCTACAATGTCGGTGGGGCGTTCTTCCTCCAGCAGTTCGTTCCGCATCTCATTGAGGGCATTGACCACAACGCCGTGTTCATAGCGGTCAAGAGTCAATACCCGTTTTTCGTGTTTTCCCATACTCATCGCTCCTGTTCACTCTGACGGGGCGCCTTGCTCTGTTCCAGCGACCGCATCATCCTTGCGGAAATATCATAGGCGGTGTCCCGGATGTCGGTCAGCTCAGCACGGATCGTCTGCGGGTCATCGGTACGCAAAAAGTCGGCAGGCGTTTCAAAGGCGTAGCCACTCACATCCACGCCGAACTCTTTGCCGAGAATATAGGAAACGCACTGTGCCTTGAAACCGGCATTTTCTTCGGTGTGTTCCTCGCCGGTCCGGGCAAGCTCCGCCTGCGCCAGTGCCTTGGACAGGCCGCAGAACAGGTCGTTTGCCGAAAGCCCGCGGCGGACAAAAACGGCGTTCTGCTCACGGTCATACACGGCATCTATGCCGTTCGGCAGCTCATCCACGGACTGCACCGATGCGGGGCGCTTGTAGATCAGGGCGTTCAGCAGCGCCCGTGCATCATGGGAAGCCGCCTGCGGCGCTCTCGTTCGGGCGGTGGTCTGCGAGATGTCATAGACCCGCTTGATGTTGTAGGACACGCCGATGCTGCCGTCGTCACGGGTGTACTCGCCGTTGGACTCGACGATCTTGATGGGGCGGCCAAACTCCTGCCGCTTGATATACACGCCCTGATCCCGCCAGAAATCTTTGTCGCCCAGCCTGCGGGCATCCGGCTTCGTTGCAAGGATCAACAGGGCGTTGGTGGCAGAGTAGCTGCGGAAAGCTGCCTGTACATCCAGATAATCACGGAACTTGCCGCTGTCTGCGCAGACTGCCTCGGCGGTGGCATCGGCCAGAGCGTAAACCTCGTCCCGCTCCGCCTTTTTATTTGCCGCCCACGCCTCCTTGTCAAATTCGTCGGTCTGCGGGGCGGATTCAAAAATATCGTCAAAATTGCTCATGGCTTATCGCTCCTTTGCTTTCTTCGGTTTCTTTCGGGATGGTTGCTTGTGGGTGGTGGCCGGCTGCTTTTTCGGCTCTTTTGCCGGGGTGGGTTCGGAAGCGCCCGGTTCTGCCGCCTCTTTCTGCCTGTTCTCCCGAATTTTCCGCAGTTCCTCATGGACAGAGGGGCGTTCTTCGGGAGATTTAGCAGTACCCTCGGCGGTTCTGCTTTGCTTCTCGGAGGTAGGCGCGGACGGATGGGATTTCTCCGTCTTTGCCGCCGCAGGGTTTGGGGATGCGTGTTCCTCCCTTTGAATGGGTGCGCCCAGCAGATCATCCAGCAGGCGGTCGTCCGCCGCCTTGTCGGGCTTCTCCTGCTCAGGCGCAGACGGGGCGGCTTTGTCTGCCTTGGACTGCTCGATGTCCCGCTTGATGGAAACGGTATCGACCGTCGCCAGCTTAAACCGCTCCACAATGCGGTTGATCTTGGATGCGTCCTCGGCACGCACCATAATGTCTACCATACCGTCGGCAGAGCGCTCTTTACCCCGCAGGGCGCAGTAGACAACGCCGTACCGCTTGGCTTCGGTCGCAAACTGTTTCAGATGCTTCTCGCTGACGGTGAACACTTTCAGCTCCTTGCCGCTCTTGAGCATGGCAGAAAGCCGCTGGTGGCCTTTGGTTTTGTTCTTATCTCGGTTTTTCCAGACAGCGTAGAGCATGGCGGCAATATTCTTTGCCGCCGAGCCGGTCAGCTTCAAGGCAACTTCCGTACCCTCCAAGCTGATCCGCACGACCTGCTCCGCTGCGTCACCGGAATTGTACATGGTCGGTTTTCTCCTTTCCTTTGATTTGCTCGTCCTCACGGACGGCCTTGATTTTCTCTTGGATCACGCCGGAACGCTCGGCAATGATGTTACATAAGACCACCTCCTTTCGCAGTGCGGCAAGCTCCTTGGAAAGTGCGGTGATCTGCGCTTTGACCTCCGCCGCCTTTTCGGGATCGGACTTCACCGCTGCCGTCCGCTGTAATTTGTAGAGCTGCTTGCGCTTCTCGGCCAGAACAGTTATTTTTTCGTTCACCTCGTCACGGTAGGAAAAAAGCTGCTCGGCGGTATCAATCCGATGCCCCACGAGCAGCCTTGTTTCGGCGGTGATGGTGTCCAGTTTCAGCAGATCCTCCCGCAAAAGAAAGTGCAGCCGCTTTTTGCTTTGCTGCGGACGATTCTTCGGAAAAATGCCCAGCAGATAGCAGTAGTGAAGATACAGCGCCCGAAAGCCGGTCAGTTTTCGGGCGGCTTTCAGATTGCCGATCAGTCTGACCCGCAGGATCTCCGGCTTCTGTTCGGGCGTTCTCCGTTCGGGGCGGCTCTGGGATAAAATGCGCCTGCGAATGCTGTCCAAAGAGTAGTCCTCACCAAAATTGCGCATCAGGCGCACGAACCGTTCCTTGCCCGGCGGCCTGACCGAAATATCCTTGCCGAGCTTTATCGCATAGCCCTTTTTCCGCAAAGCGTCAAAGAACTGCCGCTCGGTCATGGACTGCCGTACCGCCTCGTCAATGTCCGCACGGATCATCCCACGCCAAGTGGGGCGCTGTTCCTGCTCGGCACGCCATTCGCCGTATTGCTTGTCCCGGCCTTGCTGCGGTTGCTCAATTACCGACAGCCCGTATTCCCGGCAAAGCTCGTCGGAAACCGTCTGCATCTCATGGTAGTCCTTGCGGGTACGGTGATATTTGATGCCGTCCGCAAAGGAAACTGTGTTGACGACAAAGTGATTGTGCAGATGATTTTCTTTGTCAAGGTGGGTGGCGACGATCACCTGATAGCGGTCGCCCCAGAGCCGGGTCGCCAGCTTTACGCCGATCTCGTGCGCCAGTTCGGGCGTGACCTCGCCGGGGGCAAAGGACTGATAGCCGTGATAGGCCACCGTGCCGCCCTCTTTGCCGAACCGCTTTTTCACCGCCAGCATTTCGTCACGGGCGGTGGCGGGAGAGCAGTTGATGCCAGACATGAAGCGGTGGAGCGGTGCGCCGTCCTCGCTGCTCATTTCTTGCGTTTTCTCGGAATTGACGGCATAGCGGATCACATCGGTAAGCTGCTGACCGTCCTGTTCGGTCAGTTCCCGGTCGGTGTAGAATTTCGGGTTTGTGGTTTTATCAGGGTTCTCCGCATAGATCACCACCTTGCCGAGCCAGCCTTTTACACGCCATATTGATGTCGTCGCCATAAGCGTCACTTCATCGGGCGGGGCAGAATGACCGTTGCGGTAATCGTCTTGACAGCCTCGTCCAGCTTGCGGCAGTTCTCGTCGTACCGCTGCACATCCAGTGCGTTCAGGGTATGGGCTTTTGCGGCGATCTGATTGAGGTTGTTGCCGATCCCGTGCAGCTCCCGCATCATGGCGTAATAGTCGGGCGGCGGTGCGTCCTGCGGTTCAAGGCCGGTTACCAAGTGCCGAAGATACGCTTCACGGGAAAGCCCGCTTTTCTTGACCTTCTTCTGAAACGCCTCGGCTTCCTTTTTATCCAGCCAGAATTGAATGTGAACATTGCGTTTTCTCATAGGCTCTCCTTATCTATTTCGTTTTGTATTTCGACGATCCGCTTGCCGACCGCATACACGACGGGAATCGTCACGCCGTTGCCAGCCTGTTTATATAGCTGGGCATCGGAATTGACGGCAGCGGCCCGGTCAAACATATCATCCGAAAATCCTTGCAGTCGCCAGCACTCACGGGGCGTCAGCTTGCGAATGCGTCCGCAGCCGAGCGGAAGTGCGGAGCTGTTTTCAGTTTTGCTCTGATCTGCCTCCTTTGCCCGCTTTACGGGCAAAGCGTATTCGCAGGAATCGCAGGCGCAAAGATAAACGCCGTGCTTGTCCTGCGTATTCAGGCAAAAGGCAGGTTCGCCGCACGCCTTGAAGCGCCGGCCGTTTTGCCGTTTGTTCTCCCGGTCGGGAGTGAGGACGGCACGGCAGCCATAAAAAATACCGGAGCTTTCGCCCCGGTTGCTGATCCCGCTCTTGTCATAGCCTGCGATCAGACATTTGGTGTAATCCTGTTCCCGTATTTTCGCCTCGCCTCGTTTTAGCTGAATCAGGGCTGTTTCCTCGGTGCGGTCGTGACAGTCTGCGCCCATACAAAGCACGCCCGAATTGTCGGCGCTGCGGTTTCCGATCCCGCTGTCATATCTTGCTTTGATACAGCGGGCGTTTTCCGTTAGCTTGGGATTGCCTTTGCAAAGGTCGATAAAATACATTCCCGTCCTGCCTGCAAAGCCGCCGCCCTCGCTCATCAGCGTACAACTGATACCTGCGGGATCATACACACGCTTGCCCTGCGTACCGCCGATTAGCTGTATAAGAGCCTTGCCGTCGCTTGCGGTGACAGGAAATATTTTTCGTCCACCTCCGGCTCTAAAATGTCGATAAGCGACAAGGTAGATTCGCTCCCGGTTTTGCGGAACGCCGTGGAAGCGTGAATTAAGCAGTCCGTATTCGATATGATAGCCGATTTCGGCCAGCGAATGGAGAACGGTCGCAAAGTCCCATCCTCGATTAACGGAGAGCAGATTTTTAACATTTTCAAGGACAAGCCATTCGGGTCTATCTTCGGCAGGTGTGCCTTTGGGCAGTCTAATGATTTCAAAAAAGAGAGAGCTTCGTTTTCCGGCAAGCCCTCTTTGCCGGCCAGATACAGAAATGTCCTGACACGGGAATCCGCCTGCCCATAGGTTGACCCTCGGCAGGTCGGCGGGTTCGGTTTGCGTAATATCTTCTCCATACCATTCGTCCTCCTGTATATCGTGTATGGCGCGGTAGCTGCGGTCTGCGAATTTGTCGATCTCGCAGTGGCCTTTGCAGACCATGCCGCAAAGCTCAAAGCCCTTGCGGAAACCGCCCACGCCGCTGAAAAAATCCAAAAAGGTCATTGGTTCATTCACCGGCTGTGACCTCCTTTCGGGTATAAAAATATCGCCCGCCGTATAAAACGGGGACGAGGATGCTAAAGGGTTTCAGGGGTTGCCCCTGACAAGTGCCGCTGTGGTATCACAACGGCGATGCTTGCTGGTACAGCGCATGGCGTTCGTCCCATAGGCCGAACATTTTGCCACCGACCGAAATAATATCACCGCTCCTGCTCCGGCTGCGGACGGTACGGGATGCCGAGCAGCGTGTCGTTCACCCGCGCAAGGTGTTCGGGATAGCGGAACATCTTGCCGTAGCGGTCGATCTGCTCGTCGGAAAGACTGTCCAGATTTTCGCCCCGGCAGTCGCAGATAAAGGCGGGGCCGAAGATGAAATCCACCATCACGCCGTCGTCGTTTTTCACGCTGCGGTTCGGGCGCATCCCATTGATCTTGCTTTCCTCATTGCATACGATACAGACCTGCTCCTCAAAGGGATAAAACGGCTCGATCAGACCGCCCACCGTTTTCTGCATCCCGGCAAGGGACGCATCAATCTCGGCCGCACGGGCGAGCTTGCCCGGTTCCAGCAGTACCACCTTGATTTTCTTTTCATTTTCCATTGCAAATGCTCCTTTCGTTGTTTTCCGTAATTGTCACCGTCAGACTGTATTCATCCTCCAGCGCAAACAGCAGTCGGTTTAACTCCTCTCGGCTTTTGATGCGGGGAATGTCCAGCACCGAGGGAGAAACGCCCAACACCTCCGCCAGCGTACAGAGCAAATCATGTTTCGGCGTTCTTGCGCCGGACTCATACTGTGCGATGCGGATGTCAGCGGTTTCGGGCGGAAAGCCTGCGGCGATGCCCAGCGCCTTTTGCGTCATGCCCAGCAGCATACGATAGTGCCGGATGCGCTGTCCCGGACTTATCAAGTCGCTCACCGTTCTTTGCTCCTTTCTCTGCGCTTGGTAATGGGCAAGCCCAGCCGCATACAAAGGCAGTCATTATAATCTTCGCCCTGCGGGGGCGGTTGGATGTCCACCGTGACCGCATACTTCCTCGGCAGCAGGGTCTTGACGGTTTCTGCGGCGATCCGCCCCGTGGCATCGTTGTCAAGCCGCAGCACCACACGGCGGATATGGGGATGCTCGGCAAGATACCGCACCAGTGCGGCGGGCAGACTGCTTTCCTCGATGTTCGCCCTTGGCTTGTAGACCCCGGCGAGGGAGAGCAGGCTTTCGCTGCGCCAGTTCTTGCCGTCCAGCTTTTGCAGCGTCCCGTAAGACAGCAGATCCACCGCCGACTCAAACAGGTGGAGCGTGTCGCTTGCGGCCGCCGCAGGAATCCCAAAAGAATAGTGCTTGTCGCTGCCGTTGGCGTCCCCGATGAAGTCCGAGCCGATCCCTCGCTGGTTGGCGTAGCGGGGCTTGCCGTCCGCATCCATACCCACGAACACCACATTGTGATAGGGGTAGCTTTCATATAGGCGGCCGGTCTGGATGCAGAAGTCGATCAGTTCATCGTCGATGCCCCTGCGGTGCAGGTATTCGACGGCATGGGTGGCGCTACGGTTGGCCTGCGGCAGAAGCAGCACCTTTTCTTTCGGCGTTTTCGGAGCCGGGGCAAAGGCGGGCGGTGCCGCTGACAGATTTCCCATAATGGTTTCGACTGCCTGCGTAAAGGGCAGCTCTTTGACCTTAATGAGATAGTCCAGCGCGGAATAGCCGCCGATCCCACGGGAAAACCAACACCATTTGCCGTTAGAGATTTTCAAACTGTCGTGCTCACGGGTGCAGTAGGTGCTGCCGCCGAAATGCACCAGCTCCTGTGGCTCATAAGTCCGTAGATAGGTCAGCAGATCCATCTCCCGTGCTTTCGCCACCACCTCCGGTGGGATATATGGCATATGTTTCACCTCCGTTCTGACATAAAAATAGCCGAGGGGCTTTCAAAATGAAAACCTCTCGGCTATGTAGTTATCTGCATATACTTTGACCACTTTATATGCAGATAGCAGAGCTGTATATGCAGAAAACGGCACGGGGTTTCCGTGCCGTCTGCGTCAGATCGCTTTGATTTTTTTGAGGTAGGCCACAGCATCGGTATGTCCGCGGAAGTAGATGTGCTGCCGCTCCATGTCCTCCATTTGGCGGACAAGGTTCAGATAGTTCACATACGCCCGATGCTCCTCGGCGGTCATGCGGATCTCGCCGCTGTCCTCGTTCATTTTGTCAATGACGGGGTACTGCGTTTTTAACTTGTCCATGCGGTCGGAAAGTCCGGCGTAGTCCTCGTCGGTATTCAGCAGATCCATCACAATATCGCTGTCGATCTCCGCAAAGGCATCCTCGATGCGGGATGGCAGGTCAAAATAGTTGTCGCTCACGGTGCTCACTTCCTTATCGTTTTTATTATACTATACCCAAACCGCAAGGCAATATCAAAGGTGCAAATTTTATCGTTCGGGCTGCTCCGTCTGCCGTGGGGCTGCGGAGCGGACGGGAACGGCGGGTGAACTGATCCGATATTCTTCGGGGATGTTCTCGATGTCGCCGTCGTAGATGTCCACAAAGCGGCCGCCGTTTGACCGCACATAGCCGTTATCCCCGAACACGCCGCCTTCTTCATAGCGAATGTCCCGTCCGAAGCCCTCATAGTCGATATAATTTGCCAATGCGCCGAGATTACTTGTATCGTAGCAGCCGCTTTCCTCGATCCAGTAATAGCCGAGGTCGTAGTCATTCCGCACACCGGGCAGATAATCAAAGCAGTCCAAATTCTCGGTCAGGTTGATCAGTTCCTGTACGCTGCCTGTATTTTCGCCCAAGTCCAAAACCGCCTGCCAGAAATCGTCGCTCTCCCGCAGTTCCATGATCTGCCCGGCGAGATAGTTCAGCTCGCTCAGGCTCTCATATTCTCCGAGCACCTTGCCGATGGCCGCATCCGGGCAGTCATAGTCGGTGATGAACCATTCCTCATAGCGCCGCCCGATGCCGATGCGCCGGAAAACCGCCTGCATTTCTTCATTGGTCACGGGAAACTTCACCCATTCGCCCACCAAAAAGCCCTCGTTGTATTTGCCGAGGTTGGTGATAAAGGCTTCAAAGGCGCAGCCCCTTGTATCTGATACATTCATCATAGCTGCCTCCGTTATCGTTCCTGCACCGGTGCCTGCCTGCGGGGAATGGGAAAGCCGTAAACATGGGCGATCTCGTCGCCCAGCCTGCGGGTCACTCTTGTAATGTCCGCACGGGTGGCGATGCCCCGGTAGATTTTTTCTTTCAGATTCTCGATCTGCGTGTCGCTCACGCCGTCCTTATAGGCACGGTAAAGATAATGGTTCGTGCCGTCGTGATGGATGGCATCGCAGCGGAAGTCACCGTTCTTATCCACATACCAAGTGCTGTAATCCATGTCCCGTTCGCTGTAAAGGCAGTCCCGGATATTGCCGCTCGGAATCTCCTTATATCCCATGCGGCGGCCGTGCCAAAGTCCCAGATTACCGACGACGAGAATGGGGCGGGAGAGCTGAATGTCCAGATTGGAGCGCTCGTCGTCCAGATAGTCGCCGTTCAGCTCATACATCAGCTCCATACGCTCGGCTTCGGTGAGGTCGGGGTACTGCTCCGCCAAGTCCTCCCGCCAGTCGTCGTAGTCAATGTCGTTGCTCCAAATGATGTGTCTGCCGTCCTTCATTGCGTCCGTCCCTCGCTTTCTGCCATCAGGAATTGTCCGAACTCGGTAAAGGCGTACCAGTTCGTGCGGTCGAAGCGGCTCTCGTTGAACCGTCCCTTGGTGAGTACCCGCCCCTTGACCAGCCGTTTCAGGGCATAGCGGATCTCATCGTAGGACAGAAACGGGAAAAAGCCGGTCATCATCTGCACCGAACAGCGCACCCAGACCTTGCCCTCATGGAGCTGCGGCGATTCGGTGCTTTTCTGCTCGATACAATCCCAAAGGAAGCAGGCCAGCACCGCCGCATTGACTCCGTATTTTTTCGCTATGTCCGCATCAAAGAAATGAACCATAATTTTTGCCTCCTTTTTGTTTTTCGGGATATGTAAAGGGGCAGCGGTTTCCGCTGCCCCAAGGCTTACTTTTTCTTGGCTCTGATCTTCAGGAAGATCAAAGCGCCGACGATAAATACGACCAGCCCGATCGCCAAAATGGTTTTCAGCTCCATTACTCTGCCTCCTCCTTTCTGCGTTTTCTAAATCCGACTACGCCCAGCGCGGCAGCGCCCGCAGCGGAAATGCCGAGCAGGGCAAGCCACAGGGCGGGGTTGCTGTCGTCCCCGGTTTTCGGTGTGTCACGGAGTTCGTTGTGCATCTCCACTTTCGTCACCGCACCCTCAAACACAGATGCCGTCTTGTCGGCGGGCAGCACATAGGCGGAAGATGCGCTGTCCGACACCTCTGACACCACATATTCACCGGTGCGGAGATTTTCAATGATGATCTCGCCGTTTTTGTCGGTGATGAACACGCCGACATATCCGTTCGGACCGGTCACTCGGAACGAGAACCCCTCAATTTTGCCGTCTGAGGAAGTCTTGATGATTTTCAGAGAGCCGACCTGCGGTACATTGACAAAGCCCTTTCCGACCTCGTTCTCCACGGTCACGGTTTTGCTGTCCTCGGTGATCTCGAAATAGTAGGTGTTGTCGTCCAGATAGAAGCCCTCCGGCGCTTTCGTTTCTTTGATGAAATAGCCTCCGTAGAGCAGGTCGGGCATTTCATAAACGCCGATGCCGGTTTCGGTCAGCGTGCCGACCAATTCATCGTCCGCATCCAGTTCCTTGTTGCCGTTGCTGTCACGGTAAACGGTGAACTCCGCGCCCGTCAGCTTGTTGTCGGGATAGTCCCGGTCGGTCTTGGTGAGCTGCACTGTGCCACGGATGCGGGTGTTTTCGATCTCCACCTCGATCACCGCACCGTCCGCATCGACGGTCACGGGATAGGTTTTCTCCGACAGCACAAAGCCGGTCGGGGCTTCGATCTCCCGCACGATCCAGTTGCCATAAGGCACACGGACAAAAGAAAAGTTTCCGTTCCCGGCAGAGGTGGCAGTCAGAATGGCGTTTTCCGTTGTAAACTCGGTGCAGTCCGCACGGAACAGTCCGATCAGCGCACCGGCAAGACCGCTGCCGTCCTCGTCCTTTTTCAGCCCGTGAATTTCACCGTAGAGCAGCTTGTTTTCGATGGGTGCGCCGCCGTTTGCCTTGATTTCCACCAGCGCCGTGTCCTGCCCGGCGTACTCAAACACAATGGGGTACTTTTCGTCGGAGAGGATATAGTGTCCGTCCGTGGACAGCTCTTTGAGATAGTAGCTGCCAAACGGCAGATCGGTGTTGCAGACGGCGTGGCCGTTTTCATCTACAGACACGATCTCCAGCAGGCCGTCGGCGGGAATGATGCTGCCGTCAGCGGCGGTCAGCTCCTCGGCGGCGAACAGTCCAAAGGTCACAGCGGAAAGCTCACCATTCTTGCCGATGCCGAAGCGCTCGTCCTGCTCCAAGACCTTATCCAGAGAAACGGCGGCTTTCTGTCGCTCGTTGCAGAAGTCGGCGGCGGTTTCGGTGATCTCGACCTCCTGCCCGGCATAGACAAGCCCTGCCGTGTGGACTTCGGTGTTCCGCACATAGCCGGTGGGGGCCGTGACCTCTCTGACCTCATATTTGCCGAGATACAGCGGCTTGCTTTCGGCAAGTCCCGTTTCATCGGTGGTCACGGTATCAACGACCTCACCGGCCGCATAGCGGAGCGTGCCGTCCGGCGTGATGATGTCCTCGGCAGCGGTGATCTCATAGACTGCGCCCGCAAGCCCCTTGACCGCAAACACCGGCTGATAGATGCCGTCCGCCTCGGTGACAGACGAAAAGACCTCGCCGCTCTTGCTGATCCGGATCACACCCTTTTGCGCCGTGTTTGGCTTTGTGATCTCGACCACCGTAACGGCGTTTTCCTCCGTGGCATTGTCGGCGGTCACATCGAAATAGACCGGCTCGCTGTTCAGCGTGTAGCCGTAGGGGGCGGAAACCTCCACCAGCGAATAGCCCGTGCCATATTCCAGCTTTTCGGGCGTAATAAGGTAGCCGTCGCTGTTCGTGTAAAAGGTGTCGATGGTGGTGACTTCGGGATAGGTGAAGGTCTGCGTAATGAGCGACCCGTCCGGGCGGTAGAGCCGGAAGCCTGCACCAGCCAGCGGAATGACCTTTCCCGTTTCGGCATCCACCTTGACGATTTTGATATAGCTCTCAAAATTGCGGTTGTTGGCAAGGTAGCGATAGGTCTGCCCATCCTTGGCGATATACACATCGAAGTCGGCAAGCAGCTCACGGCCGTCCCAGCCCTTGGCCTGATGCACCGTATAGATGCCGTAGGGCAGGTCTTTTGTGACCGCATAGCCGTTTTCGTCGCAGATCAGATAGTCACGCTCGGATGCCTTGGCGTTGTCATAAGAACCTGCGGCTTTCAGAAAGACCGCAAACTCCGCCCCGGCCTCCGGCGTTTCAAGCTGGGTTTCGCCGTCGTCGGCGTGCTTGATGATGGCGATTCTGCCCTTGATGATCTGCTCGGTCATATCGCTTGCCGTGGTGTTGTATTCCACGGTGTAGTTTTTTGCCTCTGCGCCGATGGGATAAAGGGTGCTGTCCAGCAGATAGCCCTCGGAGGGCGTGATCTCGCGGATGGTCCAGTCGTCGCCGCAAACATAGTATTTCGTGGTGAACTGTCCGTTGGCATCCGTGGTGTAGGCGTCCACAAGCTGGTCGCCCTTATAGATGCCGTAGACAGCACCGGCAAGGGTGGCATCGCCCTGCGGCAAACCCGTTTCGGCGTCGCTCTTGGTGACAGTGACATTCCACTTTTTCAGGATGTTCGTAACGCTCTTGTTCGTGACGGTGTTCCATTCCACCGCCGCCGTCTGCTTTGCGGGGACGACATAGCGGATCGCTGCATCGACTTCCTCCAGCGCGTAGCCCGTGCCGATCAGCACATCGTAGAATACGGCTTTGCCTGTGCTGTCGGTCACGGCGTATTCATCCACCGCAAGCCCCGAAAGCGAAGTGCCGTAAAGGTGGAACTTCACGCCTTCATTCAATCCGTCTTCGGAGGTCTTTGTCACGATGAGAGTTCCGCGCTTCAAGGTGTTATTGAAATTGACCGTTGTCACCTGACCGCTGACGACGGTGACACGGCGCATCTCCTGCGGTTCGTATTTGTCGTAGCTCTGTTCGGTGATGGTGTAAACACCGGGGGCAAGGTTGTCGATCTGAATGACACCGCCCGCACCCGTCGTAACGGTCTTGTTCACACCATTGCCGGTGATCGTAAAGGAAATGCCTTCGACCTTGCCGTCCTCACTGGTCTTGACGATCTTGGTGCTGCCGTAGGACACTTTCAGGTTAAGATAGGCTTTGACGGGATCGCTGATCGTGGCGCTGTAAGTGACCACATCCTGCATCGTGCCGTCAGGGCCGTAATGCCCGTCGCTCCATACCACGACACCCTTACGGGTATTGTTTTTGGTGGCAGAGATCGTCACCGTTTCCGTCGGGGCTGCTTCGGCAGTGATAGTCAGCGTATTGCCGCTGGTTGCAAAGGTAATCCCCGTCTGCTCGGAGGAAAAGGTATAGTCCCCCAGCACACCGTTGGTGTCGGTCAGTGTAGTTGCATAACGGCTGCCATCCCAGCTCAGTTCGACCGTCTGTGCCTTGCCGGTGCTCCGGGCCATGAAGCTGGGAACGATGGTATGCTTCTTCACGCTGGCTTCTATGCTGTCATAATAGGCAGAAAAGCGGCTGTACAGCGGGTGGCTTGTCCGATAAACAGATTTCACAGCATCTGCGCTGCCGGGGTCAACATGATTAAAATTGGCATCCCGTTCTCCGACGACCGTTTCCCATACCAGCACCTGCGTGGCCATCATGTGGGCCAGCTTGTCGGCATCTGCATTATTCTGAGAACGCCAGCCAAGGGAGAGATTCCCCTGATAGCCGTACTGCATGATCCGCCCCAGCAGAGTCTTGATGGTATCGGCGTCGATGGTGCTGTTGCACTCAGAGGGATAGTCCTTCCAGTAATCTTCGCCATAACGGGCGTAAGTTCTTTCCAGCAGGCGAGGTACGCCCGGCTCGATGCAGTAACAGGCCGGGCCATTAAAGTCCCCGATGGTGTGCAGCGTCGTCATCCAAGTATTTTCACCGGATGTCCAGCCATTCATATAGTGGAGCTCGTCGTGTCCCCATGTGCCGCTGGTGTCCAAATTGGCATCTCCATCTCTTGGAAACGCCACAGAGTAGGACTTGGCGGTTTCCCCGGAGGACGATGCGGCAAAGGCAGTCACGCCGCTGCTCAGAATGGCTGTGAAGCAGATCAGCAGGGCCAACAGCCCCGAAATGCTCCTTCGATAGAATTTTTTCATTTGTTTACCTCCTTGTCGACATGAAAAAAGCACCGCATTTCTGCGATGCTCCATTCAGCGTGTAAAATTATGCGTACCCGATATAGATCAGGTAACTGTTTGCTCCGACCGCTTCGTACCACACCCAGACATCCGTAATGGTTTCGTCTGCCGCATAGCGGTTCAGGCGGGAACAAATATCCCGTTCCAGATAGATGCAGTCTGCGTCGGCATCAATAGGGTTATCCCAACAATCCACCGCCGAGCTTTCCAGTCGCAGCCCTACGCTTTCGGCATAGGCTTTGGCATAGTCGATCCAAGTTTGAATGTCAAACGACGGTTCTGTGGGTTCTTCTTCGGCGGGCAGTTCAGGCTCCTGCGGCTGTGTTTCCGTAGGCTCTGTCGATGGTTCGGGTTCGGATGCTTTCGGTGGTGTGGTTTCCGTGGGCCTGCTGACGGTCGGCGGCGTTTCCTCTTTCTCAGGTGTTGAAACCTCCGGCTGCGCTTCCTTCATTTCGGGTTCTACCATACTCTCTGCGGAAACCTCTGTACTTCCCGAAACAGAAACCGCCGTGCTTCCCTGCGGTACGGTGCTTTGCACAGGCTCGGCCGTAACCGTTTCCTGCAAAGATGGCGCAGACACCTCGGAGTGCCCCGCATTTGCACATCCCGAAAGAGAAAGTGCCAGCAGCACTAAAACGACGATGATCCTTGCGTTTTTCATATGCGCAAACCTCCTTTGCTCTTTCATTGTACGGATCACTGCCGGAAACTGCAAAGCTGTGAGTGCTGCCGCCGCTGTAACATCTCTTTTTTCGGGAAGTACAGGTAGTTTCGAGGGGGTGAGGTGTGGAGAGGGGGAACACGCCGACACAGCCGTACATCCATTGAAAATGGGTATGGCTGCCCCTTGGTAGTGACTATCGTTCCATATCCCGCTGTCGCTCCCGTCTGCGGTACAATTCCAATGCCTTGATGATGGTATCTTCAATTTTCTGTGCGGGCGTCCCCGGAGCAAAATACTTGCTGATACGCTCTTTCGGCATTTTGAACTGCTCTCGCTGGTTTGGCTTTTCCTCCTGCATAATGGAGAGGATGACTTCTTCCGTCAGCTTTCCGTCCCGGCTGAACTCTTTCATTTTGATGGCTTGCGCCAGCGACGGCGTACAGTCCTCGCACTCCATCGTGTCGTATAGGCTCTGCTGCTGTTCTTTGGAGAGATAGGAAAGCTCCACGGCAGGACGGAAAGCAATCTTGCCGCTGTCTACCATGTCAAGCACCGGCGGGATCAGCTCGGTCAGGCGGATATACCGCTGAATTTGGGTATTGCTATCCGGCGATTTATCCGCCAAAAGCTCTCTTGAAGTTTTACCCTCAAAATTCTGTCCCACTGGGACAGAATTTTCCTTGCTCGGTCTGCCTGCTTGCCGTTTCATAGCTTCCAGCTTCATCTTGTAGGCAAATGCCTTCTCGGACGGTAAGATCGTTTCCCGCTGCAAGTTACTGTCCACCATGATGATCGTCGCTTCGTCATCGGTGAGATTGCGAACGATGCAGGGCATCTCGGTGATCCCCGCCAGCGTTGCCGCACACTTTCGTCTGTGACCGGCGACCATTTCATAACCGCCGTCCGCCTTGGGGCGGACAAGGGCAGGCACCAGCACGCCGTACTGCTTTACACTGTCTAGCATCTCTGCCATAGCCTCGTCCTGCTTGACCTTGAACGGATGGTTGGGAAAGTCGGAGATGTCAGCAGGATTCAATGTGACGACCTTTTCAAGCCGCGCTTCCGCACGGCTCTCGTCGGTGGAGAACAGGTCATCGAGCGGCGTCATCCCTAAATCTCTCGGTTTTGCGCTCAAGCTCCAACACCTCCTTCGTCAGCGAGCGGTATGCGGCGGCGACCTTGCCGTTCTTGTCGTGGGCAAAGATGCTCTTGCCCCGGCCGCTGGTTTCTGCGGCTCGGACGGAAAAGGGGATCTCCGTCCCGAATACCCGGATCTTTTCGCCATAGTGGGCACGCAGAGATGCAATGATCTCCTTGGCCTCGTTGGTACGGCTGTCCACCATCGTGAACAGTATGCCGTCGATTTTCAGCTTCGGGTTGATCTGCCGCTTGACCTTTGCGATGGACTGCATCAGCAGGTCAAGTCCCTTTGCCGAGAGATACGACGGCTGGGACGGAATGATCACGCTGTCCGCTGCGGCCAATGAGTTGATCGGCATCATGCCGAGCGACGGCATACAGTCAATGAGGATATAGTCGTAATGTGGCTTGACCGCATTGATATATGTCCGCAGCACGCTTTCCCGGCTCATGGCGTTGATCAGCCGGATCTCCATGCCGGACAGCTCAATGTTCGCCGGGAGCAGGTCAACACCCTCGCTGTGATGCAGAATACCGCTGCCGTCCGGAATGGGGGTATCGTCGATCACATTCTGCATGATGTCCGCCAGCGTAACGGGCAGCTCATCCGGCTTCGGGTAACCGAGGGAGAGGGTCAGAGAGCCTTGTGCGTCTGCGTCAATGAGCAGTACCCGCTTGTTCTGCTGGGCAAGCCCGATGCCGAGGTTGGCGGTGGTCGTGGTCTTGCCCACGCCGCCCTTTTGGTTCGTCACCGCAATCACTTTGCAATTCGCCATATGGGTTTCCTCCTTTGCATAAATTTAGCCGCCTGCGGCGAAGCAGACGGCTATGTACGGGTATGGAAAAAAGCCATCTGCATTTCCGCAAATGGCTTAAAGATCAAACCCTCGCTTTGAGTGTCTTACTGTATTCCGCATAATCCTCGCTCAGCACATAATCGATCACGCAGGCTTTGGGTATAAGGTATGTACATCTGATATAAAAGTGTTTGACCTTATTTGCCCGCATTATTTTTCGGGCAGTGCTGTCACCAATACCGCCCAGCATGGCTTGAAATTCGGGTAGAGTGACAACATCAGGATAGGCAGCAAAAAGTTTTTCATAGTGTGCGCGCGTTCTCATAGCGATACCTCTTTTTCGGAAAGTGTGTTGTCAATGGCAGAGAAATACGCTATAATGTGTTTGTGATTGATAAATCTACTGCGTGTGCTGTTGCGCTCCGTTTGTGGGTAACATCCCTCCGATGTCCCTCCAAAATCCAAAATTTCCGTCCAAATTGAAAAGAGCGGAAATGGCAGACGAAGCGGAGCTTTTTACACATCAGCTTCAAAAATAGTAGTATTGGCAAGGCTTTTTGGTGTCCGTCAACGACCTCCACAGGGGGCTGAGTTCGTCTGTATTCCGTGTGGAGCAAATAACTCAAAATCCGTTGGGCTAATAACCCGTGCGGGTTCGACCCCCGCCACCGGCACCACACCGAATGGCTCGCAAACCCTTGATATAGCTGGGTTTGCGGGCTTTTCTTTATGCTCTATATTCTTATGTATATCCCTCACTCATCAGCAAATTTGCCGTTTTCGGGCTGATTTTCGGAGGGACATTGGAGGGACATAGCACATTAAGCGGAGGGATATATGCCCAAAATCGCATTGGCAGACGCAACCTTTGAAGTGAAATTCAAGTGCGTGTAAATGTTTGAGGTGATCGAAATGTCGCTGTGACCCAACCACTCCTGAATTTCTTTCAGACTTACACCGTTTGCGTACAACAGGCTTGCACAGCTATACCCCGGCGACACCTCATCCCTCGAAAAACCGCAACAGAATCCAAACATATATTGCCGTAATAGAGCAAAAGCTGTCAAGCGCAAACGGCAAGGTCTATTTCCCACCGCTCCGGCATAAGCTGGACCAGCTTCAACAAACGAGGAGGATGACTATGGACAACAACTTCAACCGCGTGCGCCTGTGCGGGCGGGCCGCCGGGGAGCCGGAGCTGTCCCACATAAACCACGGCGAGAGCTTTTACCGCTTCCCCCTGTCGGTGGAGCGGCTTTCCGGCCAGGAGGACCGGCTGCCGGTGATTCTGCCCCGGCCGCTGCTGGAGGCCCACCCCGTACATACCGGGGACGTGCTGACCCTTACCGGCCAGCTGCGCTCCTTCAACAACCGCAGCGGCCAGGGCCCCCGGCTGGTGATCTCCGTGTTCGTCCGGGAGCTGATTCCCGGCGGCGCGGCCCCCTTTAACCAGATTCAGCTCTCCGGCATTCTGTGCAAAACTCCCACCCTGCGCCGGACGCCTCTGGGCCGGGAAATCTGCGACCTGATCCTGGCGGTGAACCGCCGGTATGGCCGGGCGGACTATCTGCCCTGCATCGCCTGGGGCGCCATCGCCCAGCAGACGGCCATCCTGCCGGTGGGCTCCCGGCTGACGGTGGAGGGCCGGGTCCAGAGCCGGGGCTACACGAAAACCGTGGACGGCGTGGGCCAGGAGCGCACCGCCTATGAGGTGTCCATCATGCGGCCGGCGGAGCCGGAGGAATTTTTCCTGTAGGGCAGGCTTCCCCCGGGGGGGACGGTTGATTTCCCCGGGAAATGGTGTTATCCTATTATAAAAAGAGAGAACTGAGGAACTGCACTTATGATATTCAGCCATCATCACGCCCACGCCCCTGCCCGGCGGGACGTGGACATGACCCAGGGCAGCATCACCCGCCACCTGATCCAGTTCGCCCTGCCGCTGCTGGCCGGAAACGTGTTCCAGCAGCTTTACAACATGGTGGACACCTGGGTGGTGGGCAACTTTGTGTCCAACGAGGCCTTTTCCGCCGTGGGCACCGTGGGGCCCATCATCAACATGCTCATCGGCTTCTTCATGGGCCTGTCCAGCGGCGCGGGGGTGGTCATCAGCCAATATTACGGGGCCCACCGGCCCGAAAAGGTCCGGGACACCGTCCACACGGCCATGGTGCTGACCCTGGTGCTGTGCGTGGCGTTCACGGCCCTGGGCCTGGCCCTGATCCCGGCCATGCTGGACCTGATGAACACCCCGGCGGAGGTGCTGCCGGAGTCCACGGCGTATCTGTCCATCTATTTCTCCGGCATCACGGGCCTGCTGATCTATAACATGGGCTCCGGCATTCTCCGGGCCGTGGGCGACTCCCGGCGGCCCTTCTATTTCCTGGTGGTGTCGGCGGTGCTGAACACCGGGCTGGACCTGCTGTTTGTGATCCGGTTCCACATGGGCGTGGCCGGTGTGGCCTGGGCCACCATCATCGCCCAGGCGGTGTCGGCGGTGCTGGTGCTGGCGGTGCTGATGCGGACGGACAGCTGCGTCCGTGTGGAGCTGCGGCGGCTGCGGGTCCACTGGGATATGCTGAAAAAAATCGTCCGGGTGGGCATCCCGGCGGCTCTGCAAATGGCCGTTACCGCTTTTTCCAACGTGTTCGTCCAGTCCTATATCAACCATTTCGGCGCGGACTGCATGTCCGGCTGGACGGCGTATACCAAGATCGATCAGCTGATGTTCCTGCCCATGCAGTCCCTGGCCCTGTCCGCCACCACCTTTGTGGGGCAGAACCTGGGCGCAGGCGACACCCCCCGTGCCCAGCAGGGCGTCCGCCGGGCGCTGGGGATCTCCCTGGCGGTAACGGCGGTGCTGATGGTCCCGGTGCTGGTGTTCGCTTCCCAGCTGACGGCCTTCTTCAACCGCAAGGCCGAGGTGGTGGCCTACGGCACCCTGCTGCTGCGGTATATCTCCCCCTTCTATCTGCTGTGCTGCATCAACCAGATCTACTCCGGCGCACTCCGGGGCGCAGGCAACAGCCAGGTGCCCATGGTGATCATGCTGGGCTCCTTTGTGGTGTTCCGCCAGATCTATCTGTATATCGTGTCCCATTTCATCACCAATACCCTGCTGCCCCTGGCCATGGGCTATCCCGCCGGATGGCTGGTGTGCAGCGCCGCCACGCTGCTGTATTACCGCAGGGCCGCCCTGGGCCGGCAGCGCCTGGTGGAGGATAACTAAAGCCGGAGGAAGCCCGTCTATGCGTCAGATCAACGTATCCCTGGGACAGCGGTCCTATCCCATTCTCATCGGCCCGGGTCTGCTGGGCCGGGCCGATGAGCGGCTGAACGCCCTTCCGGTAAAGCGCTGGGCCGTGGTGGCCGACGAGACTGCGGCGTCCCTTTATGCCGGGAGCTTAGGGCTGCCGGTGTATACCTTCCCCGCCGGGGAGGGCAGCAAGTGCCTGGCGGTGTATGAGTCCCTGTGCCGCCGGATGCTGGCTGACAGCTTCACCCGGGCGGACGGCATCGTGGCCCTGGGCGGCGGCGTTGCCGGCGACCTGGCGGGCTTTCTGGCCGGGACCATCCTGCGGGGCGTCCCTCTGGTCCAGATGCCCACCACCCTGCTGGCCCAGGTGGACAGCAGCGTGGGCGGCAAAACCGGCCTGGACCTGCCGGAGGGAAAAAACCTCATTGGCTGCTTCTATCAGCCCTCCCTGGTGCTGGCGGACACCGATTGCCTGGGTACGCTGCCCCGGCGGCAGCTGTCCTCCGGCATGGCGGAGGTCATCAAGTGCGGCGTTATCGGGGACGAGGAGATCCTCCGCCATCTGGAAGCGGCGGCGGAGCCGGATCTTCCCTGGCTGGTGGAGCGCTGCTGCCGGTATAAAGCGGCGGTGGTGGCCCGGGACGAGCGGGACGGCGGAGACCGCCGCCTGCTGAACTTCGGCCATACCTTCGGCCATGCCTACGAGGCCGCCGGAGGGTACGATAGCTACACCCACGGCGAGGCCGTGGCCGCCGGGATGATGCAGATGCTCCGCTGGCAGGTGTCCCACGGGCTGGGCGGGCAGGAGCTGCTGGACAGGCTCACCCCCCTGCTGGAGCGGTGGGAGCTTCCCGTCCGGCTGGCCTGGGATGGGGCGGCGGACTATCTGGCCCGGGACAAGAAGCGGGCCGGAGATCAGGTCACCATCGCCGTGGCTCAGCGGGCCGGGGCGGGCCGCCTGCTGACGGTATCCCTGGCGTCCCTGCTGGAGGTGGAGTGATGGACCTGCGCCTGTATCCCGCCCCTTTGCGGGGCGCGGTGACGCCGCCGCCCTCCAAAAGTCTGCTGCACCGGCAGCTGATCTGCCTGGCCCAGGCGGGGGAGTTCCCCTGCCCCCCGGACCCCGCCGACGACGTTCTGGCCACGGTCCGGGGCCTGTGGGCCCTGTATCACCAACCGGAGCCGGTCATCGACTGCGGGGCCAGCGGCAGCACTCTGCGGTTTCTTCTGCCCCTGGCCATGGCCCGGGGCCAGATAGGGACCCGGTTCACCGGCACCCGGCGGCTGCTGGCCCGTCCTCTGCCCGGGGACTGGGGCCTTGCGCCCACGGAAAACGGTCTGCGGATCACCCGCCCCCTTTCCCCGGGCCGCATCCCGGTGGACGGAAGCCGGACGTCCCAACTGATCTCCGGCCTGCTGATGGCCCTGCCGGGCCTGGCGGCGGACTCGGAGCTGGTTCTCACGGGGGCTCTCGCCTCCCGGCCGTATGTGGACCTGACCCTGGCGGTGCTGGAGCGGTGCGGCATTATCATCGAGGAAAGCCCCGGCGGCTTTTTCGTCCCCGGCGGGCAAAGGTTCCGCCCGGTTCCCATGGAGCCGGAGCCGGACTGGTCCGCCGCCGCCTTCTGGCTGGCAATCGCCGCCCTGGGCTGTCCCGTGGAGGTCACGGGGCTGCGCCGGGACTCCCTGCAGGGAGACCGGGCCGCCGGGGCGCTGTGCCGGTGTCTGCCGGGCACTGTGGACCTGACGGATATCCCGGACCTGCTGCCGCCGCTGGCGTTGGCGGCGGCCCTGCAGCCGGGAAAATGCACCCGCTTCACCGGGGCCGCCCGGCTGCGGGATAAGGAGAGCGACCGCCTGGCCTCGGTGTCGGCGGCGCTGACGGCCCTGGGGGGCCGCGTCCGGCAGGAGCCGGAGGGCCTCACCGTATGGGGCACGAACCGTCTCACCGGCGGCGAGGCCCATAGCTGCGGCGACCATCGCATTGCCATGCTGTGCGCCTGCGCCGCGCCTTTCTGCACCGGCCCGGTGCTGCTGCACGACGCCGGGTGCACCGATAAATCCTACCCCGGCTTCTGGGCGGATTACCGCCGCCTGGGGGGACAAACGGAGGAAGTATAAATGCTGGATTACACGATTTTCGGCGAATCCCACGGCCCCGCCGTGGGGGTGCTGGTCACCGGCGCGGCCCCGGGCCTGCCGGTGGACCGGGAGATCATCCGCCGGGAGCTGGAGCGCCGTGCCCCCGGCGGGCCTCTGGCCACTGCCCGGCATGAGCCGGACCGGCTCCATATTCTCAGCGGCGTCTATCAGGGCCTCACCACCGGCGACCCCATCTGCCTGGTTCTGGAAAACCGGGACGCCCGGTCCGGGGACTATGAGGCCCTGCGGAATAAGCCCCGGCCCGGCCATGCGGACTACGCCGCCTGGGTGCGCAGCGGGGGACACAACGATCCCCGGGGCGGCGGGGCCTATTCCGGCCGCCTGACGGCCCCTCTGGTGGCGGCAGGCGCCATGGTGAAGGCCTGGCTGAAGGAGCAGGATATCCAGCTGACCGCCCGGGTGGTTGACGAGGCCGCCCTCCGGCAGCAGGCAACAGAAGCCAAGGCCGACGGGGACTCCGTAGGCGGGGAGATCGCCTGCACCGTCACGGGGCTTCCGGCGGGGCTGGGCGGTCCCGGCTGGCGGGAGGCGGTGGAGTCGGAGCTGGCCCGGCACCTGTTCGCCATTCCCGCGGTGAAGGCCCTGGGCTTCGGCGACGGCGCGGCCCTGGCCCATATGCGGGGCAGCCGGGCCAACGACCCCCTGCGCACCGACGGTACCCGCGTCCGCACCGTCACCAATCACAACGGCGGCATCAACGGCGGCGTCACCAACGGTATGCCCCTGACCTTTACCGTCACCTTCAAGCCCACCCCCTCCATCGCCCTGCCCCAGGATACGGTGGATCTGTCCCGGATGGAAAACTGCACCGTGGCCGTTACCGGCCGCCACGACCCCTGCATCGCCCTGCGGGCGGCCCCCATTGTGGAGGCGGCGGCGGCCCTGGCCCTGTGGCGGGTGCTGGATCCCCGGGGCGGCGATCTGAAATCCCTGCGGCTACAGCTGGACGACGTGGACCGGCAGCTGGTGGGGCTGCTGGTCCGGCGGCAGGAGCTGTCCCGGGACATCGGGGCCTATAAGGCGGCCCACGGCCTCCCGGTGCGGGACCCGGAGCGGGAGGCCCAGGTGCTGCGCAGCCGGGGCGACCTGGCCCCGGAGCACCGGGCGGAGGTGGAGCGCCTGTATGAGACGCTGATGGCCCTGAGCCGGGAGCAGCAGTCGTGAGGAACCTGATTTTTGTGGGCCTGCCCGGCAGCGGCAAGAGCACCGTGGGCAGGCTGTGTGCCAAGGACCTGGGACTGCCCTTTGTGGACGCGGACAAGTTCCTGGAGCAGAGGGAGGGCCGTTCCGTCGCCGATATCTTCGCATCAAGCGGCGAGGGATATTTCCGGGACCTGGAGTCCCGGGTTCTGGCGGAACTGTGCCGCCGGGAGGGCATCGTCCTGGCCACCGGCGGCGGCGCGATACTGCGGCGGGAGAACCGGAGGCTGCTGCGGGACGGGGGGCTGGTCATCTTCCTGGACCGGTCCCCCTGGGCCATCCGCCGCACCCTGCGGCAGCAGGGGCGTCCCCTGCTGACGGATGACGGGGCCATTTTCCGCCTGGCCCGGCAGCGGCGGGACCTGTACCGGGCCGCCGCCCACCATTCCGTCAACAAACCCACAGCCCGCCAGGCGGCGGAGGAAGCCGTCCGCCTATGGAGAGAGGAGCAGACATGAAAATTCTCATTCTCAACGGCCCCAACCTGAACCTGCTGGGAAAGCGGGAGCCGGGCATCTACGGTACCGGCAGCTACGACGACCTGTGCATGGAGCTTGTGGCCTATGCCGCCGCCCGGGACATCCGGGTGGATATCCGCCAGAGCAACCACGAAGGGGCGCTCATTGACGAAATACAGGCCGCCGACGGGGTGTATGACGGCATCGTCATCAACCCCGGGGCCTATACCCACTACAGCTACGCCATCTATGACGCCCTGCTGGCCGTCAGCGTCCCGGCGATAGAGGTCCACCTCAGCAACATCAACCGGCGGGAGTCCTTCCGCCGCATCTCCGTCACCGCTCCGGCCTGCGTGGCCCAGATCGTGGGCCATGGCTTCCTGGGGTATATGGAGGCCATGGACCTGCTGGCAGGAGGTGGTCCTCTGGCATGAGGCTCTGCGTCATCGGCGACCCGGTGGGGCACAGCCTGTCCCCCATGCTGCACCGGCGGATGCTGGCCCGGGCGGGATTGACGGGCAGCTATGAGACCGTCACCGTGACCCCGGATACCCTGCCGGAGTTTCTGGCGGCGGCCCGGGCCGGGGCCTGGGACGGCTGCAACGTCACCATGCCGCTGAAGCAGGCGATCCTGCCTCTGCTGGATGAGCTGGACCCGGCGGCTGCCGTCTGCGGGGCGGTGAACACCGTGTGCTTCCGCCGGGGCCGGTCCGTGGGATACAACACCGACGCACCGGGCATCCGGGCGGGGCTTCTGGCCCACGGCGCGGACCCCCGGGCGGGGCAGGTACTGATCATCGGCAACGGCGGGGCGGCCCGGGCGGCCCGCTTCGCCCTGGGGGACTGCCGCCTGCTGACGGCGGCCCGGCACGGCGGGGACATCTCCCTGGACCGGCTGCCCCAGG
>OIWV01000624.1_pt1 | contig 33867 bp, 15 predicted proteins | sample 1587751 | NCBI WGS metagenome assembly OIWV01 (sample SAMEA3888913, study PRJEB22519) | human gut metagenome | biome: human gut; feature: human-associated habitat; material: faeces | place: Denmark | collected 2010
TGGTTGGTGCACTTCTTGCTCTGGCAAGCGGCAAAGCCGAGCGGGGACAAGTGCATCCCCTGATAAGCACCCCCTGAAAGATTACTTAACGAGTACCTTCTGCACCTTGCCGTCAGCAGTGCGAACGATGTTCAGACCCTTCTGGAGCTTAGAAAGCTTAACGCCGTCAACTGTGAAGAGCTGTGCCTCACCATTAGCAGCGTGGATGCCGTTGATTGCTGTCTCCGAATTCTCCTTGTAGTTGAACTCACCCTCGTAAGAGATAGAACCACCTTCGAGATTGAAGAACATCTTGATTTCGTTCTCAGAGAGCTCCTGCCACTCGAACGTTGCGCTGATAGCTGCTCCGAAGAACTCTGTTGTAGCGTCGTCGGAAGTAGTCATTAAGAATATTCCCTCCGGTGTTACTGTTCCATTCTCATCATCGCCCTCTGCGAGCTGGTCGAGAGCAGGCTCATCGGTATCAAACTTACCAACGAACACGAGGTCGGCAGTCTTACCGTTGAGAGTGATGTTCTTCAGAGTCACCTTGCACGACTCGTCAGAGTACTTGATGATGTTCACCTCTGCCTTGTCGGTCTTGAAGAGGTCGAGAGACTCGTCCTCCGACTCAAGATTGAAGATGTGAAGGTTGCTCTTGTATGTCTTGTTCGATGTCTCTGTCACCTCTGGCTCTGAAGGCTCTGTGTTGCCGAAGTCGTCGGTGCCGAAGGTGTACTTCAGTGTCACCTTCTTGCCGTTATGTACAATATCGCCCTCGAAGTGAGCGTACACCTTCGAGTCCTTAAACTTTACGGTGAGCGATGTGTTCTTGAACTCTGCCCAATCACTTGAGCGCAGTACGTACACGTCAGTCTCATCGATTACTGTAACGCCGTTCTCGTCCACTTTTCCCTCAAGGTCGTCGCATGTGATTTCGTACCAGTTGTCGTAGCCCTGCTCTGTGAAGTCGCAGCCCTTAGCCTCCACGTTATAGTGGCCATCAACGCGCTTCTCCAGCTTGAAGGTGCCCTCTGGCAACTCGAGCATCTTCACCTCAGAACCGACGAGCAACTCGTAGTTGAGCTGACCCTTATACAAACCGTCTGTCTGTGCGAACGCGGTGATGCTCATCACCATCATAACAAGAAGAGATAAAATTTTCTTCATCTTTAAAACCTTTCTTTTATTTATTAACTATTATTGAATTAAGTCTATCGTATGCAAGGGTGTCGTGTCTAATTGTTTGGTGCAAAAGTAATAAAAAAGTGATAGTCCCACAAACTTTTTTGCATCTATCTCCCACCCCAGTCTGTGCAATTGTAGGAGGGTACGGCATCCCTGCCATACCCACGCAGCCACCAAACTATCTCCCCACAGAACCCACAGAACCCACAGAAGTTTCTGACGCAAGATATTCTCCCACAGATTGCACGGATGGGCACAGATTAGGAGGGTATGGCATCCCTGCCATACCCACGCAACCACAAAACTATCTTCCCACAGAACCCTACGCAGCCTAACCATCTGTGAAATCTGTGAAATCTGTGGGAGGCTCTTCTCTGCCAGAAGCTTCTGTGTGTTCCGTGAATTCCGTGGGAGAACCCTACGCGACCTAACCATCTGTGGGCATCTGTGCGCATCCGTGGGAGGCTCTTCTACGCCAAAAGCTTCTGTGTGTTCCGTGAATTCTGTGGGAGAACCCTACGCAGCCTAACCATCTGTGCGCATCTGTGCGCATCCGTGGGAGGCTCTTCTACGCCAAAAGTTTCTGTGTGTTCCGTGAATTCCGTGGGAGAAGCCTACGCAACCACCAAACTATCTGTGTTGATCTGTGCCATCTGTGGGAGAATTATTAAGTGGGTGCGTGGGTATGGCAGGGATGCCATACCCTCCTAAGTGTGCTCTGTTGGAGGACACCCCCCTGCGGAAAAAACAAAGAGGGCATGGCGGAATGCCATGCCCTCTTACGTTAGTTATGTGGATGCGTGGGTATGGCAAGGATGCCATACCCTCCTATGATTACTTAACGAGTACCTTCTTAACCTTGCCGTCAGCAGTGCGAACGATGTTCAGACCCTTCTGGAGCTTGTTAAGCTTAACGCCGTTAACTGTGAAGAACTCAACCTCACCCTCAGCAACTGTTGTTGCGTTGATACCTGTGTCAGGATCCTTAGGTGCTGTCCAATCCTTATCAACAACCTTAACGTAGTTGTATGTAGCACGCGACTTGTCGTTAGCGCCCTCGCCAGTACCCATCTTAACGGTCGGGAGAGTGAAGAGATAACTCATTTCGCTTGCTGCAATCTTAACCTCGTTGTTAACAACAAAGCCCTGAGCCTTTGAAACCTCTACCAAGAACGGAGCTGTCTCAGCGAACTTGCCAGTGTTGTTGTTGCCTGCAGATGTCTGGAAGTATCCCTGAAGCATCTGGTCTGCGCTTGTGCGATACAAGTGGAGAGTGTTATCCCATGCTGTTGGAACAGCACCGAGACCGATTACATCCTCGCAAGAACCTGTACATGTAGACGGGTCGATAGACATAACGATCTTCTGAGTATCCCAATCAACATTGATATCCCACTCGAAACCTGTGCCGTCAGCTACGTAGTTCTCCTTGCTGAAGAGCTCTGGATCTGGAGTATCCGGATCCTTCTTCTCGTAGTTGAACTCGCCACCGAGGCTGAGTGTTTTGCCCTCAAGAACGAATGACATGCGAATCTCTGTATCAGATATATCCTGCCACATGAACTGTGCATTAACTGCGCCACCGAGGAAGTTCTGTGTATCTGCGTCAGCAGTAGCCTGAACCATTGTGCCCTCTGTTTCAACGACACCACCTTCGCCCGGATCAACCTCTGACTCTACAGCCTTGCCAGTGAATACGAGGTCGCTTGTCTTCGAGTTGAGAGTGATCTGCTTGAGAGTGATCTTGTAAGTTTTGTCGCTGTACTTGATGATGTTTACAGTAGCCTCGTCAGGCTGGAAGAGGTATGCATTCTCATCCTCTGAAGTCTGGTCGGCGATGCGGAGGTTGCTCTTGTAAGTCTTGTTAGACTCCTCTGTTACAACCTCAGGAGCCTCAACACCATAGTAGAGAGTGTAGTTATAGCCTGACATGCTGCTGTGGTTCACGTTGAATGTAGCCTTGAGCATCTCGCTTTCAATCTCACCCTTCATAGAAACCTTAACGACATCATTTTTCCAACCAGTATTTGTGAGTGTGAACTCTTGATCCGTCGCTGTTAAAACAACTTTACCATTCTCTTCAACGCCTTTAGCCTGGAATGTGATAGGACCCAACTCGCCAGGAACATTGTCCATGTCAGAGAACTTAGGAAGAGTAACCTCGTACATACCCTCGCCCTTAGCGAGTACAGATACCTCAGCGTCCTCGTATGTCTGGGTGTCTGTGCCACGAACTACCTTCAGAGTGTTCTTGTAAACAACTGGTTTTTGAACCTCGGTGTCAGGATTCTCGCCAACAACGATATTCATATTTGTAGCTGTCATTGTCATGTAAAGACGAGATACGTTGTCCTTTTCGTAAACAACACCTGCTACATCGAATGTCATAGCATCTTTAGCTACCTTACCCGTGTAAGTGGTGCGACCCTTAGCGTCTGTACCCTTTGTAAGCTCAGTAGATGTGTACTCAACATTACTATCACCAATAGTATATGTGAGAGACATATTGATTGTCTCGTCAGTCATCTCCTTAACTACAACCTTAGAGTCAGCAATCTTTAAAGGTGTAGTTCCCTGTACCATATAGAGAGCCTCGTTGAAGGTCTTCTCTTCCTTAACAGAAGGAGGAGTAACTGGCTCTGTCCAGCCGAGAGGAACAACCTTGATGTAGTTGTATAAAGCACCAGCTGGTTTGTCAGCAGCACCAACAACGATTTCTGACTGGTTGGTGAGATGTGCAATATTAGATGCAGAAATAACAACATTGCCCTGGCATTTCACACCACCGTCCTTAGAGATTTCAAAACGAACGGGGTCTTCACCCTTAGTAACCTGATTAGTATTAGCGTTGTTAGGCTGACCAGGAGCATAGCCCTGAATAGTAGAGCCATTAGTATTGTAGAAGATGATACCATCGTTGTTCCAACCTGCAGTTTGTCCTTTCTTGGTTACACCGAGGAAGCCCTTGTCAGAACCAGTGCTTGCGAGGTTAATAGAAGCAACAAGCTTCTGTGTGTTCCAGTCGATAGTTACATTTTCGCCCCAACTTGAACCCTCTGTGCTTTGGAAGTTCTCCTTAACGGTTACGATAGATGATGTCTCGCCACCAGTCTCGCCACCGCCGGTAGAACCACCGCCGAAGCCTTCGTCAGTGCCGAACACAACATCAAAGGTGTAATTGCTATAAAAAACTCTGCACGTTGCAGTCATTGTAGCATAAGCCTTACCGTCTTTGAATTTTAGCGACAAATTACCCTTGGTAAATTCCGTTATGTTATAAGTACCACCAGAAACTGTTCCAGTAACATCGGTGGCCGTTACTGTAGTGACATCACCAGATTTTGAACCTGAAACGTTAGAGAATGTAAACGTTCCATAGTTATCCGTATAAGAACCATCTTTATTGATGATGTCATTAAACGTCACGTTATACGTGCCGTCACCATTGTCAGTGACGCTCAACTTCGCGTCATTAGACTCTGTTGGAGTATAAGAACCCAACGTTACCTTACGATAATCCGTAAAGTCTAACGCAAACGCAGAAAGCGTCGTCACTAACAATACAAGAAGAGATAAGATTTTTTTCATACTAAATCCTTTCTTTTGTTTGTTAATAAATTGTTATTGAATTAAGTTAATTAAAAAAATTCTGTTTGAATAAATCGGTTTTAAAATCGGTTTCTTTCGGTTTTCAGTTGCCGGGGGGATCGTTGCTGCTTGTGTTGGCGTGTATGAGTGACGCGCCGCACTCCGGCACTACGAACTCCCTCTTCGGTGCAAATTTAATAAAAATATGTATAGCAGCAAAAATTTTCACAAATTTTTTAAGTTTTTACACTATTAACTCACACAAAACGCACATTCCCTCCTACGAAAACTCCCACGGATAGCGGATTAGGAGGGTATGGCATCCCTGCCATACCCACGCAGCCCACCAAACTATCTTCCCACAGAAGTCACAGAACCCTACGCAGCCTAACCATCTGTGGGCATCTGTGAAATCCGTGGGAGGCTCTTCTACGCCATTCGTTTCTGTGAAATCCGTGAATTCTGTGGGAGGACTTCAGAGGGTGGCGTGGGTATGGCAGGGATGCCATACCCTCCTACGAAAACTCTCACGGATTGCACGGATGTGCACAGATTAGGAGGCAAAACGCAACCTAAAAATCCGTGAGCATCTGTGAAATCCGTGGGAGGCTCTTATCTGCCAGAAGGTTCTGTGGGTTCTGCGTGTTCCGTGGGAGATTCTTATCTGAAGCTATATTGGTGCAGCGGAGACCGCTGCACCCCCTAAAGATTGCCATGCTACAACAACAAGATTGCCACACTACAACAACAAGATTGCCACGCTACGACAACAAGGTTGCCACGCTACGGCAAAATGCCGAGAGATGGATGTAAGATGAGCTGGAAGACAAACTGGAAGATAGGCTGGAAGATAACCCCTATTGTTCAGGTATCTTCCAGCCATTACCTTGCTGATACACAGCACGTTGTGCGCCGACTGGAAGATATGGCAGATATTTTCGCCTACTCGATTTTATTTATAGCTTTATAGCACCCTACACAACCCATTCTATCCAGTTCTCGGGAGTCACCACAGCCTTTTCCTTCACATCATACGCCGTTAGGAACGAAGAAGGAAATTGAGTGTTGGCACGACGTGAATTCCACTTCATTTCGAAAATACTAAACTGCCCATCACACTCCTCCACATAATCAATTTCTTGCTGCTGGGTGGTACGCCAGAAATAACTATTGACGTAACGACCCGAATAGTGATTGCGCTTTATACGCTCGCTGATAATGAAATTCTCCCATAGCGCACCTGCATCCTGACGAAGCGAGAGAGGTGCAAAGTTCTGGAGAATCGCATTGCGTATGCCATTATCAAAGAAGTAGATTTTCTTGCTCTTCTTCAATTCAGTACGCAGATTGCGATTAAAGCCATTAAGCCGGAACACTATGTAGCATTTCTCCAAAAGGTCTATATACTTCTCTATCGTCTTATTGTCTGTACCAACGGTCTGTGCAAGTTCATTATACGACACTTCACTGCACACCTGCAAGGCAAGAGCAGTAAGCAACTTGCCGAGCAGAACAGGACGGCGTACACTCTCGAGCGTCAACAGGTCTTTATAGAGATAACTGCCAGCAAGGTTCATCAGCAGCTCTTTTGCATCATCGGCATGGTTCAATATATCAGGGTAAGAGCCGTAGACGAGGCGCTGTTCAAGGGTCTGCTTCACACCGAGAAGACCGTTACTTGCCATCAACTCGGCAGTGGAGATTGGATAAAGATGATACTCATACTTACGACCAGTAAGCGGCTCATTCAGCTTGTCCTGCAATTCGAAAGAAGAAGAACCTGTCACAAGCAACTGCACATCAGGGAAGTTGTCGGTAATTAGTTTCAATGTCATACCTATATTCTCCACTCGCTGCGCCTCATCAATAACAACTATACGATTGTCGGCTATGAGAAGTCGTAGCTCTGCAGTGTTCATATTGCTAAGCATATCCTTCACCTCGGGCTCATCACAATTAAGTTGCAATGCCTTATAGTTTTGTTTTTCAAGAATAAGCTTAAACAACGTACTCTTGCCCACTTGACGCGCTCCTATCACGATGATCGCCTTTCCTGCAAACAACCGCGATTCAATTGTCTTCTGCAATAGTCTTGATATCATAACATTAATATTATATTACACTTGCAAAGATACACAAAAATTGCTCTAATCCCAAAAATCATATATAAATTTGGGATTGTAATCCCAAAAGTTATATAGAAATTTGGGATTAGGACCTATTTGACAAAAAAAGCAGGGCTCCGAAATCGGAGTCCTGCCCTTTTTATTTTTAGTTTTGTGATTACTCAGCGATAGTAAACGGAGAAGTTATTACTACCTTGTAGCCAGCAACAACTTCTGTTACAACATTTGTACGTTCAAACTGATCAGCAGTAAGCTCGCCAATCTTGTCTTCTGCGTTCAAAATCTGATCGTAATCGTAGCCATACGTGTTAAAATTACCCTCTGCATCGAACAGGTGTGGGTTAGACACACGGTCGCGAATATCATAGATAACAAAACCACCTGCTACTTCCTTACCTAAAAGTGCCATATCCTTAGTAATGGTCAATGGCTTTTTAGTAATCAGGTTGGTAATCTCCAAGTTGTCAGAAGAGATACGACCGATAATCACGGGTTCGATTGTCTTCATAATCTTGTCCTTGATGACAACCTTTGCATAGTTCGATTTATCGTAATAGTGGGTCAAATCATCTGCATCTTTGGGGTTTCTACTGAAGCTACGCATAACGAATGTTCTGTTGCCACCCGACAAGCTGTAGCTATTTCGCCATACATTCTGATTACTTTCGTCGTAAGGATCCGACTTCTTTGCGCCCTCTAAAGCAATCTCCACATCCTCACCACTTGAGAGCAGTGTATCGCCTACTACATTATAGGTGTCAAGATAGAATTGTCCAACACCATAAGCGTGATAAGCATATTCGTGTTCCAAGTAGCCCTCTTCAGAGTCGTACTTACCCACATTGAAGTACACATTATACTCTTTTTCTCCTTGCGGATTGGTAAACTTCTCCTCATCGTCATCACACGATGTGAAAGTAGTCATACCTGCTAATGCGAGAAATGCAAAGGCAAACTTTGAAAATAATATTTTCGAGTTTCTCATTTCTTTAATTTTAATCGTTAGATAATATTAATATTATTCTGTGGTCTCGAAGTTAGACGCACCATTATCCCACCAGAGATGCTGCATCTGAATATCGCGAGCGACACCCATATCAGCATCACGTGCAAGAGCTGGCAGACCACTATTAGCGATATCCTCCTTTGTCTGTGGATCGTCTGAAGCCCAAGGAATACGACGCATAATATTAACGGCTGTCTGCACGTTTGACTTACCAAGCTTGATAGAGCCGTCACCGTGACGTGTGCCCAAAATCGGGAAGAGCTTAGGATAACCTACACGACGGAGGTCAACCCATGACTCGTAGCTGTACGGGAAAGAAGCGATGTACTTCTGTGTGATAATCTTCTCGAGCTTTGTCTCCTGAGAATCACCATCATTCCACTTCACACCAACCTTTGTTACGCTCTGCATATCCTTTGAGCGTCCCTGTGGGTCAACATAAGGAATGTCTTTCGGTGCATCCACATTAAGATACTGCTCAACATACTGGGTGTACTCCTTCTGTGGGCTGTCACGGTCTTCGAGATAGGCTGTACGAATGCCCTTCTCATAGAAATCCTTTGCCTCGCCTTGCATGTTCCATCCACGGATTGCGCCCTCTGCACGAAGGAAGCAAACCTCCGAAACCTTCATGAAATAGAGAGGAGGTTGGCAAATGCTGAAGTAATCCTTATCAAGCGTAGAATAGCCTGCGTATGGGTTAGCAGCTGCAGCCTGACCGATACCTGGAGTAACACCATTACGCATACCTACATATACACTTCCCTTAGGAGTAACGGCAGGAGCTGATGTACCAGAAACGGCACGAGGGCTCTTTGCCAAAGCTACCTCATTCTTTGTGAAGAGATATTTCATATACGGATGATCAAGATTCTCCAACAAGTTCATAAATGATGCTCCAATGACAGCATCATGCCAAGTACCTGCAATCTCAACAAGTGGGTGAGGTACACCTGTCTTAGATACGTAGAGTGCAATCTCATCAGATTCTTTCTCAATCACGCCACCATTTTTCGGATCAACAGCTTCTTCAGCCCACTTCTTAGCATTAACAGGGTCAACACCTGTCATGTGGATAGCCATACGGAGCTTCAAAGAGTTAGCAAAGCGAATCCATACACTGAGGTCTGAAGCGTCAGCATATTTTGAAGAGAGCAACTGCACGCGAGTTTTGATAGTACTTCCAATCTGCTTCTTGTAATCCTTAGAGCGGTTGTCAACCAACTTCTCCTCTTTTTCGGTCTTATAAACCAGATTACCATCAGCATCAACCGAGTCCTTACCCGCTACGGTTTTAAGCACTATCTTGTTGCCGTCTGAATCAAGAACATAGATTGGATTACCATCAGCATCTTCCTTGTCAACCATAGCCAAGTGCTGACCAGCATAATACTTGAAACAGTTGATGGCAGTATCAAGATCAGCCTCCACTTTGTAATAGATCTTCTTCACATCATCGTAGGTAAACGGTGATTCTTCCTTCAGATTCTTAAAATCGGTATAAGGCATCGGACCGAAGAGGTCAGCATTCTCAATAGCCGAATAGTTGAAGAGCATGAGGAAGATGGCTTTAATCTCTGGCATATAGTCGATCTTCGATGCGTTCAGAGTAGGAGCCATATCGAGTTTCATCGCACTGAAACCTGCACCTGGACCACCGATTGAACCCTTACACATATCGTATGTAGAACGCAATGTGAAGTTAGAGTACGGGAAATCTGAGTGAGGTACACAGAAATACTGTACGTAGTTGTCTGGACCAAGATTATATGCGAACTGATAAGCATGTGCAGCAGGAGCGTTACCGTCCTTACCACCACGCAAGCTATAGATTGCTTTAAGCGCAGAACCCAGTTGGGTACGCATCTCTCTGGTAGCCTGCTTCAGCTCTGCTGCCGAGATTTCTTTTCTATAGTCGATTACATCCGCTTTGCCAGAGCTCACGATTGTCTCCGTCGTCTCTTGATTGGCATTAAGCTCATCACCCGGGGTGTCGTAGTCGAGACACGACTGCATACCGAAGGCAGAGAGTGCAAGCGCAGCGTAAACAAATATCTTTGAATTTTTCATAATTCTGTTTTACTTTTTTTGAATTGTTTTAGAAGTTTACATTCAATGAGAAGCCGAACGAACGTGACGACGGCATATTGAATACCTCGAATGCACCGAGACCTGTGCCAGTAGAGAGCGATACGTCTGGATCTACCGGAGCGTCCTTATAGATGAAGAACAGGTTACGAGCGATGAACGAGAGACTCAGGTTCTTATTCTGACCGAAGAGGTTGCGGAATGTATAACCCAAAGAGAGCTCACGCAGACGGAAGTTAGTGCCGCTGTAGAGGTAACGCTCGATGTCCTGAGGTGTTACACCACCCACTGAGTTGTAGTAAGCATCGATAGGAACAACACGACCTGAACCATCATTGAGTGCAATACCGAGAAGATTGTTGCCATAGCACGGATCTGCATATATGTTGTTCTTCTCAGCATAGAGACGAGCGTCAGCTGTGCGCTGTGACAAACCGTAACCATCGAGGTAAGACTCTGTCATAGAGAGCACCTTGCCACCGATACGTCCGTTGATAAGGAATGAGAGCGAGAGGTCCTTCCATGTGAATGTGTTAGACCAACCCATCTGCCACTTAGCATTCTGGTTGCCCACGAACTTGCCGTATGTCTTTTCAGACTCTGTCTCCATAGAGAGTTCACCATCGTCACTCACAAAGTAGTAACCATTAGCATCGCGCTTAAGGTCGGTTACGTACATGTCGCCCATTGAGCCACCCTCCTTGTAGAGCACCTGAACACCACCTACGTATGTAGCGATAACGTTCTCCTTACCAGTCTTCTCATCGTAAGCAGTGCGGAGAATCTTGTTGTCGTTGAATGAGAGGTTATAAGATGTCTTCCAACGGAGCTGACCGAACTTGAAGTCGTAGCCTATAGTTGCCTCAATACCCTGGTTGCGAATCTTAGCCGAGTTCATCGGGATTGACTTGCCAGAAGCGTTAGTACCAACGAGGTAGAGGTTAGACATTGTAGAGTTGTAGTAAGTAACATCCAAGCTCAAACGGTTCTTCAGGAACAATGCCTCGAAACCTGTCTCGAACGAAGCTGTCTTCTCAGGACGCGGATCCTTGAAGGTAGCCAACTGCGAAGCTGAGAATGCACCAGTCTGATAGTTGGTTGAACCAGCAGCGAAGACTATACCCGGGATAGAGTTACCTACCTCTGAGTAAGAAGCACGGTACTTCAAGTAGTTGAACCACTCTGGCATCTTAACGATGTTGCTTACGATAGCGTTAGCACCGAAGCCGAAGTAGCCGTAATCCTCAGGCGTACCACGATCCTTGAACTGACGGAAGGCGCGGTACCAGTCGCGACGGTATGAACCATCGAAGTAAACCATTTCCTTCCAACCAATCTGACCTGTTACAACAGCACCCTTGTTCCAGTCAGAGCTCTGGCTTGGCGATGTAGCACCAGGACCACCAGCTGCTGTAGAGAAGTAGTTGGCAATATTTGAGATGTGCTCGCGGTCGCCGAAGTAGTAAGTAGCATTAACATCGGTACCCTTACCATAGCTCTTGCGAATGTGGCCTACATAACCTGCTGTAGCAGAAACGTCCCAATCGCCGAATGTCTTGTTGTAGGTAAGCATGAAGTCGGTGTAGAGGTCGGTTGTCTTTGAGAAACTCCACCAGTAACGACCGAATGTCTCCATAGAAGCAGGGAGCCATGTTGTAGCGTAACGCTTCGACTCGCTCTCGTACTTCGAGAAGTCCATACCCAAACGAGCCTGGAATGACAGACCGTCGTAGATGTCGAGTGTACCTGTTACGTTACCGAAGAAGCGGTCCTCCTTAGCAACACTTGAGTTCTGGTTCATAAGCCAGTACGGGTTGTTCTGGCCCTGAGCAGAGTAAGCCCAGTTCTGCATCGGCTGACCTTCAATCAGAGCTTTCTCCGTTACCTTATCATAAGCAGATACTGGTATATAATTACCATCTTTGTCCTGTTGGAAATAGTCAGAATTCTTCTTGAAATAAGTCTGCAAACCAGTGTACCACTGTGCGTTGTCCACACGATAGTTGTTGCGATAGTAGTTGATGTCGATGTTACGCGGCATCATGTACATGTGGAAAATCGGGTTCATTGTGATACCACCACCAGGACGGTTCTTTGTCTTTGTCTGAATGTAGTTCATCGACACGTCGATAGTAGCACGGTCGTAGAGCTTGAAGTTCTGACGGAAAGAGAAGGTGTGACGGTTGTAAGAGTTGTTCTCAATCATACCGTTAGAGTGAGAGTTACCATAAGAGAAGTAACTGCTCATCTTGTCTGTACCGCCAGAGAGGGCGATAGAGTTGTTGGTTGTTACACCAGTCTTGAAGAAGTCATCGAGGTCGTTACCTGCACGGTTGCGGAGGTGTACCTCGTTGTTCTCAAATTTTGTACCATCGAAGTGCTCACCATACATAGGAGTATTGATGAGGAGCTGGTCATTATTACGAGCCGAGAGCTTATCGCCCCAGCTGGTAAGAGCTAATGTACCTGCTTTCTCGTCGATAGCAGCACCATATATATTCTGGATTTTCGGAGTTGTGAGCGGAGTATCGAATGTGACGTTAGAAGAGAAGTTAACGCCAACCTTACCCTCGCGACCCTTCTTTGTGGTAATCATGAGGACACCGTTGGCAGCCTCCGAACCGTAAAGAGCAGCAGCGTTGGCACCCTTCAGCACGTTGATTGACTCGATATCGTCAGGGTTGATCATTGAAAGAGCGTCGCCACCCTCTGATACGCCTGTTGTAAGCATGTTTGCGCCTGAACCTACCTGGCCGCGCTGCGAGTTGTTCATAGGAACACCGTCGACAACGATAAGCGGAGTAGAAGAACCAAGGATTGACTTGTTACCACGGAGGATAATCTTAGAAGCACCACCTGCACCACCTGCTGACGGAGTGATGGTTACACCAGATACCTTACCCTCGAGAGAGTTGGCAACGTTCGGATCCTGCACACGGTTGAGGTCAGAAGCCTTCACCTGCTGTGTAGAGTAAGTAAGTGACGACTCTTTACGCTTGATACCCATGGCGGTTACTACGACCTCCTTGAGCACTGAGCTCTCGTCCTTCATGGTTACATCTACGCTTGAACGACCGCCGATCTTTACTTCCTGCGGTGTGTAGCCGATGTAAGAGAACACCAAGACAGCGTTCTTGTCCTTAACGTTGATTTTGTAGTTACCGTCGATGTCTGTAACTACACCAAGACCAGTGGCACCCTTCACTACAACGCTAACGCCGATAAGTGGTTCGCCAGTACCATCCTTAACAGTACCCTGAACGACAGAGCCCTGAGCCTGTGTCAAAGCATTAGGAGCCACGTTGCCATTGGCAGAAGCATACTGCATTGGCATACCTGCTGCGAGCATCGCAAAGGCTGCTTTCAGCACCATACTGCTTTTCTCGTTTGATTTGTTGTTCATTGTTTGTTTTTTAATAAATGAATATAGGTGGAACCGGCGAGGCGGCAGCGCCGCCCGCCGGTTCACTATTCTTTGTTATTACTTCTTGATTACGTTGAGAGCCTTAAACGGTTTGCCGTTCTTGAGCACCTGTACGATGTACATGCCCTTGCCACCCTGAACAGCTACGTTCACTGTCTCACCGGCATCAGCACGGAAGTCGTTGCTCTGGAGCACTGCACCTGCTGCGCTTACGATGTTGATGGTATAGAAGCCACCCTCAGCGAAGCGGAGGTTAACGCTCTCTACGAACGGGTTAGGATAAACAGAGAAGCCTGCTGCGTCCTTAACGTTGTTGATTGCGTCAACACCTGTAATAGTGAGTACGTTATCAAGTGCCTTTTCCGACTCGCCCCAGAAGTTGGTGAGCTTAACGCCTGCCTCATACTCGCCCGGACGAGCGAATGTTACGACAGCAGCCTTATCTGTCTCTGAAGAGATGCGGCCGCCATTGAGCTGCCATGTGTGTGAAGTCTTAACCTCGAGTGTACCGTCGATGCCAGGATAGCCTGTTACCTCGTTGTTTGGATCTACTGTTGCGTACTCTGCTCCACTGGTATTCTCACCGCCAGAGCCGTTCATCACAACCATCTTTGCCTTGTACTGAGCACCAGCCTTACCAAGGTTTGCAAAGCTATTGTCGCTCTTGTCAAGATTCTCGAAGGTGTAGTAGCCCTGGAGTCCCTCAGGCACCTCGTTAGCTGCGTAGCCCTGCATTGCACGGAGCACCTCAGCGTCGGTAAGAGCCTTGTTCCAAACCTGAACCTCGTCGATAACGGCATTCAGACCAGCCTTGTAAACACCGCCACCACCGATGTAGACGTTAGCATGAACAGTTCTATCAATACGAGAGTCAGTGCTTTTCTCACGTAGTGAAGAAGAAGAGAAGTTGTTAGGACCTGCTACACACTTGCCGTTGAAGTAGATCTTCTGCTGCTTGTCAGAAGACTGAGTAACGACGATGTGGTTCCAAACACCAGGGTTAAGGCTGTAGCCTGCAGACATCATCGATTCTCTTGGACAGTCGTGACTCGTCCAACCGAAGGTATTAAACGACACCTCGTTAGCTGCGTGGTTTTGACGACATTCGCTGTTACCAGCCTTAATTTCCGGACGAATCTGCACCCAGAGGTCACCCCAGTTGTTGTGTGGCCACTTGTCCTTGATAGTGTTCTTTGAAATAAGGTTTGTACCCTGCTTGTCATGAGCATAGTTGTCTACCTTAACCCAGAGAGCGTAAGAGTAAGCCATGCTTGTGTTGTTGCCACCGTCGAGTGTTACCTCAGCCGGAATCATAAGCATGTTCGGATCCTTTACAACAAGACCGCGTGACACCTTACCCTCGCCGTCGCGAGATGTGTAGTTGAGCTTGATCTCCTCTTTTGTCTCAGCTGTTTCCTTGTCAGCAGTTACAGTCTCAACAACCGGCACAGCACCTGTCTTCTCCGGAGAGATGATAACCTTGCCGCGGAATATCTCTGTTGCACCCTCTGCATTTACAACCTCGAGGTCGTAAACGCCAACCTCTGCTAAAGAAGTTGTGAACTCGTTGCAGTTGGTGTACTTCTCGCCTACCTGAGCACCTGTCTGTGCGTTGAGCAGACGGAACGACTGAGCCTTCGGAGCGAACTTGTCCTCGTAGTAAACCTTGAATTGCTCGTTCGGTTTGATAACCTGGCGGTCGATAGCCACCTCTGTAGATGGTGTGTCGTATGCAACTTTCTGATAGTTGCTCCAAGAGATTTCGCTCTTCTGCTGACCATCAGGAGAAACGGCGCGTACACCGAAACGACAGTCGCGCTTTTCGAGGTCGGCTACCATCGGAGCATCGACTACGTAAGCTGCCCATGATGTTGTAGCTGTAAGGTACTGCTCCTTCTCGCCCTTCTGCTGGAACCAGATCTCGTAGTACCATGTATCTACCTCGTCGTTGTAGGTCTTAACGCCGCCGGTCTCTTCCTTGGCAGCGTAGCGGATCTTGAAGTCGCAAGTCTTGTCCCTACCGCGGAGCACCTCAATATCCTTAATCTGCGGAGCTACCGGTGCGAACTTCTGCTGCGGGTTGCGAACTGCGAGCTCACCAACGAGCATGTTGTAGTCCTTGGCAGTGTTGTCGAGACGGATACCGATCATTGCAATCTCGTCGCCTGACTTCAGACCGAGCTTGTCAAGAGTAGTGGTGAATGTTGTCCACTGACCGAACTTCTCAGCTGCAGGGATAGCAATCTCCTTGTACTCTGTGAGCTTGCCCTTGAGAGCTACGAACAACTTAGCGTGTGTGTCGAGTTCGTTGCTCATCTTATATGTAAGAGAGATGTTGTATGAAGGCTCTGCCTTGAGCAATGTCTTGAAGAGCTTTACACGAGATGTTGTGGTCTGACCCTTCAGGCGGAGGCAAGAGCCACCCCAGTAAGCGTCGTCCCATGTCAGCTCAGCCTGAGCAAGGTTGCCGCTCTTTGCGCTCTCGTTGCCGTCAACAATCCACCAACGCCATGTAGGCAGGAAGTCCTGAGTAGCGATGTTGTGCCACTTGTGGTTGAACGCCACCTCACCCTCGTTCTTGAATGTAAGACCGTTACCGAGGTTAAAGCGTGTCACGAACGGAACCTGCTGGATAGTAGACTTAGCTGTTACGTAGCTTGCTACACCGTGGAAGCGTCCCTTCAAACTACCGTTGGCGAGTGTTACGACGTCTCTCCATCCGAGGATGTCAGGAGTGTTAGCCGGGTTGCGGTTGCCACCGCTGAACACCATCTCCTGCTTGTCGAGATAAGCCTGCTGGATAGCTACGTCAGATGTACCGTAGTCGGTAGCACTCTGGTGGATAAGACCCTGTGAGTGAGCACCCCAGAAACCTACTGAAGCCTCTACGTCGTTGAGATCGTTCCAGTTGGCATTGCTTGCGTGGAGCGAACGACCCTGAATATCGAAGCCCTTGTAGTAGTCGTACGGATTGCGACCCATGCTCTTAGCCTTCGCTGCAGAAGCAGCAAGTGTACCAGCACCTGTATTGTAATTGGAGAACATCATGTCGGTAACGATGTTGTCCTTATCGCCGAACATGTTCTCGTTATGACTAGAGAGGCCACCATCAAAATTGATAGCACCATTATCGTCAGTACCATCATACCAATGGAGTTGGAACTTCCAACCTATCTTCTCTGCCTCTTTATGACACTGAGCAAAGAAGCCTTGAAGAACCTCCATACTAATATTGTCTGAAGCAAACTCAGAGTTTACACCAACACCATCGATACCGTAGTACTTAAGAATCTTGACGAAACGCTCTGCATTCTTATAATTGCCTTTACTATCCTGCTGACAAAGAGTACCAAACTTGCCAGACCAACCGCTTGCATTGGGGCTATCAGCATAGACACCTACGCCGTAAGGAATTGAAGCAACGCAACCTACAGATACGCCATTCTTGTGAGCCACGTCAGACAGACCGCCAGTTACGCGGAACCAAGGTGCTGTCCAGTTGCCGTGGATGTTAAGGTATGACCACATTGAGAAGTTGTCGCCCTCGAAGCAATAGCGTGGGAGAGCCTTCCAAGAAGACGTTGGGTCGTCGAGCGGAGTCCAGAGACACATCTTACGACCGGGCTTAGCCTGCTTGCTAACCTCTGCCTGATAGTCGTCAGCCTCAGCGATGCGCGCCAATGGGCGAACACGCGAGATATAGAACTCGTCGTCCATACGAGACACACCCTGCGGAGGGGTACCTGGCTGCCAGTTTCTAATGTTCTCAAGCAAGTATTTGTCGCCATTGTCCTTGATATCCAACGGGTGTGTCGGAGTACGCTGAGCGTAGCTGAACACGCAACCACACACGAGCATGGATGCGAGGAGCGTTAATTTTTTGTTGTTCATTGGGATATTTTTAATTGATTAGGTATTCTTTTTAGTTGACAAGTAAACGAGAAGACGAGTGGACAAGGAGATTTTTCTCCATGTCTACTCACCCACTCGTCTGCTTTATTTATTTACGGATAAGTTTGACAGTGCGAACTGTCTTGCCGTCCTTCTTCACATTAAGCACGTAGATGCCTGCCTTAGCGAGGTGTACGTTAACCACGTTGCCAGCGTTGAGCTGAGCTGCCTTGCGAGCCACCTGCTCACCAGCTGTTGTGTAAACGCTAACCTCGTATGCACCAGCCTCAGCGAACTCTACCACTGCGTCCTCGCCTACTGTGTAAGCCTTCATCTCGGTGCTCTCTACAGCGTCAACGCCAGTAGGATAAGCCACCTTGATTACAGAGAATGTTTTCTCAGCCTTACCAAGAGCGTTAGAGAGTGTAAGAGTTACGTCGTAGTCGCCACCTGTGCGGAACGAAACGTTTGCAGAACCTGCCTCGCCGTTACCAACAACGTCAGCGAATGTAGCGTTCTTAGCAGTCCATATAGGCTTGGTCTCTACCTTATATGTCTCGCCTGATACGAATGGTGAACCTGCGATGTAAGTCGGCTCAACAAACTGGAGAGTAGCCTGACCTTCGCCACCACCTGCAACCATATCCTGCATACCAGCATTCACTGCCTTTGTACCTGCAGATGTGAAGTAGTTGTCTGTTGCCTTCTTCTCGAAGTCCCAGAATGCCATCACGCCAGCAGGCAGACTCTTAGCGTTGAGGTCGCCCATAGCAACCTTAGCGTCTGCCTCTGTAGCTACCTTGTCCCACACTACTACGTTGTCGATAACGCCGTCAAGACCGTAACGCTGATGAAGCGGACCACCGATGCAGAGGTACTGACCATTTGTAATGTTATATACGTTATATTCGTAATCAGGCTCTGTTGTCTTGTCAGAACCATTTGTACGGTTCCACATTGTAACAGTCTGCTTAACACCATTTACATAGAGTGCACTACGTAAACCACCTGCAGTATTATAGTCGAACGCCATTGTAACGTGTACCCAGTTGCCTACCGGCAGCTTAGTGTTAGCATACTTGTAGCGGAGCTCGTTGTTGCCAGAAGCGTCTGAACCACGGAATGTAACACCGTCGAGAGAACCGTCAGAGCCAAGCTGAGACCACATCCAACCCCAGTCGGTCTTAGGCCAATCGTCCTGCTTGTCGTAAACATTGAAGAGAGTTGTTGGCTGACCTGACTTGAGACTGTTAATCTTCAACCAGAATGAGATAGAGTACGATTTCTTGCCTACAAGACCGAGGTCTGCAGCAGAAACACCGAAGCGTGTCTCCTTAAGATCAAGACCCTGTGAGCCAGAACCATCTGCGTCGCGACCGGTGTAAGCCATCTTCACGCTCTCGCCTGTCTTGAGAGAAACTTCCTCTTTGCCACCATTAGCTGTGAGCGAGTAGATCTCAGGCAGAGCACCTGTGCTCACACCAGTAATCTGGACGAAAGAAGCGAATGTGCGTGTAGTCTGCTTAGGAGTACCATCCTCTGCGTACTCGGTGCCAGTTACCTTAAGGTCGTAGCCACCAATTTCCTCAAGTGATGTTGTCCAAGACTTACCATCGCCACTCTTAACAACCTTACCATCCTTAACAAGCTCCCACTTAGCAGCAGCTGGGTGTTCTGGGTCTACATAACTGAGTGTGAACTCCTCGTTCGGCTTGATTGTTGTCTTGTTGCTCTGAACGTCGTCGCTATAAACATATGAAGCAGGTGCCATGTAGTCAGACCAAGTGATTGTCGACTCAGTCTTGTGGTCGAGAGCTACAGCAGAAACACCGAGGCGCACCTTAGCATTTATCTTTGTAACAGGTATTGAGTAGTAGAGACCAGCCCAAGAGGTTGTTGTACCCATGAGCATCGGCTCCTTACCCTCTTCCTGTGCGTAGAGGCGGAAGTGAGATGTCTTAACGTCGAGGTTGTAGCATGGCTCGCCAGCTGCCTTGTTGTTAGGCATGTTGAAGATAATCTTAGCGTCCATACCAGACTTGCCGTTGTAGAGCATCTTGGTGTTAGCAGCGTCGAGCTTCGGAGCCTCTGGTGTAGCATAATTACCACGAACGATAGAGAACTCGCCGAGCAACACCTCAGCATTCTTAGCATTCTTGAAGTTGAGAGCTACGAGAGCAAGTGTCTTGCCGTCGAAGTCAGAACCTACTGTGAATGTCTGCTTAACCCACTCGTTAGCGTCAGCTACGCGATCTGCTTTGCAGAGGTTGTAAGCTACGCCTGTGCTCTCGCTACCCTCTGCCGAGAGAACGAGGTCAAGGTCGGTTGTGCCATCGTTGAGCTTGTAGCGAACAGTGATAACGTCGCCCTTCTTCAAAGCGTACTTTGTCTTGAAGAGGTGGAGATACTCGTTAGCTGTTGTACCGAACACCTTGAGAGTAGAACCTCCGAAGTAAGCGTCGTCCCATACGAACTGTGCGTCGAGTCCTGTAGCAGGAACATCAGCTGCTGTACGTCCGAGGAGCTTATTAGCGAACCAGAAGTGCCATGTCGGCAGGTAATCCTGCATACCTACGTTGTACCAAGGAGAGTTTACCTTGCGCTCGCCATTGAGGTTGAAGAACTTACCGTTACCGAGGTTGAAGTAAGTGATGAACGGCTCCTCAGCGAGGTTCCAGCTCAGCGGTGAGCGTGCTGTCATGAACGCAGCCATACCGAACCAATTCGGGTTGTATGCAGAATACTGGTGGAAGCTCTTTATCTCAGGAGTGATAACAGGGTTGCGGTTGCCGCCACCGAAGTAGCACTCAGTACGGCGGAGGTAAGCGAACTGTTTCATCTCGTCAGACGAACCGAGCTCTGCACGGCTCTCCCAGAACATATTCTGAGAGTGAGCTCCCCAGAGACCGATAGAAATTGGTCTTTTTGCCAACTCTGGCCAGTGCTCACCATATCTTTCCAATTTTGGTTCACCACCCTGCATATTCACACCTGCGTAGAGGTCAAGCGGATCGCGACCGAGACCCGCTGCATAGCTTACAGAACGGTCTAAAAGACCTGACTTGTTCCAGTTGTAGTTGAAGAAGAGCGATGTGCGTACATTCTCGCTATCACCGAATGTCTCTTCATTATGCGAAGCAAGACCACCATCGAAAGTACACATACCAGAATCGTTTGTACCATCATACCAGAAGTTCTCGAAGACAGGATCAATTGGCTTCATCTTCTTAACGAGAGCCGCATGGAAGTCGCGCAAATCATCCACAGTACCAGAGTAATCAGTAAACTCTGAGTTGTATCCAATACCATTGATGCCATAATAATTAAAGAACTTGGAAACCTTATCAGCACCAATCTTAATCATACCATTCAGCATCGTCTTCCAATTCGCAGGTAGGGATGCATTAGGAATAGAAGCCACACCAGACACAGCGACACCATTCTTGTGAGCGATGTCGAGGAACGCAGCTGGGATACGACCTACTGGAGATGTCCAGTTGCCCCAGTGTGTAACGTACGACCACATAGAGAACACCTCTGAGTCGAATACGCCGTTAGGAAGTGCGTTGAAGTCGGAGTTGTTTACCGGAATCCAAGCGATGAGCTTCTTGTCGTTCTTCGCATTGAGATCAAGACGCACCTGAGTAGCCTCGTTGCGGAAACGAGCACGTGGCTTTACACGTGAGATAAAGAAGTTATCATCGGCAGTAACCTGGCTACCAGGTGTCCATGTCTTAAGCAGTTCATGGAACTTCTCGCTACCAGAGTTCGTGCCGAAGTCTACGTAACCCTCACGCATCTGCTGTGCGTTAGCACTCATCACAGAAAGTACAAGACCTGCTGCGAGAGTCAATGTTTTACAGGATAAATTCGCCATAAGATTTGTATTTAGTAAAATTGATTAAGTTTTTATTTATATAAATAATGTAAGTTAGAGAATGCAAAAGTGGCAAATACACTTCCATTCGTCTTGCAAAAATACACATTTTTTATATAACAAAGAACAAATGCTTATTGCGTTTTCATAATATTAACATCTTTAACATTTCAGGAGCAGAGGGGGTGCCACCAGGGGGTGCAGGTGTCTCTCAAGGGGGTGCACTTGCCTCAAGTGCACCAACAAAACTAACGATGCACTTCTTACAGGGGGTGCACTTGTCTCAAGTGCACCAACCGAACTAACGATACACTTCTTGCTTACTTGGTGCACTACTACCTGGTTGGTGCACTTGAGACAAGTGCACCCCCTGAAAGCACCCCCTGAAAGCCCTTACAGCAGATACTGCACATTGTCTGCTACATATAATGAATAGCTATCTTCCGGCAATCCGTTAGGGTTATTAACAATATACGCAAGTTTATGTGCGAAGTCGTCTTCTCCTCGCATCATGCGATCGAACATCTCGCGCTGCCAAACATTACCATCCGTCGCTACACATTGTTTTATCATACGCGATGAGTAGCGCTTCAGCTTACTGACGATAGGGATAACGCTGTTTTCTCCAATTGGCGACAGTAGTATATGAACATGGTTGGGCATGATGACGAAGGCATGGAGGTGATACGTCTGCTTATCGTTGAAGAACAAAGCATCCTCAACAAACTGCCTGCACTGTGCATTGCTCAACACACAACCGCCATGTCCTTGCATCAACCACCCATCCACTATATCTTCCAAACATTCCTCCTCTGCCGTCAACTCCCCCTCCTTCGTCTCGCGTCGTCCTAATGCCTCGCGCATGAGTGCCAGTTCCTGCAGCTTGGTCTGCGGGAGCGAGTCGGCAAGACGAAAGGTGATGAACTGCACCGCCTCTGGCTGAAACCAATGAGGCAAGTGACCACACTGAATGAGGATGTCGGAATGACGGTTGAGAAAGGTAATGTGGGGCATGATGGGGTTGGGGGTTAGAGGGTGAGAAATGTTGTTGAGGGGCAGGGGGTGCTTGCAGGGGGTGCACTTTTTGCTTGATTGGTGCAGTTCTTGCAGGGGGTGCACTTGTCTCAAGTGCACCAACCAAGATAATGGTGTCACTTCTACTCGGTTTTTTGCTTGGTTGGTGCAGTTGAGACAACTGCACCCCCTAAGCGAGGGTGAAGTCGAGCTGTTTCTTTTCGAGGTTGGCACTTGCCACCTTGATGCGTATGGGGTCGCCAAGCTGATACTTGTTGTGGTGGCGTCTGCCCACAAGACAGTAGTTGCGCTCGTCGAAGTCGTAGTAGTCGTCGTCGAGGTCGCGCATGGGCACTAAGCCCTCGCAGTGGTTCTCGTCAATCTCGCAGTAGATGCCGTACGACTGTATGCCGGAGATGTGCGCATCGTAGACATTGCCCACACGTTCAGACATGAACTCCACAGCCTTGTACTTGATAGAGTCGCGCTCGGCGTTGGCAGCCACCTGCTCCATCTCCGACGAGTGCTCGCACAGCTCCTCGTAGTGCTCCTTGTTGGCAGAGCGTCCGCCCTGCTGGTAGCGTGTGATGAGTCGGTGAACCATCGTGTCGGGGTAGCGGCGGATAGGCGACGTGAAGTGGGTGTAGTAGTCGAACGCCAGTCCGAAGTGTCCGATGTTGTGGATAGAGTACTTCGCCTTCATCATGGCGCGCAGTGCCACGGTCTGTATAAGGTTCTGCTCGCGCTTGCCCTCGCACGCCGACATGAGCGTGTTGAGCGACTTGGCAAGAGCACCCTTCGTGCCGTCGGTCTTCATCTTGTAGCCGAACTTCACCACGAACTCGCGCAGCGTCTCGAGCTTTGTCGGGTCGGGGTTGTCGTGCACACGATAAGGCAGCGTCTTCGGCTTCTTGCCCTTTGCCACCTTGCCCACCGACTCAGCCACGGTGCGGTTGGCGAGGAGCATGAACTCCTCGATGAGCTTGTTGGCATCCTTCGAGCGCTTGAAGTAGCAGCGCACCGGCTTGCCCTTCTCGTCTACGTCGAAGTGGAGTTCCTCGCGGTCGAACTTCACGGAGCCATTCTTGAAGCGTGCTGCGCGCAGTTTCTTAGCCAGTCGGTCGAGCATGATGAGCGCGTCGGCGTTCTCGCCCTTGTAGCCACCCTTGGGTGCTGCAGGTGCGGGTTCGCCCGTGCCGTCTACCACGCCGTTCTGCTCCAGCAGTTCCTGCACCTCTTCGTAGGCGTAGCGGCGGTTCGACTTGATAACGGTGTGCACTATGCGGTATGCCTTCACGTTCGCCTCCTCGTCGAGGTTGAAGATTACGGAGAACGCTAACTTCTCCTCATCCGGTCGGAGCGAGCAGATGAAGTTGCAGAGGCGTTCGGGGAGCATCGGTATGGTGCGGTCGACGAGGTAGATGCTCGTGGCGCGCTTCACAGCCTCCTTGTCTATCACGGAGCCTTCTGTGACGTAATGCGACACGTCGGCGATGTGAACGCCCACCTCCCAAAGACCTTCCTTCAGCTGTCGGATGGAGAGCGCGTCGTCGAAGTCCTTTGCATCCTTCGGGTCGATGGTGCATGTGAAGACATCGCGGAAGTCCTCGCGCTCGGCGTAGTCCTCCGGAGTTATCTCCGCCGAAATCTTCTCGGCAGCCTCCTCCACGTTCTTCGGATACTTATACGGCAAGCCGTACTGCGCGAGGATGGTGTTCATCTCCACGTCGTTGTTGCCAGCCTTTCCGAGCACGTCCACCACTTCGCCAATCATGTTGCGGTGATCCTGATCGGGCCACTCCACGATGCGCACCACGGCGTTGTCACCGTCCTTGCCTCCTTTCAGCTTGCGGCGCGGAATGATTATGCTGTTAGCCAGCACGTTTGCCGGAGAGATGAGCGTGCAGAGGTCGTGGTCGAACGAGAGTCGTCCGACGAAGGTGTCCTTGGCACGCTCCAGTATCTGTATCACCTGCGCCTCCTTGATGTGGTTCTTGCGTCGCGCCATGCAAGCGAAGCGCACGCGGTCGCCGGTGAGAGCCCACATCGAGTTGCGTTCAGCCACGAAGATAGGCTTGTCGGAGTCGTCGGGCATGATAGAGTTCTTGCCGTTCGTCTTGCGTTGGAACACGCCCTCCTGCACCTGTCCCTTCATGTTCAGTTGATACGAGTTGTCGGTGACGCGCGTGATGAAGTCGTCCCACGCCATCTCCTCCATGATGTCAATAGCGAGCATCTTCAGCGGATGCGTGTCGAGGTGTAGCGAACGGAAGATATCTTTAAACGATAGTGTCTTGCCTGGGTTGGAGGCGAAGAGTTCTTCAAGCTTCGGGGCGAGCTGTTTCTTAGTCAAGCGCTTGCCACCTTTCTTTCCTTTTCCCATAGTATTTGGTTTTTTGTCGGCGAGGGTGTGAGCCTCGTCGAAGTTATTGTTTTTCTTTTGCAAATAAACAAAAAATAATTGGAATAGCAATGCGATTGTGTCAGTTTTTTAGAATTGGTGCTGTTTAGGGGGTATAGCTTAGGGGGTGCAGTTGTCTCAACTGCACCAACAGAGCAGAATGTGCAATTGTCTCCGCTCGGCTCAGGCTTCTAAATTGTTGGTGCACTTCTTGCTCTGGCAAGCGGCAAAGCCGAGCGGAGACAAGTGCACCCACTTGTGTAAACGTTTTCATGGCACAAAGAAATTCTGTGAGCCACGGATGCGCTCTATATTAAAATAATGTGATAACTTTGCAAGCATAATTAAAAACCAATCTAACGAATGTCTGAACTGCAACCAACCACGATGAAGGACATCGCCGAACATTTCGGTGTGTCCATAGCCACTGTGTCGCGTGCCCTCAACGGTAGCGCACGTGTCAGCGAGGAGAAACGCAACCTTATTTGCGAGTACGCCCATGCGAACAACTTCTACCCGAACGACATCGCCAAATCGCTGCGCAACTCTCACAAGCAGCCGGTGAAGGTGATTGGTGTCATCGTGCCCGAGTTCACACATTATTATTTCTCCACCATTCTCAACGGCATCGAGGACGCTGCGTCGAAACGTGGCTACCGCATCATCGCCACCACCTCGCGCGAGCAGTACGAGCGCGAAGTGCAGCTGTGCCAGATGTTCGAGGCTCACCAGGTGTGCGGCGTAATCGTGTCGCAGGCTAAGGAGACGCAGGACTACGCCCACTTCCAATCGCTCATCGACCGCGGCATACCGCTCGTGTTCTACGACCGCATCTGCACGGGTGTGGACGCGAGCCGCGTGGTGGTGGACGACTATCAGGGGGCGTTCGCTGCCGTGACACACCTCATCGAGACGGGCTGCCGCCGCATCGCCTTCTACGGCATGAAGGGCAAGACGGCGCTCGGACAGAACCTCTACAACGGCTATCACGACGCACTGCTGAAGGCGGGTATGCAGCCCGACCAGTCGCTGGTGTTCGTCTGCGACAAGCGCGAGGATGCCGAGCGCATCACGCCCAGCGTGCTCAGCCGTGCCGACCGCCCCGACGCGTTCTTCTGCGTGAACGACGACACAGCCATCGGCGTAATGTACACGGCAAAGCACAACGGCTTCCGCGTGCCCGACGATGTCGCGGTGTGCGGCTTCACCAACGGCGAGCGCGCTATCGCCTGCGACCCGCAGCTCACTACCGTGGAGCAGCGCGGAACAAAGGTGGGCGAAGAGGCTGCCACCATACTCATGGACAAGGTGGAGGGGCTCACGCCGTGCAACCGCATCGAGAAGCGCGTCGTAAAGACAAGGCTCGTCGTGAGAGAGAGCACCAAGAGCTAAGAAGGCGGCGCATAAGCCTCAAGGAAGGCGGCGCATAAGCCGAACTAAGCCTCTCTAAGCCTTCCTAAGCCAAGGATTCGAGGGAGGGCTTAAAGAGGCCCAAGAAGGCTTAGTTAGGCTTAGCCCCAAAGCCCTCCAAAGAAGAAAAAACAAAAAACAATAACAATGAAACCAAAACCAAATCAAAGCTTCCTGAAACTGTGGAACCTCAGTTTCGGATTCTTCGGCGTACAGATTGCATACGCCCTGCAGAGCGCGAATATCTCGCGCATCTTCGCCACACTTGGTGCCGACCCACACAGCCTCAGCTACTTCTGGATACTACCACCACTCATGGGCATCCTCGTGCAACCCATCATCGGCACGCTGAGCGACCGCACATGGTGTCGCTTCGGCAGACGCATACCCTACCTCTTCGTAGGCGCATCGGTAGCCGTAGCCGTGATGTGCCTGCTGCCCAACGCCGGCTCGTTCGGCATGGCTGTGAGCGCAGCCATGGTGTTCGGCCTCGTCTCGCTGATGTTCCTCGACACGAGCATCAACATGGCGATGCAGCCGTTCAAGATGCTCGTGGGCGACATGGTTAACGAGCAACAGAAGTCGCTCGCCTACTCCATACAGTCGTTCCTGTGCAACGCCGGATCGATCGTGGGCTACCTCTTCCCCTATTTCTTCACAGCCATCGGCATAGCCAACGAGGCGCAGAAGGGCGTGATACCCGACTCGGTCATCTACTCGTTCTACATCGGTGCAGCGATACTCATCTTCTGCGTCATCTACACCACACTGAAAGTGAAGGAGTGGAACCCACAGGAGTACGCCGAGTATAACGAGGCGAAGCCTGAGGAGGACGAAGGCAAAGCCAACTGGATTGAGCTGCTGCGCAACGCTCCGTCGATGTTCTGGAAGGTGGGTGCCGTGCAGTTCTTCTGCTGGACAGCGTTCATGTTCATGTGGACATACACCAACGGCACCATTGCCGACACCGTATGGAACACCACCGACACCGCGTCGAAGGGTTACCAGGCTGCAGGCAACTGGGTTGGCGTGATGTTCTGCTGGCAGGCTATCGGCTCTGTACTGTGGGCAATGGCTCTGCCACGCTTCAAGAACGAGAAGGCGGCTTATGCGCTGAGCCTCGTCATCGGTGCCGTGGGCTTCGCTCTCGTGCCGTTCGTACACGACAAAAACCTGCTCGCCATGCCGTTCATGCTTATCGGCTGCGCATGGGCTGCCATGCTCGCCATGCCGTTCGCCTTCGTCACGAACGCTCTTGAGGGCTACGGCCACAAGGGTGCGTACCTCGGACTCTTCAACGGCACCATCTGCATCCCGCAGATCATTGCTGCGGCGTGCGGCGGCACTCTGCTCTCGATGGTTGGCTCGGTGCAGAGCAACATGATGCTCGTGGCTGCGGTGTCGCTCGTGCTGGGCGCTTTGTGCGTAACTCGCATCAAGAAATAACGCGGTGGTTAGTAGCGGTGGTATCCTTGCCACCGCAACACTTTATTATTTTACAAGCGGATTAAGCGGAAACTAATGTAGGAGGCTACGGCATTCCTGCCGTAGTCATTGACAACTGAAATCATTTCATTACGATTGTTTGCCGTTGGCTACGGCAAGAATGCCGTAGCCTCCTACAGTTTGACCAAACCGTTATTAATCACATACCTATCCATCCTTAATTGACAGCAATCTATCATCGTGCGCTGTATAACGGCGTGCGCAAACGTTTACACACTCTATACATTACATTTACATTAAAAAAATAGCACACTGAATTGATATAAATCATAATTTTGCACATGAAAAGATCCTAATAACTGTTGTGACTAAAAACAATTTATTATAAAATCAAAAGCTACATGAAGAAGCAGGTTAAATTCCCTAATGCCCTCAGAACAGCTACGCTCTCAGCAGGCTTGTTCCTGTCGGCAAGTGCCTTCGCACAGCAGGTTGTTGTGAAAGGCAACGTAGTAGACGAAACCGGCGAGCCGGTTATCGGTGCTTCCGTCAAGGTTGTAGGCGGTACATTAGGTACTGTTACAGACATCGACGGTAATTTTACTCTCAATGCTGACAAGAAGTCGACCATTGAAGTTACTTACATCGGCTATGAACCTGTAAAGATGCAGGCTGGCCAGAACCTAACAATCCATCTCAAGAACACTTCCTCTACACTTAACGAGGTTGTCGTAATCGGTTACGGCGCTGTTAAGAAGTCGGACCTTACGGGTTCGGTTACAGCTCTCAAGCCCGACTCAAAGAACAAGGGTCTTGTGGTGAACGCTCAGGACATGCTCTCGGGTAAGGTGGCAGGTGTGAACGTTACGTCAAACTCTGGTGAGCCAGGCGTAGGCACACAGATTCGTATCCGTGGCGGCTCTTCACTGAACGCCAGCAACGATCCGCTGATCGTTATCGACGGCGTACCTATGGACAACAACAAGGTGGGCAACACAGGCTCCAACTTGCTTTCTACTATCAACCCGCAGGATATCGAGTCGTTCAACGTCTTGAAGGATGCTTCGGCTACAGCCATCTACGGTTCGCGCGGTTCTAACGGTGTCATCATCATCACCACAAAGAAGGGTCACAAGGGTCAGAAGCCGGAGGTAAGCTACTCGGGTTCTGTATCGCTCTCTATGAAGAAGAAGACTCAGGATGTGATGAACGGCGACGAGTATCGTGCTTACGTCAAGAGCCTCTTCAACGAGAACGACAATGCCGTTAAGGCTCTCGGTACAGCCAACACCGACTGGCAGGAACTTATCTACCGCAAGGCAGTGAGCCACGACCACAACGTGACGGTATCTGGTTCTGTAAAGGACTATCTGCCCTACCGCGTATCTCTCGGCTACACAGGCCAGCAGGGTATCTTGAAGAACTCTGACTACAACCGCTACACGGCTTCAGTAAACCTCAACCCGTCGTTGCTGAACAACCACCTCAACCTCAACCTCAACGCCAAGGGCATGTTCTCTAAGGCTAAGAAGGCTGACAATGCTGCCATCGGCAATGCCGTTTCGTTCGACCCGACACAGAGCCCGTACGGATACACATCGCAGCGCGACCTCGCTATGCTCGGTTCTAACGCACAGCAGACACTGCATAACTTCGGCGGCTACTTCAACTGGCTCACTGACGCAAGTACACTGAACGACCCATATTGGGCTTTCACACGTTTCAAGGATGCTCCTGCCAATCCGCTCGCTCTGCTCGAACTCGGCAACAAGCAGGAGAAGGTAAGATCGTTCATCGGTTCGGCTGACATCGACTATAAGGTACATGGTTTCGAAGACCTGCGCCTGCACGCTACTCTCGGTCTTGAGGTGGCTAAGGGCACAGAGGACGAGACACAGCCTACATCTTATGCCTCTACATTATATTATGGTGGCATCACAAACAACGAGAACTTCAAGCGCAACGAGCTACTCAGCCTCTACGCTCAGTACTACAAGGACTTCAGCAAGAACCACCACTTCGACATCATGGGTGGCTACGAGTATCAGCACTTCTTCTTCCGCTACAACAACTCGTGGATGCAGTATGTTCCACAGACCAACCTTAAGAACCCAGGAGAGGTTTTCAAGGATACTAAGGACGTGGACAAGTACGAGAACTTCCTCGTTTCGTTCTTCGGACGCGCCAACTACACACTCATGAACCGCTACTTCTTCACCGCTACGGTGCGCGACGACGGTTCGTCACGCTTCAAGGACCACTGGGGACTCTTCCCGTCGTTCGCTTTCGCATGGAACATGAAGGACGAGAACAACATCAAGGATATCAACTGGCTCTCTGAACTGAAGTTCCGCGCCGGCTACGGTGTGACAGGTCAGCAGGAAGGCATCTCCAACTACATCTGGTTCAAGCAGTACAAGAAGGGACAGAACTTCGGCAAGTACCCGATTATCGGCGACGGTTCTATCTATACTCCGCTCTACTACAACGACAAGCTGAAGTGGGAGACCACAACAACGTATAACCTCGGACTCGACTTCGGTATCTGCAAGCGACTCACCGGTAGCATCGACTGGTACGTACGCAAGACCGAAGACCTTATCAACGACGCACCTGTAACTGCACTCGCCGGCTCTGCCGACCGCGGCTTGCAGAACATCGGTTCGTTGAAGAACACTGGTGTTGAGCTTTCGTTGAACTACGTAGCAGTGAACACCAAGGACTGGTACTGGACGATGAACTACAACCTCACGTACAACCGCAACCGTATCACCGACCTCAACGGCGTGAGCGACAACGGCGACCCTGTAATGACTGGCGACAACATCGACTCTTCTAACAAGGTGCTCGCATACCAGACTGGCTACGCTGCCAACTCGTTCTACGTTTACCAGCAGGTTTACGACAAGAACGGCAAACCGCTTGAGGACGTGGTAGTAGACCGCAACGGCGACGGCGTCATCTCTGAGGCTGACCGCTATCTCTACAAGAGCTCTATGGCTCCTGTAACAATGGGCTTCTCTACACGTGTAGAGTGGAAGAACTTCGACCTCGGATTCTCGCTCCGCGCAAGCCTCGGCAACTACTTATACAACAACTTCGAGCAAGGACAGCGTCTGAAGACTACCAGTGCGGTATGGTGCCAGGACTCTTACTTAGCTAACCGCTCTGTAAGCAGCCTCGGCTGGTTGTCAGACTCTAACACATCGAAGCTCTCCGACTACTTCGTACAGAACGCTTCGTTCCTGAAGATGGACAACATCACACTCGGCTACTCGTTCGACCGTCTCTTCAAGAGCGGCTCATGGAAGGGCATCTCTGGTCGTGTATACGCTTCTTGCAGCAACGTGTTCACCATCACCAAGTACAGCGGCATCGACCCTGAGGTTTACAGCGGCATCGACAAGGACGTTTATCCACGTCCTATCACATTCCAGTTCGGTCTGAACCTCAACTTCTAAACAAAAAACATAACTTAAACGATTCACGACAATGAAAAGATATATAAAATCGGCTCTCGCACCTGCCGCTGCGCTGCTCATCAGCCTCGCTTCGACATCGTGCCTCAACGACCTTGACAAGGAGCCTATCAGCCCGAAGATCGACCTCAACGTCAACAACGACGGACTGCTCAACAAGTGTTACGCCAACTTCGGCATCAACGGCAATGGTAGCGGATCGAATAGCGACGACGATCCAGACGTAAAGGGATTCAACGACCCAGGTATGACCGGTCTTGTACGTGCTATGTTCAACATGAACGAGCTGCCTACCGACGAGGCTACATGCTCATGGGGCGACGGTCTGCAGGAGCTCAACGCGGCTAAGTTCGACCCGTCACACGCTTGGGTGAAGCTCTACTACACACGCCTCACTTTGGGCATCACGTTCTGCAACCAGTATCTCGAAGTTGCAGGCGGCGAGGACAAGCAGAAGACAGCAGAGTGCCGCTTCCTCCGCGCTATGCAGTACTACCTGCTCATGGACGCTTACGGAAATGTAGGCTTCTCTACATCACTCGAGAAACCGCATAGAATGGAGCGCGCAGAACTCTACAAGTGGCTCGTAGAAGAGCTGACCGCCATCGAGCCCGACCTCGCTGAACCGAGAGTGAAGACCGGCAGCGACGCCGACTACGGTCGTGTAGACAAAGCTGCTTGCTGGATGCTTCTCTCACGCCTCTACCTCAACGCTGAGGTTTACAGCGGCAAGGCTGAATGGCAGAAGGCTAAGGACTACGCCAAGAAGGTTATGGACTCTCCGTACGACATCAACACTACATCTGTAGGTCGCTGGAGCGCATACCAGCTCGTGTTCATGGGCGACAACGACAGATCTGCTGCCGCAAAGGAGATTCTCTTCCCTATCGTGAACATCTCTGGCAAGACTGCAAGCTACGGCAACTCGCTTTTCCTCATAGCTGCTTGCTTCGATCCGTCTATGCACGCCAACCCAAACGATGCTGGCGGCTCAAACGGTCTGTTAGGTCAGCAGTGGATCGGTCTGCACCCACGCGTTACGTTGCTCAAGAAGTTCTTCCCGAGCACATCTGCTCCTGAGGTTCCTTCTTACGAGATGACTTCTCAGGCAGGCGACGACCGCGCTATCTTCTGGGGCGAGGGCCGCTCATACGAGATTGAGAACATCACCAAGTCGGCTGAGGGCTACGGCGTCTGCAAGTTCCTCAACTACAACAGCGACAACTCTACAAACGCCGACCCGGCTTTCGCTGATATGGACTGGCCGTTCATGCGTGCTGCAGAGGCTTACCTCAACTATGCAGAGGCTGACGCTCGCCTCAATGGTGGCAAGACATCGCAGGAAGGCACACGCATCCTTAACAAGCTGCGCGCTCGTGCCAACGCAAGCACCCGTGCCGAGTCAAGCAACTACTCGCTCAACGAGATTTGCGACGAATGGGCTCGCGAGTTCTACTTCGAGGGTATGCGCCGCACAACACTCGTACGCTTCGGACTCTTCGGTGGCAATACAGGCTACAACTGGGACTGGAAAGGCGGCGAGAAGGCTGGAAAGGACTTCGAAGCGTATAAGAACATATACCCACTTCCTCTGACACAGCTCCAGAGCAACAGCAACCTCAAACAGAACCCTGGTTACACCAACTAATAACAACGTATGGAAGAGAGCGACAACCTCTCCTCCACCGTTACAATCAACCTAACAAACAAGCATAAGCAATATGAAAAAGATATTGAAATCGGCATTGCTGATTATGATGGGTCTCGTGATGTTCACATCGTGCGAGGACGACAACGACAGCAATCCAATCGTTAAAACACCGACAGAGTTCGTCTTGAACGCTCCGGAATCGGCTGCCACGAATATCGACCTCGCCAACACTCCAGCAGTTGTGTTCAAATGCCAACAGCCTAACTACGGTTTCCCGGCATCTGCCATGTACAAGGTGCAGATTTCGCTGAACCAGGATATGTCTGACTTTGTGGAACTCGACCAGTCGTTCCCGACAACAACGTGCAGCGTAGACGCTTCTCTGCTCGCAAGCACACTCACCTCAATGGCGGTGAAGGCAGGCAAGACTCAGGACGACTTCCCTATGGATATTAAGGTATACGTACGTATGCGTGCCAACATGATCACTGATACCGGTGCGCCTGTTGCCGGCACAGAGATTCTCTCTAACGTAATCTGCCTTGAGAGCGTTCACCTCAGCTACGCTCTGCCTTCTGTTGCTCTGCCGGAGCACATCTACGTAGTAGGTAGCTTCTGCGGTTGGGACTGGGGCAACAGCTTCGAGTTCATTCCAGTTAACGAAAATCCGGATGTGTCTTGGCGCATGGTTTGGATTGACGAGGCTGGTGTAAAGATCAATACCGCAAAGGAATGGGACGGCAACGAGAAGGGCTACAGTGGCATCACCGTAGCCGGCGACCTCGCTGGCAAGATCTCTGCTAACGGCGACGGCAACATCTGCTCTACAACTCCGCAGTGGTACCTCATGGTGGTTACTGCTTCTGTAAGCGGTCAGGAAATCAAGTACTCAGTAGAGTTCAACGAGCCGAACGTTTACCTCATGGGTGATACATTCGGCGGTTGGGACGAACTGATGGCAGGCAGCAAGTTCGACGTTCCGACAACAATGGACGCCGACTTCGTTTCACCGGCATTCAAGGCTGACGGCGAAATACGTGCTTACGTTAAGGTTCCCGGCAAGGATTGGTGGCGCTCTGAGTTCATCGTACTCAAAGGCGATATCGCTTATCGTGGCAATGGCGGCGACCAGGATCGCATTACTGGCAAGGCTGGTCAGAAACTCTACCTCAACTTCTCAACTGGTAAGGGTAGCGTAAAGTAAACGATACTTACAAATTTATCAAGTAATAATATTTAAAAAGTGAACTGCACCCCAAAAGTTAGACACAAAACTTTTGGGGTGCATTATGTATAGAC
>OIWV01000636.1_pt1 | contig 33507 bp, 28 predicted proteins | sample 1587751 | NCBI WGS metagenome assembly OIWV01 (sample SAMEA3888913, study PRJEB22519) | human gut metagenome | biome: human gut; feature: human-associated habitat; material: faeces | place: Denmark | collected 2010
ATCGACTCCCTGAGCGCCATCAAGTACGCCAAGGTCAAGGTCGTGCGCGACGAGATGGGTCTTGCCACCGGCTTCGAGGTCGAGGGCGACTTCCCGAAGTACGGCAACGACGATGACCGTGCCGACGAGATCGGCGTCTGGCTGCTGCGCACCTTCCTTGAGATGATCAAGAAGCGCCACACCTACCGCAACTCCGAGGCTACCACCTCCATCCTGACCATCACCTCCAACGTGGTGTACGGCAAGTACACCGGTGCTCTGCCCGATGGCCGTGCCGCCTTTACCCCCTTTGCCCCCGGTGCAAACCCCAGCTACGGTGCGGAGCAGAACGGCCTGCTGGCTTCCCTGAACTCTGTTGCCAAGCTGCCCTACCACTGGGCTCTGGACGGCATCTCCAACACCCAGACCATCAACCCCGAGGCTCTGGGCCACAGCGAGGAGGAGCGCAAGGAGAACCTGGTGCAGGTGATGGACGGCTACTTCGATCAGGGTGCACACCACCTGAACGTGAACGTGTTCGGCAAGGAGAAGCTGCTGGATGCCATGGAGCACCCCGAAAAGGAAGAATACGCCAACTTCACCATCCGCGTCTCCGGCTATGCGGTCAAGTTCATCGACCTGACCCGCGAGCAGCAGATGGACGTGATCTCCCGTACCTGCCATGCCGCACTGTGACCCTGTCGGTCTCGTCCACTCGCTGGAAAGCTTCGGCTCGGTGGACGGGCCGGGTGTCCGGTTCGTTGTCTTTCTGCAGGGCTGTGCCCTGCGCTGCAAATACTGCCACAACCCCGAAACGTGGAGCGCTGAGGGCGGCACGGAATGGTCTCCGGAGAAGCTGTTCCAGCACGTCTGGCGCTACCGCAATTACTGGGGCAAGAAGGGCGGCATCACCGTCAGCGGCGGCGAGCCGCTGCGGCAGATGGACTTCTTGACAAAATTCTTCCAGCTGGCGCGCGCCAAGGGAGTGCACACCGCGCTGGACACGGCCGGTCAGCCGTTCCAGCCCGATGACCCCGCCTACCTGGCCGCCTTCGATACCCTGATGGCTTCCACCAGTCTGGTGATCCTGGATCTCAAGGAGATCGACCCGGAGAAGCACCGTCAGCTTACCGGCCGGGACAATGCCAACATCTTAGCCATGGCACGGCACATCTCCGATCTTGGCGTTCCGCTCTGGATCCGGCATGTGCTGGTGCCCGGCCTCACCGATGACGAGGAGGGCCTGCGCAGGACCGCAGATTTCATCCGCAGCCTGAAAACGGTGCAGCGGGTGGAGGTGCTCCCCTACCACACGCTGGGGCTGTTCAAGTGGCAGAAGCTGGGCATCTCCTATCCCCTGCCCGATGCTGTTCCCCCCACGGCGGAACAGGTCCGCCGGGCGGAGGAACTGCTGGAAGTGGCTAAGTACCCCGGCTGAACTGCACCGGCAGGGTGGACTGGGAAAGCTTCATCCTGACTTAAACAAAAAGAATGACCCTCTCTATCACGCTGACGTATGCCCGCTCCCTTTTTGGGGAGGTGGCCCTGCGAAGCAATGATGGAGAGGGTCGTTTATTTTTCTTCACTTCCGGCGTGATACACCTGCAGATACACCCTTTTGCGCTCGGCATCCGTGTTCTCTGCCAGCTGCTGGCAGAAACGCTCATCCTCGAACAGGGCGACCACATTGGGCGCATAGCGGGTGCCGCTCTGGGCCCGCAGCTCTTCCAGCAGCGTGCGGAAGGGCTTGGCAAGGTTGTAGCACCGACCGATATTATCGGTGGCGGCATCCAGCGAGTCTGCCACGCTCAGCGCATCCACGATTCCCTTGATCTCCGGCGGGCAGGAGGGTACATCATTGGGATATCCGCCCTTGCCGTTGTAATAGCAGTGGTGATAGAGCGCCGCCAGGGCCAGCGTTCTTCCGCAGCCCATTCTATTCAGAATGTCAGCGCCGGTCCTTGGGTGGCTCTGGATGCAGAAAAACTCCTCATCCAGCAGGCGGCGGGCGTTGTTGTCGATGTACATCAGAACGGCACACTTGCCAAGGTCATGGTACAGGCCGCACTCATAGGCCGTCTGGCAGAGCTCTTCCCGCCGGGCCTGCACCTCGGCCGCGCTCCTGCAGCCCAGCAGGCCCACCAGTGTTTCGGGCCTTGTCTCGATCTGCCGCCGCAGCAGGGCACGGGTCAGCTCTGCCACCATCAGCGAGTGGACATAGGTCGGCTTGTGCCCGGCCAGGATACTGCCCAGCATCCGGCGGTTCGCCTTTTCATCTGAGCTGGTGTTGATCTTGCTCAACTCCCAGGCGGCAGAGTTTACCACACGGGGATACTGGCTGGCCGGCATCTGTTCCAGATACTGATCCGCAGAACGGCGCACCTGCTCCACGGTTGCACGATACCTCTGTGCTCCCGCCTCGTCCAGACGTTCTGCATAGACCGAGAGATAGGCCGCCAGGACCAGCTTCCGGTTGATGGCCTCGGCAGAATAATCATCCTGCGCCACGCTTCCCGCCGATTCCAGCACCTGCCGCGCCACCTCGGGATCCTCCTCCTGCCGCAGATGGGTCAGCAGGGTCATGCGATCCATGTGCATGGAATAGATGTAGCTTTCCCAGGGGAACTCCGGGTCCAGTGCATGGTAATGCGCAGACTGGATGACCTCCATTGCGCGGCGGAACCGCTCCAGATACCGGCAGCTTTCCGCATGGGTGCCGCGGGACATCCCCAGCCGGGTGTTGCCCACACAGCGGATGAGATACTGCCGGGTATTCCTGTCCAGCTGTTCATACCGTGACATGTATTCAGCAGCTTCCGTAAAATAGACCTGGATCGCATCTCCCAACAGGTTGATGCCAGTTCCCTCATCCCGGACATTCATATAATGCAGGGTGATGCCTGTGTAGTACAGCTCCCTGACGATCATGGGCACGTCTTCCCGGCTGCGGGCCGCTGCCAGCAGCAGCTGATGCACCTTGAACGCCACGCCCATATCCTCGCTGTTCGCGTAGTTGAACAGCCTGCCTGCAAAGGCACTCAGTCCCTGGATATCCGTTTCGGTCAGGGAGGCAGGGTCACGGTCGTAGACAAACTGCGCCAGCAGTGCCTCATTCTGCCGCATCAGGGTGTTGCATCTCAGCGCGTTGGTCTGGATCTCTTCCAGCACGGCAGCGGGAGCTTTGCCCTCCGGAAAGCTGGGCCGGGAGATCGAGCGCACAACGCGCAGATCCCGAATATACTGTTCAAAAGCCTCTGCCTGTGTGCACTCCATCTCATCAGCCCCTTTTGTCGAAGTCCGTCGTTCGATTTGAAACTATAATTCAGTATACGGCATTTTTCGGCAGAAATCAACTGATTTTCGCAGATTTTTAGCCCCCCCCCCGAATATTTTTACGCATTCATACGTCACTTTTTGTATAAAATGCGCTTTTACCGGGGGATCGGGTGCGCTTGATTTACGAAATTGCTTCCGGCAGCTGCATCCATTTGCCCTTCCAGGCGTAGAGCACCATCAACACTGCACCCACAGCCCAGGACACCGGGTAGACCAGCAGCACACCCTCAATGCCTGCAAACAGGGGCAGGGCAAACTGGATCCAGACAATACGGAACAGGCACAAGGAGATCAGCAGCACCACCATGGGCGGCACGCTCTTGCCGGTGCCGCGCACCGTACCGGCAAGGCCCTGCAGGATGCCCAGCATCCAGTAGAAGGGGCAGAAATAGAGCATACAGATCTTTCCGTAGGCAATGACCGTTTCATCGCCGGTGAACAGGTGCATGATGGAATCCTGGAAGACGAGCAGCAGGATACCGGTCAGGATGGTGTAAACGATGCACATGCCCAGGGTGACAAAGGTGCCCTTTTTGACACGGTCGATCTTGCCCGCACCAAAGTTCTGGCCCACAAAGGTGGTGGCCGCCATGCTGAAGCTCAGCACAGGCAGAATGTTGAAGCCATCCACCTTCATATAGGCGGCAAAGCCTGCCATGGCAGCGGCACCATAGCCGTTGACGCTGACCTGCACCAGCACATTGGAAAGGGAGATGACCATGTTCTGGATGCCGGTGGGCAGGCCCACCTTGATGATGCGGACCGCCATCTTTTTGTGCACGCGCACTTCCTTTGCCGTCACGCGGTAATCGTCCTCCACCCGCATCAGAAACCGCAGGGAGAGCACACAGGACACCAGCTGGCTGATATCGGTGGCAATGGCCGCACCGGCCACGCCCATCTTGCATCCGGCGATCAGAACAAGGTCGAGGACGATGTTGGTGATGGAGGCAACGCCCAGGTAGAGCAGGCTCCGCTTGGAGTTGCCGGCGGCGTTCAGGATACCGGCCGCCATGTTATACACCACGCTGAACAGCACGCCGCCAAAATAGAGCCGTATATAGAGCACCGCATCCTCCAGCACCTCTGCGGGGGTGTTCATGGCGGTGAGCAGGGCCCGGCTGACGGCAATGCCGCACACGGTCAGGATCGCACCCAGAATGGCCGAAAGGGCCAGCGAGGTGTGCACCGCAGTGTGCGCGCCCTCCCTGTCCTTGGCTCCCAGAAACTGGGACACCACGACACCGGCACCCACGGCAATGCCCTGGCTGAACCCGATGAGCAGGAAGATGGGCGAGCCGCTGGAGCCGACGGCTGCCAGCGCGTTGCTGCCCACAAAGTTGCCCACGATGATGGAATCGGCGGTGTTGTACAGCTGCTGCAGCATGTTGCCCAGGATCAGCGGCACCGAGAAGAGCAGGATGCTCTTCCAGATGCTGCCCTCTGTCATCAGCCGTGATTTTTTCTTTTCTTCTAAAATCGTCTGTGCCATAATGTTTCCTTTTTCACGCAAAGCTTCAACTCATATATCAATCGTCATACAGATAAACGATACCTTGTTTCTGCCAAAAAGTCAAGCAAAAGCGTAAAAAGGGGCGTTTTTACCGGTTCCACCCTATTTCCACCCTCTTGCCGCTGGGTCCAGCATCTCGGCAGCGGAGTAGACCAGGGCATTGCAGATCGCAGCGGCCACGGTGCTGCCGCCCTTGCGGCCCATGGCCGCGATGGCAGGCACGCCGTGGGCTGCACAGGCGGCAAACAGCGCTTCCTTGCTTTCCACCACATTCACAAAGCCCACCGGCACGGCGATGACCAGAGCAGGCCGCAGCCCGGCCTCGATCTCCTCCACAATGGCCAGCAGGGCGGTAGGGGCATTGCCCACCGCAAGGATGGCCCCGGGGTGCTCCTGCGCCGCGCGGTGCATGGAAGCCACTGCCCGGGTGGTTCCGGTCTCGGCTGCGATCCGCGCCACCTCGGGGTCTGCCATGTAGCAGAGGGCACTGCCGCCCAGCCGGGCAAGGGCAGGCTTGGAAATGCCCGAAAGCGCCATGTTGGTGTCGGTGATGATGGGAGTTCCGGCCCGCAGAGCGGCCACACCTGCCGCCACAGCCCCCGGCGTGAAACGCAGATTTTTCGCATAGTCAAAGTCGGCGGTGGTGTGGATGACCCGCTTGACCACAGCGGCAGTCTCGGGCGGCGGGGTCAGGCCCAACGCTTCCAGCTCTGCCGTGATGATGGAAAGGCTTGTCCGCTCAATGTCGGCGGGCAGATGATGTTGTGGGATCATTGTGCATTCCTCCGCGGGTTCTCCAACCCCATGGCCGCGTAAACGGCATCCAGATCCAGCGCGCCGCGCACGCCATCGGCCAGCAGGTCAAACTGCTGCTGGCGGTACTGCTCCATCGGGATGAGGGCGGCACTGTCCGGCGCAATGCCCTTGCGCCGGCAGAGCAGGGCCACCAGCTTCTCGGTGAGTTCACCGGTATCAAACAGGCCGTGCAGGTAGGTACCGAACACATTGTCCTGCACGCAGCCCTCGGGTGTGCCGTCTGCCAGTGTGCAGAAGGGCACCCCCTGCACCTCGGTGCGGCCGGTGTGGATCTGATATCCAGTCAGGACCGCACCCGCAAAGGGGGCGGCGGTCACGGCGGCAGTGTCCTGGGTGCGGTGCTTCTGGCCGGTAAAGACCGTGTTGGTGGGCAGCAGCCCCAACCCCCGCACGGTCTGCGCCGTACCGCTCTCCGTGCCCTCAGGGTCGGCCAGCGTCTTGCCCAGCATCTGATACCCGCCGCAGACCCCCAGCACCGGCGTGCCGCTGGCCGCCAGCTTCAACAGGGCTGCTTCCAGCCCGGACTGCCGCAGCCAGAGCAGGTCATCCACCGTGTTCTTGGTGCCGGGCAGGATGATGAGATCCGGTGTGCCCAGCTGGCGGGTATTCTGCACATACCGCACACCCAGCAGCGGGTGCTGCTCCAGCGGCATGAAATCGGTAAAGTTGGAGATGTGCGGCAGGCGGAGGATGGCCGCATCCAGCGGGTGGACCGTTCTGCCCGCATCCAGCCGGGTGGAAAGGGAATCCTCGTCCTCAATGTCCACCTTCAGGTAGGGCACGACCCCCAGCACCGGCAGCTGTGTTTTCTCTTCCAGCATAGCAAGGCCGGGGCGCAGGATCTCCACATCGCCGCGGAATTTATTGATGAGCAGCCCCTTGATGCGGGCGCGTTCCTCCGGCTCCAGCAGCGCCACCGTGCCGTACAGCTGGGCGAACACACCGCCCCGGTCGATGTCTCCCGCCAGCAGAACGGGGGCATCCACCAGCCGGGCAAGGCCCATGTTGACGATATCGTCCGCCTTCAGGTTGATCTCCGCCGGGCTTCCGGCTCCCTCGATGACGATGATGTCCACAGTTTCGGCCAGACTGTTGTAGGCCGAGAGGATCTCCGGGATGAGCGCTCTTTTCATTTTGAAGTAGGCGGCGGCGGGCATCTGGCCCCGCACCTCGCCGTTCACGATGACCTGACTGCCCACGTCACTGCTGGGCTTGAGCAGGATGGGGTTCATCCGCACATCCGGCTCGATGCCTGCGGCCTGCGCCTGCACCACCTGTGCCCGGCCCATTTCCAGCCCATCCCGGGTGACAAAGCTGTTCAGCGCCATGTTCTGGCTCTTGAAGGGAGCCACGCGGTAACCGTCCTGCGCAAAAATGCGGCAGAGGGCGGCGCACAGCAGGCTTTTGCCTGCACCGCTCATGGTTCCCTGCACCATGATGCACTTTGCCTTGCTCATTCCAGCACCTCCGCAAGAAGTTTCAAAAGCTGTTCGTTTTCAGGCCCGGTGCGCACGGCAGTGCGGTACCAGCCGGGGCCCAGCCCGGGGTAGTTCGCACAGCTGCGCAGCACAGCACCCCTTTGCCGCAGGGCTTCTCCCAGCGTCTCCGGGGCCTGAAACAGCAGGTAATTTGCCCTGCCGTCCAGCACCCGCAGGCCCAGCGCTCGCAGCCCAACCGTCAGGCGGGGCCGCTGTTCGGCAATGAGGGCCCGGACCTTTTCCACATACGCCGTCTCCTCCAACGCGGCAAGCCCCGCCGCCTGCGCCAGACTGGACACGCCCCAGGGCTGGCCGCAGGCCTGCATCTGTTCCAGCAGCGCTGTGTCGGCACTCAGGGCATAGCCCAGCCGCACGCCCGCCATGCCGTAGAGCTTGGTGAAGGCTTTCAGGATGACCAGATCTCCCTCCCCCAGCAGGCCTTTTGCCGTGTGCAGGGCATGGTCGGGCAGGAAATCGAGGAAGCATTCGTCCACCACCAGCAGGGTGCCGCACGCCGCACAGCGGCGGAGGATCTGCTCCACCAGCGGCAGAGCCGTCAGCTGGCCGGTGGGGTTGTTGGGCTGGCAGAGGAACACCATATCCACCCCCGGGCGGATGGCCGCACAGAACGCATCCGTGACCGCAAAGTCCTCCTGCTCCCGCAAAAAGAATCGTTCCACCGTGCAGCCGACACTTTCCAAAGCAGTGGCATACTCCGCAAAGGTGGGTGCGGTGACCAGCGCCCGGCGGGGCTTTTTGGCCCAGACCAGCCGGAAGATAAGGTCTGCCGCCCCATTGCCGCAGAGGATCTGCTCCGCCGACACGCCCTCATGGAGCGCCAGCTTTGCCCGCAGCTCCCGGCACAGGGGGTCGGGGTAGCGGTCGGCCGTGGGCAATGCCGCCGTGATGGCCCGGGCCACCCCTTCCGGCAGGCCCAGCGGGCTGACGTTAGCCGAAAAATCCAGCGCATCCCGCCCGAACTCGGCCCGGTAACCGGCCCAATCGCCGCCATGTACTAGTTGCATGTTCGTTCTCCTTTTCCTGGATGGTTCTGGATCCCAGCTCTTGGCTCCCCCTTTGGGGGAGCTGTCATGCAAGGCATGACTGAGAGGGCGAGGTCGTTACAAAAAAGCCCGTATTGCCACGCCCCACGCCAGTGCAAAAGCGCTTGCCACGTACATCATCCGGTTGGCACGCAGGATATCCTCCGGTTCAATGGGGCGCAGCGGATCGCCGATGGTGGGCTTGGCGTAGTATTCGCCAAAGTAATAGGCGGGCCCGGCCAGCTGCACCCCCAGCGCACCGGCGCAGGCGCTCTCGGTCTGGGCGCTGTTGGGGCTGGCGTGGTTGCGGCGGTCCCGCCGCCAGATCTTCCACGCCCCTTTTGCGTCATTGTGCGTAAAGGCCGCGGCAGCCACCCACAGCAGGGCGGCAAGGCGGCTGGGAAGGTAATTTGCCGCATCGTCCAGCTTGGCCGGGATGCGGCCAAAGTAGAGATATTTTTCGTTTTTGTAGCCCAGCATACTGTCCATCGTGTTGACGGCCTTGTAGGTCAGGGCCAGCGGTGCCCCGCCGATGAGCATATAGAGCAGGGGCGCGATCACGCCGTCGCTGGCGTTTTCGGCCACCGTCTCCACAGCGGCTCTGGTCACACCCTCCAGCGTCAGGTCCTGGGTGTCCCGCCCCACGATACGGCTGACCGCCCTGCGGGCGGCAGGCAGGTCGGGCTTGACCAGCTCCCGGTAAACATTGGTGCTCTCCTGCGCCAGCCCCTTTGCGGCCAGTGCCTGCCCGCACCAGAACATCTGGACGGCCAGCCCCAGCCACGGGCTGATGCGGGCAGCCCCCAGGCAGACAAGGCTCGTCAGCAGAAAGGTGCCCACCGGCAGGCAGAAGGCCACAATGGCACCGCCCAGCAGTTCCCCCTGAGGCGTTTTTGGCAGGCGGGCCCGCAGGCGCTTTTCCAGCGCCGAGATGGCCTTGCCCATGTACACCACCGGGTGGGGCAGCCAGGCCGGGTCGCCGAAGAGGCAGTCCAGCACAAAACCGCCGAGTACTGCGTATTCGATCATCGGGCATCCTCCTTTGTGTACTGCACAGTTTTCAGCAGGTGCAGCACCCGCTGCTCCGCCCAATCTCCTGCATCCAGAACGTAACCGCCCGCGTTGGGGGCGCACCAGTGGTAATAATCCGCATGGGGCAGGGCGTAGCGCTCCATGGCAGCCATATGGGTGCCGCCGTGGGCCAGAATGACCAGTGTCTCTTCCCCATCGGCAAGGGCCCTGTCTACCAGTGCGGCAAAGGCCCTGCACACCCGCTCCGAAAAGACAGCCTTGGTCTCGCCGTCCGGGCAGGGGCTTTCGCAGTTGGCGTTCACCCAGGCCAGATAATCCGGGTCGTGCTCCATCTCAATGAAATTGCGGCCCTCAAAGCTGCCGAAGCACATCTCCTGCAGGTCTTTCACCTCCACGAGCCTTGCACCCGGGAAGAGCACCTCAGCGGTCTGCCGGGTGCGGCAGAGCGGGGTGATATAGACCGTTTCCGGCCGGAGGTCAGCCTGCCGCAGCTGAGCGCGGCCTGCGGGGCACAGGGGGATATCCCGCTGGCCCTGATAGCGCTTTTCGGCGTTGTAGGCCGTCAGGCCATGGCGCAGAAGATAGATCAGCATGGGGGCAGTTCTCCTTTCAATACGGTGGGGATGCCGCAGAACATCTGCACCACGCACCCGGCCCGGGCCGCCAGCAGGCAGGCCAGCCGCCCGGCGGCTTCCCGGGCGGCCCGCTCCCCTGCGTCCATGGGCACCACGCCGCCGCCCACCTCGGTGGCCATCACGATATCATAAGCGGAGAGCTCCTCCGCAAGCTTTTCCAGATCCTCAGCCTCTGCGGCCAGGGCCTGCACCTCCGCAATGCGGGTGCCGGGCAGGCGCTGGGCAAAGGTGCGCTTGCCGCTGTACAGCGGCCCGGTGATAAAGATCATAACAGTCCTCCCCACTGGCAGGCACACAGCGCCGCCAGCATCCACAGCTCGGCTTTCTGCAAAAACCACCCGGCCAGATCGCCGGTGATGCCGCCAAACTGCTTGTCCGAAACAACATGATAGCGTGCAAACACCAGCAACGCCGCCAGCACCAGCGCCCAGCCGCCCAGTGCCAGCAGGGCGGCGCTGAGCAGAGCGGCCAGCACCATCAGCACCCGGCGGACAGTAGTTCGATCCGCCGCCGTGGCAAAGGTGTGGGCAAGGCCTGTGTTCTTTGCCATCGGGAACGATGCCACGGCCAGGCCCGAGAGGGCCCGTTCCAGCACAAGGGCCAGTGTCCAGCACAGGCCCACCCGGGGCGTAAAGTCCACGCAGACGCAAAGGGCAAGGTAGGCCGCAAAATAACTGCACAGCCGGATCACCGCAAAGGCACCGCAGTGGGGGTCTTTGAGGATCTCCAGCTTCTTTTCCCGGTCGCCATAGCTGGAAAGGGCATCGCAGGTGTCGGCATAGCCATCCAGATGGATGCCGCCCGTGACCCAGACCGGGATCAGGCAGAACCCCGCCGCTTTTGCGGGCATCGGCAGGGGCAGAGCGCCGCACAGGCACCACAGCCCGCCAATGACCACCCCGATGAGCGGGAAGGCGCACATGGCATACCGCATGTTTTTCTGGTTCCACGCGAACTGCGGCACCGGCAGGGCCGAAAACATGGCAAAGGCCACTGCAATGGTCTGCAATCCAATCATTTTTCCACTCCTTTATAATAGACCGGGATGCCGCACACCACCCGCACCACATGGTCAGCCCGGGCGGCAAGGGCATTGTTCACCTGCGCCAGCGCTTTCAGGTAGCGCCCGGTGTCGCCTGCGTAGTCGGCACCGCCGCTGAACACCTCGTTGGAGACCACGATGAGGTGCGCGCATTGTCCGGCCAATTGGTCCAGTCCTTCCAAAATGGCCGAAGCGGCATTTTCTCCCGCCCCGGCGGGGTCGTAGAGCTCGTTGGCGGTCAGGTTGCCCAGATCCTCCAACAGGGCGGTTCCCCGGGCAGGCAGACGGATGTTCTCCAGATGCAGGGGGCACTCCACGGTCTCAAACTGCTTTGCCGCCCGCATCCTCCGGTGCTTTTCCACCCGGGCGGCACACTCGGCATCCCACACCTGCATGGTGGCGATGTAATAGCGCGGGAGCGCGGTTTTCAGCACCAGGCTCTCGGCATACCCGCTCTTGCCGCTGGCGGCACCGCCCAATACCAGCGTCAGCATTGGGGGGTGTACGGCGTGATGCCGCCCTCCGTGAAGGAATAGCAATCGCGGTAAACGGCCAGTGCCATATCCCACAGCGGGATGCTTGCCACCGCTCCGGTGCCCTCGCCGAGATGGAGCCCGGCTGTGAGCAGGGGCGCTTTGCCCAGCACTTCCAGCACCAGCCTTGCTGCCGGTTCGGTGGAGCAGTGGCTGGCAAACACGGCCTTTTCTGCGGCGGGGCAGAGCCGCACCGCGCACAGAGCCGCCACCCCGCTGATGAAGCCATCCATCAGCACGGGCAGGCCTTCCAGCGCACCGCCCAGAAAAACACCGCACAGCCCGGCGATGTCGAACCCGCCCAGCTTGGAAAGCACGTCCAGAGGGTCGGCGGCATCGGGCTGATTCCGCGCAATGCCCCGCCGGATGGCATCCAGCTTGCGGGCAAGCCCTGCGTCGGAAAGGCCCGCGCCCCGGCCTGTCATCCGCTCCACGGGCTGACCCAGCAGAACCGCGGCCACGGCGCTGGAGGTGGTGGTGTTGCCAATGCCCATCTCCCCCGTGGCCAGCAGCTGCACCCCCGCCGCTTTCTGCGCCCGGACAAGCCCGATGCCCGCCGCAATGGCATCCACCGCCTGCTGGCGGGTCATGGCAGGGCCGGTGGTGAAATCCGCCGTCCCTGCGGCAATGCGGCAGTTCTGCACTCCGGGCACCGGCTCCCCGGCCATGCCAAGGTCTACAGGCACCACTTCGCAGCGGGCCGTTTTTGCCATCTGGCAGACACTGGTGCGCCGGGCGGCAAGGTTCTCGGCCACGGCCCGGGTCACGCTCTGGTCCGTCTGGCTCACGCCCTGCGCCACCACGCCGTTGTCGGCGCAGAGCACCAGCACGGCCCGGCGGGAAAACGCCAGCTCTGCCGTACCGGTCAGGGCGGCGGCATCCTCCAGCATGATCTCCAGCCTGCCAAGCCCGCCCAGCGGCTTGGCCAGGCTGGCCCAGTGGGCGTGGGCGGCGGTGCGGGCGGTCTCGTCCGGCCGGGTGATCTTGGAAAGAAGCTGTTTCAGTTCAAGCTCTGTCATTGGTCCTGTTCCTCTTGATGATAGTGTGCGGCGGCATCCACGAACCGCCGGGGCAGGGCCGTGCCCGCCCAATACAAATGCGGGAAGCCCGCATAGAAATGCTCATTTGCAAAGCCGCAGTCCCATTGCTTCCCGTTGGGCTTTGCGGCGGTAAAGCCGGTGCCGTTGTTCGTAGAATCCCAGTGGTGGAACTCGTGCACGGGCAGACACTCCCCGGCGCGGAACAGCATACTGTCGGCGCGGGCAGTCAATGTTGCGTATCCAAACCGCACCAGCCGCCCCACCCGGAAGCCCTGCCCCGGCAGAACGCCTGCCATGGGCCAGCGTTCCCCGTTGGCATCCTCCAGGCTCTGGCCCAGATAGAGAAAGCCCCCGCACTCGGCCACCGTGGGCAGACCGCGCTCCACAGCCCGGCGCACAGAGGCCAGCATGGAGCGATTCGCGCTCAACTGCCCGGCATACAGCTCCGGGTAGCCGCCGGGCAGATAGAGCCCGCCGATCTGCTCCGGCAGGGCGGGGTCCTGCAGGGGGCTGAACCAGCAGAGCTCCGCCCCCGCCCGCTCCAGTGCTTCCAGCGTTTCGGCGTAGGTGAAGCAAAACGCCGCATCCCTTGCAACGGCAATGGGAACGCGGGGGCGCTGTTCCTCTGCTCCCTGGGGCGGAAGCTCTCCCGCAGGGGGAAGCCGATCTGTGTGCACCAAAGGCGCTGCGCCTTCGGTCAGGGCAAAAAGCTTCTCCCAATCCATCACCAGCGCATCGGCCATCCGGCTGATCTTCTGCTGCAGGTCCGCGATCTCCCCGGCAGTTTTCAACCCTAAGTGGCGGCTCTCAAGGGCGGCATCCGGCAGGTGGGGCAGATAGCCCAGCACCGGCAGGCCGGTCTCCCGTTCCAGCATGGGAGCCAGCAGAGCATATAAATGGGGGGCGCAGTCATTGAGCAGGATGCCCACCAGATGGCTGGGGGTGCGGAACTGTTTCAGCCCGTTGATCTGGGCCGCCAGCGTCAGGCTGGCCCCTCTGGGCTGGACCACCAGCAGCACCGGCAGGCCCAGCGTATCGGCCAGATGCCAGGCACTGGCGGTATCACTCACGCCGCCCAGTCCATCGTAAAAGCCCATGGCACCCTCGCACACGGCTGCCCCATGCCCGGCTGCGGCCTGCGCATAGAGCGCGCGCACGGTCTCCGGTGCGGAGAAAAATAGGTCGAGGTTATGGCTCTCCACCCCCAGCACGGCCCGGTGAAACATGGGGTCGATATAGTCCGGCCCGCTCTTGAAGGAGCAGGGGTCCTGCCCCCGCCGCTTGAGCGCCGCCAGCAGGGCGCAGGTCAGTGTGGTTTTGCCGCTGCCGGAACAGGGCGCGGCCACAAGAAATTGGATCATTTGCGTTCTCCTGTGATAAGGAAGATGGGGTTATTGGCCATCAGCAGGTGGAGCCTGCCCGCAGGCCGGGTGCGGCTGACTGCGATCTGCGTCACCTCCGCAGCAAGGCCGTGGGCAGTCAGTGCGGCCACGGCGGCGCTCAGCGTTTCCAGCGCAATGGCAGAGACGCAGATGCGGGCGTTCAGATTCCGGGCAAGCACCGTGTCCACCACAGCCTCCATGCCCCCCTTGGTCCCGCCGATGAACACGGCATCCGGGGCGGGCAGGTCAGCCAGCGCGGCGGGGGCGCGGCCCTCCACCAGTGTCAGGTTGCAGGCATGGAACGTTTCCCGGTTCTGCCGGATGAGCCCGCAGGCCTCCGGGTCACACTCCACGGCATACACATGCCCCCGGGGTGCGGCCAGTGCCAGCTCCACGCTCACGCTGCCGGTGCCCGCCCCCACATCCCACAAGGTATCGCCGGGCTGCACGGCCAGCTTGGCCAGCGCCGCCGCCCGCACCTCCTGCTTGGTCATGGGCACCTCTCCCCTGTGGAAGGCTTCATCCGGGAAGCCGGGCACCCGCCGGGGCGGCTGAGGAACGTGTTCCACAAGCAGAACGCTCAGGCTTGCAAACTGCTTTTGCGCAAACTCCTGCGCCGTGCCGAACAGGATCTTTTCCTCTGCCCGGCCCAGCTCTTCCCCCACCAGCACATGGGCATCGCCCAGCCCGGCAGCAGCCAATCGGCCGCAGAGGGAGGCAGGCGTTTCTGCCCCGCCGGTCAGGAAAAACACAGGCTTTCCCCCGGCTGTCAGGCATTCGGCCACCGGGTCGCAGGCACAGCCGTGGGCCGAGACCAGCTTCCACTCCTGCCAGGAGCGGCCCACCGCAGCGGCCAGCAGCTGAACGCTGGAAAGCCCCGGCAGCACCCGGCAGGAGATGCCAAAGGCCCGCAGCATCGGCAGCAGCTGGGCCGCACCGGAGTAAAACCCGGTGTCGCCGCTGTACACAAGGGCAGCATCCACCTCCGGGTCAGCCGCCAGCGCGGCAAGGACATCCTCAGGCTGATACAGGGCCTTCCGGTGTTCCGTGCAGCCCTGCGGCAGCTGTTCCAGCAGGCGCTTTGCCCCCAGGATCAGTCCGGCGTTCTGCAGGGCGGCAAGGCCCTGCGCGGTCAGGCTTTCCGGCGTGCCCGACCCCATCCCGATGAGTGTGATCATTGCAGCATCTCCTTACAATGTGTCAGGATCTGTTCCGCCGTTTCGCCCTGCTCGGCCGGGCGGCGGATGACGATGAGCTGAGCCCCGGTGTCCTGCGCTGCCCGGGCTTTTTCTTCAAAGCCGCCCGCCGCGCCGCCATCTTTGGTAACGAGGAAGCGGATGGCAAACTGCTCCATCAGTGCCCGGTTCAGCGCATAGGAGAACGGCCCCTGCATGGCGATGATGTTCTTATGGGGGATATCTGCCCCCTCGCAGGCGGCAATGCCCTCCCGGGTGGGCAGGACACGGGGAAAAAGCCGTGCCGGTTCCAGCACAGCAAAGGCAGAAAGCTCCTTGGCCCCAGTGGCAAGCAGGACATTTCCCTGCGTCCGGGCCAGAAATCCCGCCGCATGGGCCGCAGAGGCAAACACCATGCTCCCGGCGGGCAGCGGGCTTTCGGGCCGGAGCAGGCGGCGGTACTCCGTGCCCGCTGTTTTGCAGGCTGCCCGGATGTTCCGGGTGGCCTCCACGGCATACGGATGGGTCGCATCCACGCAGAGGTCAGCCCCCTGCAGCAGGGCGGTCATCTCCTCCGGGGTCAGCCGCCCGCAGTGGACGGTGATGCCGGACCTTTCGCCCTGTTCCTCGGCCCCCAGCGGGGTGGCCACGCTGACCAGTACCTCGGCCCCCAGTGCGGCCAGCTGCTTCGAAAACACACGGCCCTCGGTGGTGCCGCTGAATACCACGACCCTCATGCGCGGTACCCCCGCGGCGTGACCATCCGCCCGCTCAGCTGGCGGGTCTGGGCGTTGCCGACAAACACGGTGGTGAACATATCCACCGGGGTGGTTTCCAGCGCAGCCAGCGTCAGAACGCGGCTTTCCTGCCCCTCCCGGCCAATGTTCCGCACGATGCCGCAGACCGTTCCGGGTGCTTTTCCGTTTGCCAGCAGGATGCGCACCGCCCGCGCCAGATAGTCCGGCCGCCCCTTGGAGGAGGGGTTGTACAGCGCGATGCAGAAATCCCCCATGGCTGCTGCCGCCAGCCGCCGCTCGATGACCTCCCACGGCGTGAGCCGGTCAGAGAGGGAGAGCACACAGAAATCGTGGGCCAGCGGGGCACCCAGCACCGCACCGCCGCTCAGGGCGGCGGTCAGGCCGGGCACCACCTCCACCGTCACGTCCGGGAAGTGCTCGGCCAGCTCCAGCAGAGGGCTTGCCATGCCGTAGACCCCGGCATCTCCTGAGCAGACCAGCGCCACCGCCCTGCCGCTCCGGGCCGTTTCCAGCGCCCAGCGGCAGCGGTCGATCTCCTTGGTCATGCCGGTGGAATAATAGAGCTTGTCCGGGAAGTAGGGGCGCACCAGATCCAGATAGACCGTATAGCCGCACAGCACCTCGGCTTGCGTTAAGGCGCTCTGCGCCTGTGCGGTCAGAAACCGGGAATCCCCGGGCCCAAGCCCGACAACAAAAACAACATTAGGCATCCTGCCACCTCCAATTCGGGGCAAAGGGACGAAGCGCCAGCGCAAAGGTCACGCCGTTGCCCGCCTGTTTGGGAAGAATGATCGTGCCGCCTGCCGCCAGCACCGCCGCCCGTTCGCAGACATTGTCCACACCGGTCACGCTCCGGACAAAGGCCGAAGGTGTGAACTGCCCGGGGACGTTCTGCAGCTGTGCGGCAGAATAGAACTGCACCGGCCAGCCGTGGATTCTGCAAAATTCCAGCAGGCCCGGCTCCTCGGCTTTCAGGTCGATGCTGGCTGCCGCCGTGATGCACACTGCTGCAAGGCCGTGGACCGCGCAGAACTGTGCAAAGGCCGCTTCCAGCTGTGCAGCGCTGGTCCCCCGCCTGCACCCGATGCCCAGCACACCGATCTTCGGGATCAGGTGCAGCGCATCGCCCGCCGGGAAAAGGGTCAGGACAAAGTCGGCGCGCTCTGCCTCCCCCGCCGGGACCACCCCGGCAGGGGCCTGCCCGGCAATGGGGAATTCCGAGCGGTACCGCACCGGCCCGCCCGCCAACAGCCTGCTGCTGACGCGCTTGATGCGCTCCGGCTCCAGCACAGCGCAGTTCTGGTGCCTGGCCCACGCATCCACGGCAAACACACCGTTGGCATCGGTGGCCGTGGTAATGACCGGCACCGCACCGCAAACCGCCGCCAGCGCCCGGGCCAGATCGTTGGCCCCGCCCAGATGGCCCGAAAGGATCGGCACCGAAAAATGGCCGCACTCGTCCAGCACCACCACCGCAGGGTCCACCGCCTTGCTCCGGCAGTGGGGCGCAATGGCCCGCACCGCAATGCCCACAGCCCCCACAAAGATCAGGGCATCCGCATGGGCGAACTGCTCCGCAGCCCAATCGGCAAGGCCAGGCCCGCCATGGCCGCAGCGGGCCACAGTGCCGGGCAGGGCACCGGCCAGCTTTTGGGCCAGCGCCAGCCCTTTTTCCGTAAAGGCGAGATAGGCGCGGGTCACTGGTCTGCCCCCTTGCGGAACTCCGTCGTAAAGGTTGGGTCGTAGAGCTTGCTCCGCTCATACCGGGTGCCCAGAAAATCCCCCACCACGATGAGCGCCGTTTTGGTGATGCCGTTGGCGCGGGTGCTCCCGGCCAGCGTGCCCACGGTGCAGCGCACCACCTTCTGCTCCGGCCAGCTGGCCTTGTAGACCACGGCGGCAGGGGTCTCCGGCGTGTAGGCTCCGCCTGCCAGCAGGGCCTGCTGCACCTTGTCGATGAGGCCGATGGAGAGGAAGATCACCATGGTTGCCCCATGGGCGGCAAGGCTGGCCAGCTTCTCCTTTTCCGGCACCGGGGTGCGCCCCTCCATCCGGGTGATGATCACGGTCTGGCTGATGGTGGGCAGGGTGTACTCGGCGTTCAGCGCCGCCGCCGCCCCGCAAAAGCTGGACACGCCGGGGGTATCATCGTAGGGGATGCCATCCGCATCCAGTGCGTCCATCTGCTCCCGGATGGCCCCATACAGGCAGGGGTCGCCGGTGTGGAGCCGCACGGTGGTCCCGCCTGCGGCTTCCACCCGGCGCATCACGTCCAGCACCTGTTCCAACGTCATCTCGGCGCTGTTGTAAACGGCGCACTCCGGCTTCGCCAGCCCCAGCAGGGCCGGGTTGACCAGACTGCCCGCATAAATGATGCAGTCGGCTTCCTGCAGCAGGGCCGCGCCCCGCCGGGTGATGAGGTCAGGTGCGCCGGGGCCTGCGCCTACAAAATGTACCATCTCAATGCTCCTTCCATTCGTTCAGCAGTTGTGCGGCAGTGTCGGTGGCTCCCAGCGGGCCGTGCTGGTTGGAAAACAGCACCGCCCCCACCCGGAACGCCCCGCAGGCCCGCCGGTCAAGGTGGAGCTGGACCGCCCGCAGCAGGCTTTCCAGCACCGGAGCCCGCAGGCCGGCGCTGTCCAGGAGTTCCAGACAGGCATCGGTGGTGGCAGCATTCATCAGGGCGGCGCAGACTTCCCGGGAAGCGCCGCAGAGCGCCGCATGGGTGCAGAACAGCTCGGTGCGGCAGTCGGCAGTGTGGGAATGGGTGTTCATAATGCCGCCCGCCACCTTGACCAGCTTGCCCACATGGCCCACCAGAAGCACCTCTTCAAAGCGGGCCGCCGCAGCCATATCCAGCGTGTCTCCAATAAAGTTCGAGGTCTTCACCACCGGAACAGCGTGAAACTCCGGGTATCTTTCGTGCAGATAGTCCAGCCCGTAATTGCCAGGGGCCAGGATGAGCCGCCTGGGGCTGCCCGCCCGGAGAGCGGCCTGATTCATTTCCAGCTGGATGGTGTCCAGGATCGCCTGCTGGCTCATGGGCTCCACAATGCCGCTGGTTCCCAGCACCGAAAGCCCGCCCTCGACCCCGATGTGAGGGTTGAAGGTGCGCTTTGCCACCTCTTCCCCGCCCTCGATGGAGATGGTCACGGCAAAGCCGCCGGTGTAGCAGGCACTCTCGGCTTCCCTTTGCAGGGCCTCAGCGATCATCTGCCGGGGCACATGGTTGATGGCGGCTTCCCCCACCGGCTGGTCCAGCCCGGCCTTGGTCACCCGGCCCACGCCCTTGCCGCCGGAGATGCGGATCTCGGTGGTATCGGGCAGCAATTCTACGGCGGCGATCACGGGCAGGCCGGTGGTCACATCCACATCATCCCCGCCGTCCTTCTCAATGGCGCATTCGGCACCGGCTCCGGCGGGGCGGCAGTACAGCGGGGCCACCTCCACCACGATGCCCTTCGGTGTGCGCAGGGCAACGCTCTCCGGGGCATGGCCGGTGAGCAGGAGCCGCGCGGCCCCCGCCGCACCCAGCGCCGCGCAGGTGCCGGTGGTGTACCCGCAGCGGAGCAGCTTCTGCCCACTGCGGACGTAATGTTCAAACTTTGGCCCGGCAGGCTTTTCCGGGCCGAACACGGCCTCGTACTGCTCCTTGGTCAGGCTGTACAGCGCCCGAATGTTCTCCGGGGCAAAGGCCTCCTTCGGGGTCAGCACCCCCGAAACGCTGTGCGGAAACACGCAGACCACCGCATCCGCGATCTTCTGCGCCATATCCAGCTCGTGCAGGCTGACGATCACGGCCAGCCCCTGCTCATGGGCCAGTTTCTGCAGGATGGTCAGCAGCTCGATCTTGCCCTTGACATCCAGAAAAGAAGTCGGCTCGTCCAGCAGCAGAACTCCGGGCTGCTGGCAGATGGCACGGGCCAGCAGAACGCGCTGGCGCTGGCCGTCGCTGATGCAGTTGAAATCCCGGCCCGCCAGAGGGGAAGCCCCCACCAGTTCCAGCGCGTCCCGCACGGCCTGCCGGTCGGCATCGGACAGGATGCCCAGCCGCCCGGTATAGGGGATGCGCCCGGCGGCGGCAAATTCAAAGCAGGAAGTCAGCTCGGTGCGGCGGGTATGGGGCAGCATCAGGGCCAGCTTCCGGGCCCGGGCCGGGCCAGTGTAATCGGTCAGGCTGCGGCCATCCAGCAGGACAGCCCCGCCCATGGGGGCCAGCTGGCCCGCCAGCGTTTTGAGCAGGGTGGATTTGCCCGCGCCGTTTGGCCCGATGAGGGCCAGGATCTGCCCCGGCACCGCCCCCAGCGTGATGCCGGAAGCAAGGGACGCGCTGCCATAGCCGATGGCCAGTTCTTTCGTTTCACAGCGGTATTTCATCGCACACCCTCCTGACCCCGGCGCACCAGCAGCCAGATGACCACCGGTGCACCAAATACTGCCGTTACGGCGCTGATCGAAAGCTCGGTGGGGGCAAACATGCTGCGGGCGATGAGGTCGCACAGCAGGCAGAAGGCGGCCCCGCCCAGGCAGCACCCGGGCAGCACCACCAGCGGCCTTGCGCTGCCGAACAGCTGCTTGACCAGATGGGGCACCGCGATGCCCACAAAGGAGATGGGCCCCGCAAAGGCCGTGACACAGGCGGCCAGCAGGCTGGAAAGCAGCACCAGCAGCCGGGAAAAGGCTTTGACATTGATGCCCACGCTCCGGGCGTAGGCCTCCCCCATCTGGTAGGCGGCCATGGACTTGGAAAGGCAGAACGCCGCCGCCAGAGCGGGCAGCACCACCAGCGCCGCCGCCCGCACATTGCCCCAGGTCATGCCGGAAAAGCTGCCCTGAGACCAGTTGTGGAGGTTGACGATGTTGCTGTCCTGGGCGAAAGCCACCACAAACTCCGTGACGGCCGAACAGATATAGCCGATCATTACGCCGCAGATGACAAGGATGCTCATCCGCTGCACCCGCCGGGAAACCGCCAGCACAAAGGCCATGGAGGCCATGGCCCCCGCAAAAGCGGCTGTGATCAGGGTAAGGGAGCTGGTGAGCAGGCCATGGTTCAGAAAAGCCACCATGACCAGTGCCACGGCCAGCTTGGCCCCGCTGGAAATGCCCATGACAAAGGGGCCTGCAATGGGGTTGGCAAAAAAGGTCTGCAGCAGGTAGCCCGCCGCCGAGAGCGCCGCCCCCAGCAGCACCACCATCACGGCCCGGGGCAGGCGCAGCTGGGTGATGATGCCCACGCTCAAAGCGTCCCGCCCGCGGCCGGTCAGGGCCGCCAGCACTGCCCCCGGTGTCAGGGACACACTGCCCCAGAACAGGTTGGCGGCAAACAGCACCGCCAGCAGCAGGGCAAGGATGCCGTAAGAGAAGATCAGGCGCTTTTTGCTGGTCATAGGTTACTCTACTTTCCTCAGAAATTGCAGGTCGGCGGGGTCGTTCTCCGTAAAGACACGGTGCAGATCGAGCACAAAATCGACCAGCGCCGTACTCTGCTGGAAAAAGCTCTGGGTGGTACACCAGACACTGCCGCTCTGCACGGCCTTGAACTCGGCCAGCAGGGGGCATTTTGCCACCAGTTCCTCCGTGGTATGCACCACGCCCTCAATGGTGCTGTTGTAAAGGAGCACATCCGCATCCTTTGCACCGGCATAAAAATCCTCCAGCGGCAGGTTCATGGTGGAAAGGTTGTTGCCGTTGTCGGTCAGGTCCGCAAAAACATAATCACCGCCCGCCATCTCGATCATCTGGGCCACATAGTCGCCGCCCTTGCGCACATTGGCAAGGTTGTTGGCTGTGATGGAGAAAAAGGCACAGCGCTTGCCGGTGGAAGCCTGCCCGGCCAGCGGTGCCAAGCGCTCCACCTGCCGGGCGAATTCCTGTTCCGCCAGCTCCTCTTTCCCCAGCAGGATGCCCCAGAACTTGAGCCATTCCAGCCGGGCCAGCGGGCCGCTCTCATAGCTGGAGCGCTCCACCAGCACCGGGATGCCGAACCGTTCCAGCTGCTCCTTGACCTCCGGGGTGTGGTAGATCATGGTGTTCTCGATGGCAAGGCCGCAGTTGGCCGCAAGGATCTTTTCGTAGTCCGGGGCGCTGTACTTGCCCGCATAGGCAATGCGCCCGGCCTCCATGGCGGCTCTGGCCTCATCCAGATACCAGCCCTCCGCCCGGGTGCCGGAAAGGGTCACGCTGTCCAGCCCATCCAGCGCGAGGAACAGGTCCATCACCGAGGTGGAGACAAGGTAGATGTTCCGGATGGGCTGACGCAGCACCGTCACGCTCTCGGGCAGGCCTTCCACCGCAGCGGCATCCTCCGGGGTCACAAGGAACTGCTCCCCCGATTCGGTCAGGGTCAGCATGGTATAGCCGCCCTCATAGCAGTCGGCAGTAAACTGTGTGGCGTAATCCAGCGGACAGACATGGTCAAAGACCAGTTCTTCTGTGCTGGCGGGAGCCGTTTCAGAGGCGGCGCAACCCGACAGGGCCAATACTGTAGCAGGCAGAACGCGCAGGAATTGTTGTCTCGTCAGTTTCATCAGTTCAGCGCAAAGGTCAGCGTATACTCGATCTCATGGGGGGTGCTCATGGCTACGGTATCGGCAGTGACAGCCAGCGGGGTGTCCAGTGCAGAAACAGGGATCTCAAAGGTGGAGTTGCCCTCGGTGTTGGTGGGCAGATACTTCTCGCCGTCCACGATCATGTAATCATAATTGGGGCTGCTCCACCGGATGACAGCGGTCATTTTGCCGTCCGCCACGGTCAGGGCGGCAGGGCTTTCCACGGTGGCACGGCCAGAGCCGCCCTCCAGGGTCACATTGACGCTGTATTCACCGTCCGCAGGGGTCTCGGCAGCCTCCTCAGCCTTGGGCTGTGCATTGCGGATGCTCACGGTGTGGTCATACCACTTGCCCTTGGTCCCGAGGAGTGCCAGCTGGAAGTCCTGGTCCACAGCGGCCACGGGGATATCATAGCCGTAGACCTCCTCCGAGGTGCCATCAGAGTAGGTGACGGTGTCGGTGGTGGGCAGCAGCCAGTCTGCCTTGTTGGCCTCGGCATCGGCGGCCATGCCAACGTACAGGTTGACGATCTTCTTGGAGGACAGACTGACATGGAAGGTCATCTGCCCGTTCTCCACGGTCAGGGTGCCCATGCCATCGCAGGCTTCATTGGCGTGGAACATGCCGCTGTCGGTGTCGAACTCAGCCGTGTACACGCCGTCCGGCAGGGCGGCTTCGGCAGACTCGGATGCGGCAGCGCTCACGGCAGAAGCGGCTTCCGAGCTGACAGCAGAGGAAGCAGTGGAAGAAGCCCCGCCGCAGCCGGTGAGGACGGTGGCCAGCATCAGAGAAGCAACGGACAGGGAAACAAACTGTTTGCAGTGCATAAACAAAATACCTCAAAAATTCAGAATTTGAAATGGGAGTGTTTCTCCTCATGCGGAGAAGCTCTCCATAAAAAATGCCCGAAAAGATCTCTCCCTTCGGGCATTGGAATGCGGAATATTAGCCGTTCAGGGAATCAATGGCGGCTTTGGTGTGCTCAATGTAGCGCTGCTGGATGTCCTCGATCTCACCCAGACCGGCGATCTGGCACTCCACGGACGCGAAGTCACCGGAGGCCTGGAACTGGCTCAGCCAGGAATCGTCATCCGCACCGGCCATATCGTTGTTGGCGTGGTCACCGGCAACGACCATCAGGGGACGCAGGATGACCTTGGTGTAACCGGCGGCCTTGACAGCCTCGATGACGTTCTCGCAGGCGGTCTCCTCGGGCTCACCCTCCACCGTGCCGATGAACACGTTGCTGTAGCCCAGGGTCTGCATGGCGGTCTGCATCTGGCTGTAGCTCACCTTTGCGGTGTGGGAGGTGCCGTGGCCCATAAAGACAAAGGCGACCTTCTCCTCAGCGGCGGCATCCAGGCTGTCGAAACCGGCATCCTTCACAGCAGCAGCGGTAACGGCCTTGGCAACAGCTTCCTTGTCGGCGTTGATGACGGCAGCGTCGGCACCAACCTCGCCCAGCAGGGGCTCAGCAACGGCGACGCTCTCGAACTTGTCCTTGTACTCGTCGATCATCTCCATCATCTCGTCGTACTCTGCACCGTGCATCAGGTGGGTGGGCTGGACGACCAGGTTCTTCACGCCGTTGGCCACAGCGCGGTCCAGAGCCTGCTGCATGTTGTCGATCTTCTCGCCGTCGCGGGCCTGAACATGGTTGATGATGATCTGTGCGGTGAAGGCGCGGCGGACAGACCAATCAGGATAAGCGGCCTGCAGCGCATCCTCGATGCCCTTGATATCCTTCACTCGGCTGTCGTTGAAGGAGGTGCCGAAGGAGACCACCAGCAGCTCATTCTCGCCGATGTCGTCCTGATTGCGGCTGTCGTCCTTGGAAGCATCGCCGGTGTCGCGGCCAAAGTAGTCAGGGTCAGCCTCTTCGCCCTCGACCAGCTCCTTCTGGGCATCGGTCAGGGCATCCCATGCGGCCTTGGCGGCCTCACACTGGGCATCGGTGTCATCGGTGCGCTCCTGCACATAGATGGCATCGATCAGATCTGCAACGTTCTTTGCGGCCAATTCGTCAGCCTCCTCGCCGGAAACCTCGCTGCTGGCAGCAGATCCTGCCGTGCTGGAAGCAGTGGTGCTGCTTGCGGCACCGCCGCAGCCGGTCAGTACACCGGCGCAGAGGGCCAGAGCGGTCAGAGCGGCCGCTGCTTTGTGGATGGTGCGTTTTCTCATTTTTGTTCGTTCCTTTCCTGTTTTTGAACATGATTTTTGCTGAACAGAAGGTACAGGAAAGAGTGCCCGGCAAAACAAAAGGGGCCTTTCTGCTTGCGGGATGGCAAAGCAAAAAGGCCCTTTTCAGTTTTTTCAGGCTTTTTGGGTACAACCAATTCCTCGTGATCTGGGGCTTGCGCCCCCGTACCAACAGCGGGCAGGTTTCCTGGCTGAAAGCTCAACATCCACCGCCGCCTTCCCGGAACATACGTTCCAGTGACCGGTGCAGCTGCACCCTGGCGGTAAACTCCCTTATCACAGTGACGAGATCGTGCGGGATTTGCACCCGCTTCCCTTTTAACGTGCCTGCCCCCGGCCAGAGCCGCGGGCGGTACGCACCTGCTGTTTTCTATTCAGTTCGCTGTTCAGTATAACATACTCAACGGAGGAATGCAATCACCACTCCGGGGAAACTTCCGGGCTCACAGGCGGTGTTTTTTCCCCGATCAGGGCCACCGCCACATCGTTGACATTGGTGCCCGTTGCCCCGGTGATGATCAGGCCATCCACTGCTTTCAGGGCGTGGTAGGAATCGTTGTTCTGCAAAGCAGCGTATCCGCTCCATCCCCCGGCCTCCAGCGCGGCAAGGGTATCCCCATCCACATAGCCGCCGGCGGCATCGGTGGGGCCGTCTGTGCCATCGCTGCCCACAGAGAACACCGCCGCGTTCAGCCCGGCAATGGCGGGCGCGGCCGCAAGGGCCAGCTCCTGATTTCTTCCGCCAAGTCCTTTTCCGGTCAGGTGAACGATGGTCTCGCCGCCCGCGATGTAGGCCAGCTTTTTCCCCTGCCCTGCCTGGGTGCGGGCAATGGAGCCAAGAAAGCTGCCTGCTTCCCGTGCTTCGCAGCAGAGTTGGTCGGTCAGGAGAACCGGTTCATATCCCAGATTCCGGCAGGCACTGGCCGCGGCACGGCAAAGCTCCCGCACGCTGCCGGTGATCCGGGTGGTCACATTGTCCAGCGTTTTGGGCGTTTCCTGCGCCAGCAGGGCCCGGGCCTGTGCTGAGAGTGCCAGATGATACTTTTCGGCAACGGCAAGCGCCTGGGCGCAGGTGGAGGTATCCGGCACCGCCGGGCCGCTGGCGATCATATCCAGCGGGTCCCCCAGAATGTCGCTCAGCACGATGCTGAACACCTGCGCAGGGGCACAGCGCTGCGCGAACCGCCCGCCCTTCACACCGGAAAGCCGCTTGCGGATGGTATTCATCTCCACAATGTCGGCCCCGCTGGCCAGCAGCTGGCTCGTGATGTCCTGCAGCTCTGCCCCGGGAACGAGCGGCTGCTCGAACAGCGCACTGCCGCCGCCGGAAAGCAGGAACAGCACCGTATCCCCGGCAGTCAGCCCCTGCACCAGCTCCAGCGCCTTTTGGGTAGCCGCAAAACCGTTTGCATCCGGCACCGGGTGGCCCGCCTCATAGCAAGCCACCCCGGGGATCTCACCTTTCACATGGCCGTACTTGGTCACGACCACCCCGCCATCCACCCGGCCCAGCGTTTCAACCGCCGCGTGTGCCATCTGCCAGGCCGCCTTGCCCGCCGCCACCAGAAGCACCCGGCCCTTCCCGGGCCGGAGATCCCGCAGCGCGCGGCGCACCGCCTCATCCGGCAGAACAGCGTTCAGGCTGGAACGAAGGATCACATCCGCATCCCGGCGCAGTGCAGCATTCATAGACTCGCCCTCCTTGCAGCGGTGCCCGCCCCTCCGGGACAGCGCACCAGAAACAGCCGAATAAAAAATCAAGACCGACGATCTCTTTTGAAATCATCGGTCTTGTTCCAATCCGAGTGGCGAGAATCGAACTCACGGCCTCTTGAACCCCATTCAAGCGCGCTACCAAAACTGCGCTACACCCGGACATCTGATCGAGCTTGTCGCTCACAGCTCAATCAGTATACCCGAAGAATGGTGTTTTGTCAAGCACTATTTTCAAATTTCTTCTTCATTTTCGGCAATGGCCGTTGTGCTGCCCACCGGCTGCGGAAACTCCACCGTAGCCAGCGCCACAGCGAACACGCTCTGCGCACTGGCATCCAGCAGAGCCTGCGCGCAGGCCGAGGCCGTGGCTCCGGTGGTCAGGACATCGTCCACCAGAAGGATGCGCTTTCCCTCCACAGCCTCCGGCCGGGCCACCCGGAAGGCACCCGCCACATTGGCCAGCCGCTCGTCAAGGGAAAGTCCTTCCTGCCGCCGGGTGGAGCGGGCACGGGTCAGCGCGTCTGTGACCACCGGCACGCCCACCGCCCGGGCAAGGGGCTGTGCCATCCGCTCCGGCACATTGTAGCCGCGCTTTTTGCTGGAGGCCGGTACTGGAAGGATGCAGTCGTAACCCCTATCAAGGCCCGGCACCGGTTCGGGCAGGGGCTCAGAGCCGCACATTCTGATCTCGCTGCCAAAGAGCAGGCGGGCCATCTCCACGCCCAGTTCCACAGCTGCCCAGGGCGCGCCCTGATATTTCGCCCGCAGCACCGCGCGGCGGACAAGGCCGGTGTATCGGTAGGGCGCGGCTGCCCCATCCAGCCGCCCCAGGTAGTGCTCGGAGCCGCGCAGCCGCATGGAGGGTGCACGGCGCAGCTCTGCCAGCCCATCGGCGCAGTCCGGGCAGGCAGGCTGGTTTCCCAGCACCCGATCACAAAAAGGGCAGCGGCGCGGGTAAAGCACCCAGCGCAGCTGCCGCAGTGTGCGGCTCAGGCCGCTGTAATAAAGCATCAGTCGTTCTTGACCGCAATGATGACGCGGACCTTTTTTCCGGCAGCGCAGCCGAAATTATCGTACCAGCCGGTCAGCTGGTAGCCGTCCGCATCCACCTGAGCCAGCTTGGTGGGGTAATACTGGCCCTTGTACCACAGGTAGACCTGCACATTGTCGGCCATCTCGTAGCGTTCATTGCCCGAGAGCACCGAGGCCGCGCCGACCTTGTCGATCTTCAGGGGCATCAGCTGCATCATGGCCTTGACAGAGCCGGTGGTCTCCTGCCGCACGGCAATGCCGCCCGCCAGCACCGGATACTTGATGGCCGTGGTGTAGCTGGCCACCGCGCCGTTGACGTAGCAGATATAGGTCGCCCCGCCGCCGATGTAATTGAAGATCTGCTTGAAGGGGGTGCCCGTGATCTCCGCGATCTGCTGGAAGCCAATGCTCATCAGGGAGCCGGTGTTGCTGGTCAGCTTCTGCCAGGCCGTGCTCAGGATATCGCCCGAAACGATGCCCCACAGGATCTCGCTGGTGGTTGGCACCAGCAGGTTGGACAGGCGGTCTACCGCCGTGGCACCGGTCACAGTGGTGGTGGTATCCGAGGTAGAGCCAGAGCCATCGGTGCCGCCCGTGGCCGCTCCGGTGGTGGTGCCTGTCGTGGTCGTGGTGCCGGAAGTGGAATCTCCCGCCGCAATGCTGGTGACGAGGCTCTTCAGGTCAGAATAATTCATGGCCAGATTTTTCACATCGTCCAGCACGCCGTAGCTCCACAGGTCGCCGGTCACATCGTTCAGGATGAGCCGGTCGATCTGTCCGGCATCGTTGACGGTATAGTAACGGACATCGAGGTCACTCAGTGTTACCCCCGATAGGCGGCTGGGACGAACCGTCCCAGCCACACCCTCCGAAGTTGTATCCAGAATCTCTACATCGTCGGCCAGGGCGGCAGCGCCCAGCGCAGTGGCATTGGTATTGATGGTGCCGTTGACGCGGCGGTCCTCGATGTGTTCCACGCTCTCGCCCTCCGGGGTGACCTTGATCTCTACCAGCCACCCCTGCGGAAAGTTCAGGCTCTTGTCCACGTTCACAGTGCGGGCAATGCCATCGGTGCACATGACGGAGACTTTCTGCAAAACATCCGCGCCGTTCTCTTCCACCAGACTGCGGGTGGCTGTCTGCACGACACCGTAGAACACGCTGTCGGCTTCCTCGCCGGTCACGATCCCGGCAGCCTCATTGTTCATGCCCAGCAGCAGGGTGACGACCTCGCCCACGCCGCCGCCGTTGAGGGAGGACACCTGGGAGGCCACCGCAGAGGAACCCAGCGTATAGCTGGTGCCTGCCACCGTTACACTGGTGGGGGCGCTGGCACTGGGCGAAACTGCCGTGATGCGGCCAGCGGCGCGGCGGGTGTAGACCCACAGCGTCTGTAAACTCTCACTGTAATAATACACGTCGTATTTGTTCAGTTCCGCAGATTCCGACGCTTTATCGTTGCGGTAGACCATCTTGGGAACAAAGGGCAGCTGGACCGTATCGCCCGCCACAAAGGGGCCCTTCAGGCTCTTGAGCATGACGCTGGAGGTATCCACCTGACCGTTGGAGACCGTGAAGCCCAGGCTGCTGCCGTAGGCACTGCCGCTGGCGGTGTTGGCTGTCAGGGCGTTGTAGAACAGCAGGGCGCACTCCTCGTAGTTGAGCACCTCGCCCTGGCTGCGGTCCACCTGATTGCGCAGGCCCAGCTCACTGGCCTTGTTCAGCTGTGCGTTGGGGAAGGAGCCGCTCAGGTCGGTCATCTTATAGCCCATCAGCTTGAGGATGGCCGTGACCGCTTCTTCCAGCGTCACGGCATTGTCGGGCCGGAAAGAGCCGTCGGTGTAGCCGTTCATCCAGCCGTTCTGCACCGCAATGCGGACATAGGGTGCATAGGGCGAAGTGCCGGGCAGGTCGGTGAACAGGGTGCCCACCGTGCCCTGAGAGCCCACGCTCTCGCGGTAGGTGGAGTAGGACACCAGCATCCGGGCCAGTGCACCGCGGGTGACCACAGCGTTCAGAGCAGCCTGCTGGCTGCTGTCCATCGCGTTCAGCGTGATGGACAGCTGGACCGCCGTGTTGGCGTTGCCCGCTGCCGATGCCGGCAGCACCAGCATCGACACGGCAATGCTTACCGCCAGCAGAAATGCAAGGATTCGCTTTTTCATGGAAAATCCTCCTTAAAATAGTTTCTAATGTATTCCGGGTTGCGGCTCCCAGCGTCTGCTTCGTGCAAAGCCTTGCACTTGCATCCTGCTGGCCGCGGCCCCAACAACTCCTCCCTTCATCCGCCACTGGCGGCGGTCGTCGTCGTTGCCTAATAGGGGAGCTCTTGGCAAGTCGGGCAAGCGTAATTGTTGAACCAGAGTATACTATACAAAAAAACTCCACGCAACCTACGCTGCGTGGAGTTCGTGCTTTCAGGAATTATTCGGCCTCGGTCTCGTCTTCCTCGTCCGGGTCCAGCTCCATGGTGAACACGGCCTTTTTCAGCTTGCCGCAGCCCTGGGCCTTCAAGCCGGATTTGTACGGCTCCCCGGCCAGATAGAGGGCAAAGCGGCCCTCGCAGAGCATTCCGGCAATGCTGGTGCCGGCGGTGCCCACGGTGGTATCAACGGCTTCGTCAGCGGGCCGGGTGGGGCTGAACTCGCCCAGGGACACTTCAAACAGCTCGCTGCCTTCGAGGTCGGTCTCAAGGGTCAGGTGGTTGTCGTGCCGGACAAAGGGGGCTTTGTCGCTGGCCTGCGGGGTCACGGTGCTCACCATGACCACAGCCTTGTCACCATCGATGCGGGTGCGCCCGGCGGGCAGGTTGTTGATATCCCGCGCCATGATGAACTCGATGACGCTGTCCAGACTGCTGCACAGGCCCAGATAGTTGGGGAGATTGTTCAGGGTATCGTAGATCATGGATCAGTCCTCTTTCGGGTCGGTCAGAAGCTCCTTGATGCTGGGCACAACGCCGCCCAGATTTTGCAGCTCCGACGGGATGATGATCTTGGTGGCCTTGCCGTTGGCGACCTTGGCCAATGCTTCCAGGCTGCGCAGAGCCAGCACCTTGTCGTTGGGCATGGCCTCGTTCAACAGGCGGATGGCATCGGCGTTGGCCTTCTGCACCGCGAGAATGGCCTGCGCCTCGCCCTCAGCTTCGAGAATGCGCTGCTGTTTGACGGCATCGGCACGGAGGATGGCGGCTTCCTTTTCGCCCTCGGCGGCGGTGATGGCGGCCTGCTTCTCACCATCGGCCTTCAGGATGACGGCGCGCTTTTCGCGCTCTGCCTTCATCTGCTTCTCCATGGCTTCCTGGATCTCGCGCGGCGGGATGATGTTCTTGACCTCCACGCGGTTGACCTTGATGCCCCACTTGTCGGTGGCTTCATCGAGGATGGCCGTGATCTTGCCGTTGATGACATCGCGGCTGGTCAGGGTGTGATCCAGCTCCATCTCACCGATGATGTTGCGCAGGGTGGTGGCGGAAAGGCTCTCGATGGCTGCGATGGGCTGGTTGACACCGTAGGTGTAGAGCTTGGCATCCATGACCTGGAAGAACACCACGGTGTCGATCTGCATGGTAACGTTATCGCGGGTGATCACAGGCTGGGGAGGAAAGTCCGCGACCTGCTCCTTCAGGCTGACCTTTTTGGCAATCCGCTCAATGAACGGAATCTTGACATGCAGGCCGGCCGACCAGGTGTCGGAGTAGCTGCCCAGACGCTCCACAACGTACACCATGGACTGGGGTACGATGACGATGTTGGTGACGACGATGAGCAGGATGACAAAGATGAGCGCAAGGATCACGAACAGCATGATAGGCATAGAGACGCTCCTTTTTTCAGTGGTTGATGGATTCGGTCAGGATGGGTTCCACGATGAGCAGGGTGCTGTGGATCTCGGTGACCCGGCAGGCCTGCCCGGGGGTCAGGGTATCGCCTGGGGTGGCGCAGCGGGCGCTCCAATCCACGCCATCCAGCCGCACCCGGCCCGTCTGCTGGGCAGAAACGGGGGTCAGCACCCGGGCCTCCCGGCCAAGGGCGCGGTCACCGTTGGTGGGGGTGGGCTGCTTGTGCAGCCGTTTGGCCAGCGGCTTGAATGCCAGCAGGCAGACCGCGCTGACCGCAATGAACACCACCGCCTGCACCCGGAACGAGTGGGTGAACAGGCAGCAGAGCAGGGCTGCCGCGCTGCCTGCCGCAAACCAGACGGATACCATGCTGAAGGTCATGCCCTCCAGCGCCAGGAAACCGACGGCGGCAAGGAGCCAGAAAATGGGGTCAATGGACATCGAACATCCCTCCTTCTTCGTTTATTATATAACAAAGGCGTGGAAATGACAATATGTTGTTATTTAAGGGCGAGTGCTGCTCTGTCCAACCTCTCAGTCGCAGGCTTCGCCGCGACAGCTCCCCTAGTAGGGGAGCCCTTGGCAAAAGATTTGTTTTTTCATGTTTTCGCCTGCGGCTCCAAAACCAACTGCTGCCGCAAGGAAAAACGTTGCGGCAGCAGGGCTAAATGTAGCGAAGCGCTCGCGCTCGAAAACGCGACGATCTGCCAAGGCCTCCCCTACTAGGGGAGGTGGCATCAAGCGTCAGCGAAGATGACGGAGAGGTTTAATCCGTTTCCTTATACATAATCATAGTAGCTGTGGTTCGGGTTATGCCCCACCTCTTCCACCACGATGGTGAAGCCCATGGGATTCACCTCGGTGCTCTTGCCGCTGGCAAGGGTCTCCACGATGATATGCTCGGTGCGGTTGACGATGATCTCCGCGGTCTCCACCTTGCCCACCCGCTGGTAGTGCAGGATACCGCCCTCGGCACGCAGGACCCGCAGCTGGCCGGTGCGGAAGGCCTCGCAGGTGTGGCGGAGCTGTGCCAGCTGTGCCAGCACGGGGCGCAGGCGCTGTTCGTGGGCATCCCACCGGAAGAAAGCCCGGTTGAAGGGGTCTCGGTAGCCCTGCATGGCAATCTCGTCGCCGTAGTACAGGCAGGGCACGCCCGGCAGGGTGTAGATGATGGCGTAGGCCATCCGCAGGCGGAGCAGGCCCTCCTCGTAGGCATCGCCGGTCACACAGCGGCCGCTCTGCCACGCGCGGCCCCGGCCATTGGCGGGCTCGTCAGCGATCACGGTCAAGGCACGCTCGGTGTCGTGGGTGGAGAGGAAGTTCAGGGCGGTGTCCATGGCCGGGGCAGGGTAGTGTTCGCAGATGGTCAGGATCTCCGTCATGGCCTGCTCGGCGGGCTTGCCCTTGACGAAATCCAGCACGGCGTTCTTGAAGGGGTAGTTCATCACGCTGTCCAGGCCCTTGCCCAGCAGATAGGTGCGGCGCTTATTGAAGCCGAACTTGGTGTTGGCATCCTCCCACACCTCGCCCAGCAGGAACTTTTCGGGGCTGACCCGCTTGACGGCGGCGCGCACCTTCTCAATGAATTCGTCGGGCAGCTCATCGGCTACATCCAGCCGGAAGCCTGCCGCGCCACGCCGCAGCCAGGTGTCGATGACACCGCCCGGGCCGGTGATGAACTCCACATAGGAGGGGGTCTCCTCGTTGACCTCGGGCAGGGTCTCAAAGCCCCACCAGCTGCGGTAGCCGCCCTTGTACTGGGGGCCGAAATCGTACCAGCAGCGGTAAGGGGAGTTGGGGTCCCGGTACGCGCCGCCCTCACCATAGCGGCCCTCGCGGTTGAAGTAGCGGCTGTCGGAGCCGGTATGGCTGAACACGCCGTCCAGCACGATGCCGATGCCGTACTTCTGGGCGGCGGTGCACAGTGCCTCAAAATCCTCGTTGGTGCCCAGCAGGGGGTCCACATTCAGGTAGTCGGCGGTGTTGTAGCGGTGGTTGGAGTGGGCCTCAAAGATGGGGTTGAGGTAGATGAAATCCACCCCCATCTTGTGCAGGTAAGGGAGCTTTTGCTGGATGCCCTTGAGGTCACCGCCGAAATAATCCTCATTCAGGTGACCACCCACCTCGTTGGGCTGCCAGAAGGGCTCGGCGTGCTTGTCGGCCTGATAGATGCGGTCGGCAAAGGGCATGGGCTTGTTCTCCACCCCTTCGCAGAAGCGGTCCGGGAAGATCTGATAGAACACCTTACCCTTGATGCTTTCGGGGGTCTCAAAGTCCTGCTCATAGACCGTGATCTGCCAGCTTTCGCCATCCTGCCAGCTGATCACACCGCAGTTGTCGGGGCCGCGCACGATGCGGCGGAAGTCGGTGTAGAGGTCGAAGTAGTAGAAGTAGAGGCCCGGGTCG
>OIWV01000669.1_pt1 | contig 32787 bp, 24 predicted proteins | sample 1587751 | NCBI WGS metagenome assembly OIWV01 (sample SAMEA3888913, study PRJEB22519) | human gut metagenome | biome: human gut; feature: human-associated habitat; material: faeces | place: Denmark | collected 2010
TGTTGCTCAGGTGCTTATAAAAAATATTAAATTATAGTGTTGCGGAAATTAGAAAAAACAGGAACGTAACTATGAGAATAGACAAACAAGGCATACCTTTGGACGAATCTTCAGAAGCAGCGCTTATCCGGATGCTTGTCGAAGGCTCGCAACTTGCATTCAGGCATATTTACGATCTTTACGCATCCCGTCTTTACGCTTTCTGCCTGCAATACACAAAGAGCCGCAACGAGACCGACGAGATAGTGCAAGATGCCTTTATATGGCTGTGGAACCACCGCACAGAGTTGCGCCAACGCAATTCGCTCAAGGCCCTGCTCTTTATCAGCGTACGCCATCAGTTGATAAATGCCTGGCGCCGTAATGCCAAGGCCCCGGTGTACGAGGACTTTATAGACTACCGAGACAGGCTAAGTGGCGACCGTGCAACCGATGCCGACTTCGACTATGCCGAGTTTCTACGTGTTGTGCGCCAGCAACTCGACAAGTTGCCGCAGACACAAAGGCGGGTGATAGAGCTTTCGCGCTTCGACAATCTTGCCGTGCGCGACATAGCCCAGACCCTGTCGCTTAGCGAACAGACGGTAAAGAACAACCTAAGTATCGGATTGAAAACATTGAAGAAGTTGCTTGCCGAACAGTCCATAGTGCTTCTCTTCTTATTTTATGTTAATTTTGTGTGACCATTCGGTATACTGACGAGATACTATTGCCTATACCTATATATAATCGACAATAGGTTTGTTGATACTAATAACCTAAAAACAAAGAACAAATATGAAAAGAGAGATATTAACATTAGCTTTAGCCTTTGGCGCACTTGTGGCTTCTGCCCAAACTACAGAAAAGATAAACATTGAGGACGGCGAGCGTTGGTGGGGTGCTGCCACCGGCTTGGGATTGTCTATGCCCTATGGCGGCGGCAACAAAGCAGAGATAGACCAGCGCAAGTATAACCTTAACAACCAGACGTCGCCATTGCTTATTTCGAGCAAGGGACGTGGCTTATGGTGCAGTGGGCCTTTCAAGATGAAGGCAGAGGGCAAGCAAATAAACCTGACTTCCGACAAAGGCAGTTTTGAGCTGCAAACCTACGGCAAGACCCTCCGCGATGCCTATTGTGGAGTGATGCAGAAGCACTTTCCGCCTACAGGCAGCGTACCACCCGAGTTGTTCTTCACACGTCCTACGTACAACACGTGGATAGAACTGGTATACAATCAGAACCAAGCCGACGTTATGAAATATGCCAAGGGCATTGTAGACAACGGATTTCCTACAGGTGTGTTGATGATAGACGACAACTGGCAGCAAGACTATGGTGTGTGGGAATTTCGTGCAGAGCAATTTCCTAACCCCAAGGCAATGGTAGACAGTCTGCATGATATGGGCTTCAAGGTTATGCTGTGGGTGTGTCCGTTTGTGTCGCCCGACTCAAAGAAAGGCCGCGACCTTGCTAAGAAAGGCTATTTCCTTAAGCGCAAGGGAACCGACGAGCCTGCTGTGGTGGCGTGGTGGAACGGCTATAGCCATGTGTACGACCTAAGCAACCCTGAGGCAAGAGCCTATCTTAAGCACGAGTTTGCCGACCTTCAGCAGAGATATGGCATAGACGGATTCAAGTTTGACGCAGGCGACCAATGCTATTATTCGGAAGACGAGGTAGACGTATACGACGGAAAGTCGTATGATGTAGCCCAAACACAGTTGTGGGCACAGTTGGGCAGCGAGTTCTCATATAATGAGATGCGTGCATGCTGGCTTGAGGGCAACGCCCCGCTTGTGCAGCGACTTGGCGACAAAGACTATTCGTGGCTTGGCGTGCGGCAGCTTGTGCCAGGCATGATAGCCGCCGGGCTGCAAGGCTACGGCTATACCTGTCCCGACATGATAGGTGGCGGAAGCTTCACAACATTCTATGGCATCGACCCCGACAAGTTCGACCAAAAGCTTATTGTGCGTTCTTGTCAGATTCATTCCATGATGCCGATGATGCAGTTTAGCGTAGCTCCGTGGCGCATACTCGACAAGCACCACCTTGACATTTGCCGCAGATATGCCGCATGGCACAGCCAGCTTGGCGATTATATACTAAGCGAGGCACGCCGTATGGCAAAGACAGGCGAGCCTATGGTGCGTGCAATGGACTATAGTTTCCCGGGACAGGGACTTGAAGGCATAGTAGACCAATATATGCTTGGCGACAAGTATCTTGTAGCACCAGTAGTGACATCTGCCGACCAGCGCGACGTGCGTCTGCCCAAGGGCAAGTGGCGCGACGACACAGGCAAGGTATGGCGTGGCGGCAAAACCATAACCATCAATGTGCCGATAGAACGCCTGCCATGGTTTGAGAGATTATAACAAATGATGCACACAAACAGACATTAGCTAAATAATAATATGACAGAAAGCTTAATACATAAATACAATACAGACAGCCTGACGCCAGACGAACTGCAGCAGATGCGCGACGAACTGTCGGCAAGGGACGACAATCAATTGGCGGCACTGCTCGAAGCCGAATGGCAGAAAGACAATGCCGGTACCGGCGATTCAATATACAACTCCCACTGTGCCACACTATACCAACGTGTGGCAAGCCGTCTGTTCGGCGATAGCGCTGGTCAGCAGTATGGCACTGGTCAGATGGCACAGCCAGCACAGCGTAGCCGTCGTATCTTGCGCATAGTGCAGATGGCGGCAGCGTTGTTGCTGCCATTGGCTATGGTGGCAATAGGTATGCTCTACTATGAGAATAGGCAGATGGCAGCCGAATCCATAGTGGTAAGTACGGGTCATGGCGAGCAGGCAACGGTAACACTGCCCGACGGCACCAAAGTGTCGGTAAACCAAAACACCCGCCTTACCTACGTGCCAAGCCAGTTTCGTGGCAGCGAGCGCCGGGTGTCTATGGATGGCGAGGGCTTCTATAGTGTGGCGCGCGATGAGAGCCGCCCATTCTATGTGGATGCCGACGGATTGGCAGTGAGGGTGCTCGGCACCAAGTTCAACCTCAATGCCCGCGACAAGGAGAGGCAAGCCGAGCTTGTGCTTGTTGAGGGTAGCGTGTCGTTTACATCGCTTATGCTTAAGGAGTCGCAAGTGGTGAAGCCGCATCAGAAGATAGTGCTCGACAAGACAACAGGCCGTATGAGCATAGAAAACCTCGACTGCTGCGACGTTGACTTGGCTTGGCAGCGCAAGGAACTCGTGTTCCGCAACACACCATTGTCCATAGTGTTTGCCCAGATGCGACAGCAGTTCCGCAAGCAGTTTGTTGTCAACAGCCAGGTAGACCAGTACGAGCTGTTCACCGGAACACTCAGTTCTGTCGACCTTAACAACAATCTCGAGATAATAGACCTTTCGTGCGGATTGCGCTCGCGCATCATCGGAAAGACGGTGTATGTGGAGAAGAATGTTAAATAAACGTTAATATTCTATTGTGTGAGGTACTTCTTCGTGTTTAAATTGCCTTAACTAATATCACTACGAATAACTATTAACTATATCAATAACTATTAACAAACAAAAGAGTACTGAACATGAAACAAAAACCCAATCTTAACCGGGGCCTTTTGACGTTGGCACTCTGCCTTGGCTCTCTCGCAGTCTCGGCTCAAAACCAAAAAGTAAGTATCGACGTCAAGAATGTCACACTTGAGCAAGTGTTCAAGTCGATTGAAAGGCAGACATCCTATCGCTTCTCGTTTATGAACAAGACGATAGACAGAAAGGCCGACATTACCTATAGCGCCAAGAACACAACCGTAGCCAATGTGCTTAAAGCTGTGCTCGGGCGCAAAGACCTTACGTGGAAGGTGGTGTCGGAGAAGTCGATAGTTATCTACGACAGCAACGACACTAATACATCCAAACAAGGCAAAAAGCAGGCTACAAAGATTACGGGACGCGTGCTCGACGAGATGGGCAATCCCGTGATTGGCGCCACCGTATACGATAAGGCGACAAACACCGGTGTCATAACCGATATTGACGGCAACTTTAGCCTCAATGTGCCTAAGGGCAATGTCCTCACCATTACCTATCTTGGATATAACACCTTGCGTGCCAATGCCTCCGACAGAATGATGTGCCGTATGCAGCCCGACTCGCAAACTCTTGACGACGTTGTGGTTGTGGGTTATGGCACGATGAAGAAGCGCGACCTCACGGGAGCCGTGTCGAGTGTCAAGGGCGAAGACGTAGCGCTTGCAGGTGTAGCTTCGGCAGCCCATGCGCTTGCCGGAAAGGCGGCAGGTCTCTATGTGCGTCAGAACTCGGCACAGCCTGGTGGCGGTCTCGACATCCTCATACGTGGTGCAGGTTCGGTTAATGCCTCCAACGACCCTCTCTATATTGTCGACGGATTTCCAATAGCCAAGCTCGACCAGCCCGGCAGCGGCAACGACCGTATGGATGCCGGAACACAGGGTGTGCTCAACTTCCTCAACCCCAACGACATCGAGAGCATCGAGGTGCTTAAGGACGCTTCTGCCACAGCCATCTACGGTGCGCGTGCCGCCAACGGTGTGGTTATAGTAACCACGAAGAAGGGCAAGGAAGGCAAGGCAACTGTAAACTATTCGTACAACTATTCGTACCAGAAATATTCAGACAAGTACGACGTCCTGTCTCTTAAAGATTGGATGATAGAGAAGAACCGCTCCACATGGGAGTATTGGGTATGGGAGAACCAGGTAGGACCATGGGGAGGTAAGACCCTCGAAGAGGCCATTGCCTCGCCAAAGGACGGTCTTGCCTATACACGTCCGTACACAGATGCCGAGATAGCCGCTGCTGGCAAAGGTACCGACTGGGTGGGGCTTATCACCCGCAACGGACATGTTCAAGAGCACAACGTGTCTATACAGGGCGGTACAGAGGCCACACATTATATGGCATCGTTCAATTATTACGACAATGAGGGCATCATACGCAATTCGGGTATGAAGCGCTACACTATGAAGACCAACTTCGACCAGCGTTTCCTCAATATATTCAAGATGGGCGTCAACCTTACACTCACACGAATAGACAACAACAACACACAGCTTGGTTCGGCACAGTACGAGAAGTCGGGCATCATACGCTCGGCAGTGCAGATGGGACCTAATATCAAGGCATACGACGAGGCTACCGGCACATATCCCGTAAACCCGCTTCTTGGTACACAGCCCAACCCTTACTCGCTGTTGCAGAATATAGACCATGGACGAACTGACCGCCTGCTTGGCAACGTCTTTGTTGAGGCAAAACCATTTAAGGACTTGACGCTGCGTGTCAATGCTGGCATCGACCATGCCAATATATCGCGCAAGACATACGAGCCTAAGTGTACCTTGTGGGGCAACTCTACACAGGGTAACGCAGGTATAACCAATGTTGCCAACGACCAGTATCTGCTTGAAGCCACAGCCACATGGAACCACACGTTCAACAACATTCACAACGTGTCGCTCCTTGGTGGTACATCCTACGAGGAGTTCAACTACGACACCAACAATCTTGGCAACAACAACTTCCTTACCGACGGCTTTACCTATAACAATATGGGAGCTGGTACAGGCAACAAGATTGTAGGGTCTGGATTCTCAAAGAACAAGATGCAGTCGGCATTCTTCCGTGCCAACTATATCCTTATGAATCGCTACTTGCTCACCGCAACATTCCGTGCCGACGGAGCCTCGGTGTTTGCCAAGAACCACAAGTGGGGCTATTTCCCGTCAGTGGCTCTCGGTTGGACAATGTCGGAGGAGAAGTGGCTAAAGGATAACGTCAAGTGGTTGTCCATGCTCAAATTGCGTGCTTCGTGGGGACAGACCGGCAACTCGGATGTAGGTACAAATGCTTTTGCAAGCTATTATGCAAGTGCTGCTTATAATAAGGAAGACAAGTCGCAGAATATTGGTGTGTTCCAGGGCAAGCTCGAGAACCCCGACCTAAAGTGGGAAACCACAACAGAGTGGAACTTCGGTCTCGATTTCGGCTTCTTGCGCAATCGTATACTTGCTACAGTAGAGGTATATCATAAGGTGGTGAGCGACCTTCTCAACTACAAGCCCCTTAACTACTATCACGACGTTTCGTCGGTAATGGCCAATATGGGCAAGACACAGAGTACGGGTGTCGAGCTTACCCTCAACACCACAAACATACAGACACGCAACTTTACATGGACCACCAACCTTACATGGACCAAGTACAAGGACCGTTGGAAGGAGCGCACATCCGATTGGAAACCGTCGGTATACGAGAAGGTGGACGACCCTATACGTCCTATCTACTCGCGTATAGCCGACCACATCCTTCAGATTGGCGAGGAGGTTCCTGCAGCACAGCCGCAGCTACGCCCAGGCGAGATAGTTATAAAAGACCTCAATGGTTATAAGCGCGACGAGAGCGGACAGCCTATGGTAGACAAGAACGGACGCTTTATACTTACTGGTGGCCCTGATGGTATTATAGACGATGCTGATGTTGTGCTTATCGGTTCGCAGGACCCGGGTTGGATGGCAGGTATGATCAATACATTCAAGTATAAGGACTTCGACCTCAGCTTCCAGTTTAATGGTATGTTCGACCGTATTATGCAGGATCCAACCGAGATGCAGTACGGCCTTGGTGGCGGCGACCTTGCCCGCTACGGCTACAATGCCCTGAGCGTGATAAAGAAGCGTTGGACATGGGACAATCCCTCAACAAAGTATCCTTGCTCGTTCAATGGTTGGGGCAACAACTATACATCGGGCAACTGGTATTATCAGAAGGCATGGTTCATCCGTATGTCTAACATTACCCTTGGCTGGTCTTTGCCCAAGAGTTGGTTGGCGGCAACAAACGGCATTGTGTCAAAGGTACGCCTTTCGCTTAGCGCCAACAACCTCTTCTGCATCACCCCGTATGAGGGTCTTGACCCAGAGACCGACTACTATTCAGCCTCCTATCCCAATGCCCGTACCTACAGCTTGGGTATAAACATTACCTTCTAAAATCCTAACAAAGCAAAGCTATGAAACATTTAAGATTGATATATACGTTGCTCGCCGCGTCGCTGTCGCTCAGCGCCATGCAGTCGTGCGCCGACCTCGACCCCGTTGACTATTCGGAGATAAACCCGTCGAACTTCCCCAAGACCGAGGAAGACGTCAAGGCACTTGTCTTGTCGTGCTACTATCCGTTGCGCCCCAACTGGTGGGACGGCATCTTTACGCCGTCAGAGCGTGGCGTGATGATGCTTAACGACGCTATGACGGGTGTGCTTACGGGCACCTTTGGCGAGCAGAAGCAGTGTGCCGAGATGAACTTCTTTCCCGAGTCGGAGGGCATAACATGGTTCTACTACAAGCGCGACGCGCCCAACGGATATGCCAACAAGATAAGCCGCTGTACGCTCGTGCTTGACGATATAGAGAAAAGCTCGCTCGACAACAACACCAAGAACCGCTATTCGGCAGAGGTGCGCTGTGCAAGGGCCTTCCTCTCGTATCTGCTTTACGATATGTACGGTCCGCTTGTGGTTGCCCCGCTTGAGGTGTTGCAGAATCCGCTTGAGGAGAAAAGCCTGTCGCGCCTGAGCAGAGCCGAGATGGTAAAGTTTATTGAGGACGACCTTAAGTTTGCCGAGGAGCATCTGCCAATGCCCGGCAAGGCAGAGTATGGCCGCTTCAGCAAGGGCCTCGCCAAGATGCTGCTAATACGTCTGTATCTGCACGAGACGGCCGACATGAACTATCCAGAGGGCCTTACGCCCGGCAACCGCGAATACTTCAACCGGGTGGAGACGCTTGCACGCGAGCTTAAGGCGTCGGAGTATGGCTACAGCCTGCAGCCCAATTATCCCAAGATGTTCGAGCAGGGCGGCCAGGGCGCAGCCAACAAGGAGATAATATGGGCCTTGCCATGCTCGTACGAGGGACCCAACATCAACCAGTGGCACATGATGGCGTTGCCTACCGACTTCGACCAGAATGGCATGTCGAGCGGCTGGTCGTGCGTTACGAGCACCTGGAAGTTCTACGACTCGTTTGAGGCTGGCGACACACGCCGCACCTATCTGCTGCCCACATACACATCGTCGAGCGGCGAGCAGATAGACCGCGACACGCCAAGCTCGCAGATAGCGGCTGGCCCGATACCTATGAAGTTTGGCTACGACACGGGTGTCAAGGGCAATGGCGGCGCCTCGAGCATCGATCTCATTATCTTCCGTTATGCCGACGTCTATCTGTCGCTTGCCGAGGCTTTGTGCGAGAAGCCAGGCGCTACGGCTGCCGACCTTAAGGAGGCTATAGACAACGTCAACGTGGTGCGCAACCGTGCCGGACTGGGCAACCTGAAGTATGCCGACTACACCGACTCCAACAAGCTGCTTGACGCCATACTAATGGAGCGCTGGCACGAGTTCTGGTGCGAGAACGGACAGTTCCGTGCCGACCTCATACGCTATCACAAGCTTGTAGACTGGGTTAAGTGGCTCAACGATTCGCCTTACGCCGCCGACTACAAAGAGCTTTATCCGCTGCCAATGTCGGTTATAAGCGACGGCAAGGGTAAGGTGGCGCAGAACCCGAAGTATTGATGTCTGTAGACAAGTAGACGAGTAAACACGTATACAAGTAAAAACAATATTATGAAGAGAACTTATAAATATATTCTAAACCTATTGTTGGATATCGCTGTATCAACGGCAGCGATAGCTTGCAGCAGTTCGTCGTCCGACGGTCCCGACGACCCATCGACACCCCCTGCCGACCAGAAGCAGGTGTTGAAGTCGGTGTCGTACACATCTACCGACGAGACGTTTCTCAATCCGGAGCGAGGCTATTACTCGCAGATGGAGGGCAGCCTTACCAAGGAGGTGTCGCTTGCAAGTTTGCAGGCGCTGCGCAAGAAGGGCAATACGCTTGTAATGCTGATGTATTATCTTACAGGCTACAACAATGGCCCATTGCCCGAAGACGGCTTGGCGAAGATAGGACGCGACTTTGCCAATGTGCGCAAGGCTGGTGTCAAGGCTATCGTGCGCTTTGCCTATACCAACAGGCAGGAGGGCGAGGACGCCCCTATGGACGTGATACTGGGGCATCTTGACCAGCTCAAGCCGGTGCTGAACGACAACAAGGACGTTATAGCCTGTGCACAGGCTGGCTTTATAGGCGCATGGGGCGAGTGGTACTATTCTACCAACAAGCTCAACAACACGTCGTCGTACAACAAGCTTATAAAGAAATGGCTTGAGGTGTTGCCCGCCGACCGTTGCGTACAGGTGCGTACGCCAAAGTATAAGATGGACTATCTTGCGTCTAACACTCCGCTTGACGCACAGCACGCGCACACTGCAACCCCCCAGGCACGCATAGCCCACCACAACGATGCGTTTATGGCAGACGCCACCAATATGGGTACCTACCAGGACTTGGCAGCCGACAAGGCTTATCTTGCCACCGACGGTCTGTATCTGCCCGTTGGAGGCGAGACCTGTCTGCCGTCTGCGGATGCGGCAATAAGCAAGGGTGCCGATGCCGTTGGCGACTTGAAGAAGCTGCATTGGTCGTTCCTTAACGACCTGTACGACCAGAAGGTGCTCAACAGCTGGAAGAAGGATGGGGTAGGAACAACCATAGCCAACTGTCTTGGCTACCGCATACAGCTTGTCAAGGGAACCTTCTCTACAAAGCATAGTGCGGGCAGCGACCTAAGCATAAGGCTCATACTGCAGAACAAGGGCTTTGCCGCTATGTACAATCCGCGCAAGGTGGAGCTGGTGCTTGTATCGGCCGACGGCAAGACCGAGTATGTGGCCACACTTCCAGTCGATCCACGTACATGGTTGCCTGCCAAGACATCCATAGTAGAGCAGACAGTGGCATTGCCTACGGACATCCAGGACGGCTCTTACAAGTTGTATCTTGCCTTGCCCGATGCCTGCGAGACGCTTGCCGCTAATGCGATGTACTCGGTGCGCCTTGCCAATAATGGCGTGTGGGACGAGGCTACAGGCCGCAACAGCTTGGGCGTCAACATTGCTGTAAGCAAGACGGACGCTATGCCTGCAAGCACGTCAAGTGTGAAGTTTGTCAAGAGACAGTAACCCTCAAATAGTATAGAAACAATGTGCAACAAATCTATAACCACCACATCCGCATCCGCAGTAGCAGTAGCCGATAGTAAGCCGCAACGCTTGCAGTCGCTCGACGTGCTTCGGGGTTTTGACATGGCATTGCTCGTCCTCATCCAGCCTATCGTATACACGTGGCTTGAGACGCTCAATCCGTCGCCCGGCACGTTTGCGGGCTTCTTGCTTGGCCAGTTGCTGCACGTGTCGTGGGAGGGCTTCTGCTTTTGGGACATCATAATGCCTTTGTTCATGTTTATGTCGGGCATAACCATCCCCTTTGCCATGTCGCGCTACAAGCGTGGGCAGGAGCAGGTGGACCGTAGGTTTTGGCGTCGTGTGGCAAAGCGCTTCGTGGTGTTGTGGGTGTTGGGAATGTTCTGTCAGGGCAATCTGATGGACTTCGACCTGCACACGCTAAAGCTCTTCAGCAACACGTTGCAGTCGATAGCTGTGGGCTATGTTGTATGCACGCTGCTGTACGTCTTCCTCTCGTTGCGTATGCAGATAGCCGTAGTGGCTGCGCTGTTCGTGGCGTATATAGGCGTGTTTGCGGTGTGTGGCAATATGGACTTCACGGTAGGCACCAACGTATGCCAGCAGATAGACAACAGCGTCTTGGGCAGTATGCGCGACGGAGTGGTATGGAACGGCGATGTATGGACCTTCGACCCCGACTACAACTATACGTGGCTGCTGTCGTCGCTCAACTTTGTTGTGACGGTGTTCCTTGGTTGTATAGCCGGCATCGAGCTGCGCAGCAAGCATACACCTATGGCTAAGGCCGTAAGGCTGTTGTCGGGCGGCATATTGCTGATAGTGGCAGGTCTGATCCTTTCGCCGTGGATTCCGGTGATAAAGCACATCTGGTCGAGCTCAATGACGTTGTTCTCGGGCGGTATATGTATGGTGCTGATGGCTGTGTTCTACTATGCTGTAGACATACGCCATTGGGTGTGGGGTACCGGCTGGCTGCGTACGTATGGTGTCAACTCGCTTGCGGCATACGTCCTGGCACATGTGTCGATGGTGTGCGTTACAGACTGCTTCTTCCATGGGTTTGCCCAGTGGCTTGGCGCATACTACGGGGTGTTGCAGGCAACGGTTGGCGGCTTGCTTATATTCGTCATCTTAAGATGGATGCAGCGCCACGATATTTATATTAAAGCATAATGAAACTATAAAATCTTTCATCATATTATGAAAAAACTAAATTATATTGTCGCTCTCCTTATGCTCGTCTTTATGGCGGCATGCAGCGACGACAACAATGTAGAGAGCACCATAAAGGATGGCCCTAAGCCTACGATGGATATAGCCGTGTCGCCGGAAGTGGACCTTAAGTATGGCGACGTGATAAACGTGTCGGGCATTATGAACGACGAGCGCAACCTCGAGCATTACGAGCTGCTGCTCACCTCGGCCTCTGGCGACACGCTTGCAAGCAAGTATCAGATGCTTCTCGGCAAAGAGTTTGTGTGCGACGACCATATACAGGTGCCTCTGCCCAAGAACGCCGCGCAGCAGGACTTGCAGCTTACGGTTAAGCTCGACAACACGCGCAACGGCGAGGAGGTGCAGACGTTCGACATCTATAATGTGTCGGCACCAGAGTTTGGCAATCTTAACCTTATTCTCGGCAACGGACAGGTGGTGGAGCTTGTGCGCAACGGCGACACGTGGAAGACGGCTTCGGAGACGATGTTCCCTGCCAAGGTTAAGGGCATCATATCTACCACAACCTCGAAGAGCGGTATATGGTGGGGCATGAAGAACGGCGAGATAGCATCTATGGCAAAAGACTCTATCGTTATAGGCGGCGATGTGGAGGCTTCCTTCACCGTGGCGTTCAACCCCTATACCTTTGAGCTTACACAGGGCGAGCACCACTTCTGGGTGCCTGTCGACGCTGCCGACTGCTACTACATCCTCGGTACCATCTCGGGCCACTGGATGGATGGAGAGATAAAGGAGGAGAACAAGAAGATGAAGCTAACGGGATACGAGAGCGGCACCGAACGCTACTACACATGGACTGCTCCTGAGGGCGACGACCCGGCAACGGGTATGTGGGGCTCGACGGCAGCCGGAACATTCCGCCTGAAGAAGGGTGGAGCCGACAGCTACATCCTTTGGAATGGACAGAAGATTGTGGAGAGTGGCAAGGACAACCGCGATATGCAGTTCCCGCTTACGGCTGCAGGCCCCTTCACGATACGCGCCAACTTCGCTGGCGGCGAGTGCGAGTCGGTAGAGGTGGCTGGCGGCGGCAAGGCGGTTAGCTTCGGCAAGGACGGCAGCGTCGTTGTAAATGGTGTAAAGATGGGTGCGTCGATTGCTTTCTGCAACTCAACCCTGCAGCGCAAGGCTGGCACAAGCTATATATACGAGGGCAAGGTAAAGCTAACAAAGGGACAGGTGATAACTTCGCAGTTCGACCTTTCTGGCTTCAAGGGCAACTCGGACCTCTTCAAGGGCATAGGCAACTCTTCGTGGACGCTGACGTCAGGCACCGACACCTACTATGTGCGTATGGACCCGTTTGCCGGCGAGCTGTATGCCTGTCCTACCGGCGCTTATCCCGACTTTATCTATCTTGACGGCTGGAGTCTTGGTCCTAACGCCGACAATGCCATTGTATGGAGTGCCGAGAACGTAATACCGCTTGTGCGCAACGGCTCAAAGTATGAGGGTACATTCTACGACTTTGGCTGGGGTGGCGACATCAAGCTGTACCTCTCTTGGCCAGGCGACGGCAAGACAATAACAATGCCTTCGTCAAACTTCACCGGTTGCGAGTATCTCAATGCCGCTGGAGGCGACGGAAGCTTCACTATCCCAAGTGGCACCGGCTTCTACAAGATAGTGGTAGACCTCAAGGAAGGTGTTGTTGTGGGCGAGGATGGCACGGTTGCCAATAAGGGCTCGCAGCCATTCACACTCGAATATGTAGCACAGTAACAGTTTTTTAACTGACCGCTCTTTGTGCAACAATGAGTGTTTTGCAGTTTGTATTACTTCAAACATAAGAAGAACAAAAAAGTTTGTTTGAAGAAATGAAGTGTCAATCTGCCAGGTTTTGACTTACTATATTGATATACAGACAGTTATAGGCTGGCAGATGGCGGCAGAATAAGGATGATGTAGCAGGGTATCTACCAGGCGCACGCAATTTATAGGAGTGGGGGACGCCCTCGTCCCCCATATCGTGTTATCTCGGCTTTGTAATAGTGTTACCGAGGTTTTGTAATCGTGTCAAACAGCCTTTATAGCTATGCTATCGAGCCCCAGTTACCATGCCGCCGCTTCTTTCGGCTGGCACATTGGTGATTGGGGCTGATATATGGCATGGCAGATTGAGTGCTGACAAAGCTAATGTGACAGCACGTAATTTATTGGTATACAATAAGATATGGCGACCCTGGCAGATTTGCCACTTATCATAAATTATACGTTTATTACACGAACTGTATCTTAAACCTCTTATGTTCTTATGTTCTTCTGTCTTAAAATAAATATGTACTCGTGTCTTCTGTTTTCTTTGATGTATTAGTTCTGCTTGTTTCTTTAGAACCGCTTGCCAAACACGATGTGGAAGAAGGTGGTGACGAGAATCTTGATGTCGGTCCACAGGCTCTGGTGTTCGAGATAATAGAGGTCGAAGTCGAGTCGGCGGAGCATCTTCTCCATAGTGTCGGTATAGCCGTTGTGCAGCGTGGCGTACGAGGTTACGCCGGGACGTATGGCGTATAGCTCGGCATAGCGGGGATTGTGCTGCATAATCTGGTCGATATAGAACTTGCGTTCGGGGCGGTATCCTATAAAAGCCATATCGCCCTTAAATACGTTCCAAAGCTGAGGCATCTCGTCGAGGTGGTGCGCACGCATCCATTTGCCGGTGCGTGTAAGTCGTGGGTCGCTAAGCGCTCCGTCGAGCAGCAGTTGCGGTCCGTCCTTCTCCGAGTTGATCTTCATGCTGCGAAACTTGTATATATAGAAAGGCTTGCCGTGCAGACCAATGCGCTCTTGACGATAGATGACAGGCTCTCCATCCTCAAGGCGTATTGCTACATAGCATACGAGAAATAAAGGGGCAAAGACAATCAGAGCTATTGCTGAGGCTATAAAGTCGATAAGTCTTTTCATTCTATTGTATTCCGTTATTACTATATATAACGCTAAAAGAGAACTTTAATTGTATAAAGTTCTCTTTTATTTTTAAAATATGCAAAAGTTTTACAGATATGGGTCTGCTTGGGGGTGGGCTATAGCTTCATTTTGTATTGTTTGGTAAGCACCTGTATAGCGGTTTCGTTGGTTGGATCAGTCTCGTACATTTTCAGCCAATACTGCTTTGCTTCTTTAGGCGACTTCTTTGTGAATTGGTAGTATGAACCTAAATAATTGCATGCTTGTATCATAAAACGTTTATTGTCTCCTTCAAGCGTTCCCTTTGTAAGCATCAAGGCATACAGTTTGCGTGCAGGCTCTAAAGCGAGGCCACGTGTATTGTCTTCTCCATTAGTATATTGGTCTATTTCGTGTCTTAAGGAAATCTGATAATAGTATGCATATCCTGCATTTTGCAAGTCTTTTTCTGCACTCCTGCTATACATAGCATCGGCTTTCCACAGAACATCAATCTTATCCTTTCCGTTTAGTTCTTCGGCTTGTTCTTTGTAGAATTTTACCATATTATCATAATCTTTGATGCCCGCAGTTCCCTTGTTCTCTTTCTTCTCAAGATTCTTCTTAAACAACTCTTCAGCCTTGTCATATTCGCCAAGTTCCTTGTATGAGTCTGCAATACCTTTCATTGCGATGTCCTTGTTTGCCTCTTCAGCCTTGTCGCTGTTAAGCACACGCTCAAACACCTTTATCGCCTTGTCGTACTTATGGCGGTATTTGAGGGCGAAGCCGTAGAACTTATATGTTACATCATTAGCCAAGGTGTCGCCTTCGGCAATGGCTCGTTCGCCATAATTCTCCGCTTTCTCGGCATACTCGCGCTTCTTTTCGGCATCGCTCTGTCCAAGCTTATCGTGTATCTGTACGGCAGCCACCAGACCTGCCTGCAATACGTAGAAGTCCTTAGGAAAGCGTTGGATGCCTTCTTCGCTTATCTCGAGCATCTTGAGGTAGTTGGCTACTTGGGCTCCACGATCCTGGGCTTGTTCTGCCGCAAGGTTGTAAAGGGTGGCATAGCTGTTATAGTCGTATGCTTCCATAGAGTCTACCTCGGCTATCTTGAAGTGTTCGATAGCCTTGTTGTATCCCGAGTAGGTATCCGTTTTGTAGTACATACGTGCTATCTCCAGATTGGCAGGGAATGTAGGTATGGCAGCCTTAGCTCTTTTGTAGATGCGGTATGCCTCGTCGTAATTGCCGCTTTTCTCCCTCATCTTAGCCAACGCTCTGTATGTCTTGGCATACAGGGTGTCGGCTTGTATAGCCTTGTTGTACCATTCTATAGCCTTGAGCGTGTCTTGGCAGTCGTTCCAAATCTCGGCGGTAAGGATGTAAGCCGGCACATAGTTCTTGTTGGCGGCTATTGCTTTCTTGGTGTACTTAAAGGCGTTGGTAGAGTCGCGTATACCCGTCTTGTACCAGAAGGCGTCGGCAGCGCCCACACACAACTCCGGATTGTTCTTCTTCTTGGCGCATATCTCGGCAATGATTGGCTCTACGTAGTGTCCGTCGTTCTTGGCGATGATGGTCTCCATAGCCTTTACGGTAGCCTTGGTGTCGGTTAGGCTGCTTATGCTGTGCTTCTGTGCCGATGCCGGCAGCACAGCAGCAAGAAGAGCTGTTGCCAATAGTATATTCTTGAAATGTATCATAATACTGTGTTTTAAAGTTGTATACCACTCTTGATGGGCTAATGCGTCGTTACAAGTCGTACTGCACACCAAAGTCGAGAGTCTCGAACATACGGAATTTAAGTATATGCAGTCCGTTGAGTTGTGGGTCGTAACGCAACACATGCACCTGTGGGGTGAGCGTTAGAGCCAAGTGTGGCATCATGTTGAACTTAAGCTTTATGCCTCCGTTGGCACCCATTAGCGGCTTGTCGTAGTACTTGTCGCTAAGGTGTATGCGGTTGGCGATGTCGCTTGGTGGGGTAGAGGATAGCTTCGACTTGCTCGACATGGCAAACATGATGGTTGGTCCGACAAACATCTCGCCCTCAAACATACGTCTGCCCTGGTAGCCCGAGAAGAAGTTGGTGACGTTCATGTGATAGTCGAGCGACAGGAATCCGCGTGTATGGCTATAGTCTACCATAGCTCCCGACCGGTATGTTGTGCCGTCGTCAGCCTTAAGCGAGTAGATAATTGGCTCTCGGCTGTTGAGGCCCATATACTCGAAACCAAGTCGAACACCATGTATTCGTGTGATGTGATATTCTGCCCAGGCACCGAAGTTGTAGTTGGTCTTCGCTCCATCGTATGCGTTGTGGGTGAAGAAGAGGCTCGTGCCGCCTCCCACACCGAAGCTCATTGGCAGCGCAGGCGCCTCGTATTGGGGTGCCTTGTGTCGGTAGCTTAAGCCGCGGGTGTATGCCGTAAGACCGATGTTGAGGGTGTATACATCGTCGGTGAAGCGTGCGTTGCGGTTGGCGTTGCTATACGGTATCTTGTAGTTGTAGTTGGTATAGCGTGGCTCGACGAAGAACTGCAGGTCGTCGGTAAGACGATACCACAGGTGTACGCCTCCAGTATAGAAGGTGCTGATGGTGTGCAGCGACCTTTCCTGGCTCTTCATAAGCCATCCAATGCCGCCTCCCAAGGTAAGGTAGGCGCCATAGGGGCGGTCCCAATTGTAGTTTTGGGCAAATCCCAATGGGTTGATAAGTATCTCGGCACGTGCGTCGGCATTGGTGTTGTGGCGGTTTACCTTCTGGCTTATGCCCTCAACAGGCTCCTTGTTCCAGGTAGATGTGCTGAGGGTTCCGCTAAGACGCAGACCCGCAACCGGCGAGAACCACTTACCAAACGACAGCGCGGTGGCGTGTCCTATCTTTGTGGCGTTGCTGTTGCCGGAGCCATGGAACATAGTCAGTCCGCCAGCAACCTCGGCAAACCAAGGTGTGCGCCACGGCGAAGGTCTAAGCACGCTGTCTACTACGGCAGGGCGGTTCTTCATATACCTCATACGCTCTTCGATAGAGAGGTTGTTGTTGAGGTAGTATATGGCGCTGACGTTGACACCATAGAATCCGCCAAACTTGTTCTCAAGGCTCTTTGACGTAACGCCCATGTAAGGCTCGATGGCAAGATAGCCTTGCGGTCCGGTGAAGAACTTAAACTGCATACCGCCATGTATCTCGTATCGGCGTCGTGTGGCAAAGTTGCCCGACGTGAGGTTGTATCTAATGCCGGCACCTATTACGGACGAAACGTCAAGCAGTCGGGAGGGCTTGTAGCCGTCGATGTATGACGAGAAGCTGAAGAGCCAGTCGGCAGATGCAGCCGTCTGATAGTAGTTGTACTTGCTGTTCTCGTAGTAGCCGTAACCCAACCCGAAGTTGAGTCGTGCCGTATGCAGACGGTTGAACTGCTTGCCTACGCTTAAGTGGGCAGAGGTTAAAGGCGACAGACCTTCGCCCAATCCCTTGATGTCTTGCTGCACACCGGCACCAAACTCGGCAAACAGGTGGTCGTTCCAACGCTTGGTGAAGCGGTCGCCATAGTTGCGGTATCGGTCTTCGAGAATGTATTTAAGGGCATTAAACTCCTTGGCTGTGTTGTGTCTCGACTTAGGCAAGCTGTCTGCCACGCCATCCTCCATATCGTCGTAGTTGATGGTGTCGGGTGCGGCAATGCCGTATGTCGGGTGTGCCGGTATGGCCTTGGCTGAGGCTTCACTATGAGGCAATGTCATAGTGAGCCCCAGCAAGGCTGTATATAAAGGTAGGTTGTTGCTCATTCTATAGTCGTTTTGTCTGTATTCTGTTCGCTGTCATTATTTGTTGCAGGCTTTGTCTGCGCCTTCTCGCGGTCGTAGTAAGCCTTTATGATGTTGAACTTCAGTCGATATCTCTCTATATCCTTCTTGCGGTAGGGGTACTTCTTGCGCACCTTCTCGCCTACGTTGCCCTCGTTGAAGTAGTACTTCTTGAGCTTTGGGTCGAGGTCGAAGCAATGCTGGAAGAAGGCAAGGAAGTAGGGCACATTGTCTACATTAGGCTCTTTGGCTCGCTTGCTTTTCTCTGCCAGATACTTGTCAAGCTCGTCCAGATACTGTTGATACTTCTCGGGGTCGGTTCTCGATAGGTCCATCTCTTCTGCCGACGTCAGTTCTCTGAATCCGTTGGTAGCGTTGGGTACAGCCGGTTCCTTTCCTGCCTCGTCGCACCACAGTATACCTTTAAGGTACCATTTCCTTGGATTGTCGTCCGCCATATTGTCCACCAAAGGTTCCACATCCGCACGTTTCTTCTTAAGCTTTTTGTGAAGCTCGGTGTTGATAACGGCACTGTTGTCTACGTTCGAGTTTCTAACATAGCTTTCGGCTCTTTGCATAGTCTCCTGAGTCACGCTTTCGGGAAGCGCTCCGCCGCTTAAGTAGGTCTCGTAGTAGAAGATGAAGGTGAACAGCTTGTTAAGCTTGTCCACATCCGCCTTGTTCTTTGTACGTACGTCGCCCATCAGTCTGCCCTTGTAGAACCAAGCCGAGTCTTGCTGCTGGTCGAGGAAGAAGGCAATGGCTTGATTGGTAACAATCTGTTCGCGGTTTACTATGCTCTTGTCGAAGTCGCTAATGGCCTTAACGTAGTTGATGTACTTGGTGGTGTCTATGAAGGCACGCAGTATCTCGGGGTCGGGCGTTCCGCGTCGGTTGTTGATTATAGCCATGCGGTTTGCCACGTATGGAGCAATAGGCAGCTGTCGCCAAGCAGGCTGCGATGTAAGATGCTTGTAGGCAAGGCGAGTTATGTCGTCAACCTCGGCGCTGTCGGTTATGGTGGCAAAGAGGTTGTAGAAGTCGCCGTTTGAGAAGTGCTTCTCGCCCCTCATATACAGCTGCTTGTTGCGGAAGTATTCGGCTTTAGCCTCGTCGGCATCCATAACGTGCACTCGCTGTACGAGATACTTGAAGGTCATCATACGCTGACGTTGCAGAACAGGCACGATATACTGTTCGAAGAACGGCAGGTTCTTCAATATGCCGTACACTTCGTTGGGCTTGTTGTTCTTTACGGTGTTGCTCACCGTCTCGGTTATCTCGCTGTTGCCCATCTTCTCCAAGGCGGCAACCACATCGTCCCATGTATATATCTTAGGAGCCAAGCGCACACGTCTAACGGCTCCCGACACTCTGCCGCGAAGCATGTCTATGGCTCTGTCGGCACGCTGGTTGGCAAGGATGGTGTTGCGCTCGATGCTGCCCTCCGGCGACGAACCGCCTTGTACCTCTATCTGCACAAGCTTGTCGCCATACGAGTTGAGGTCTTTTACAAGCGTCTCCCTTTGGCTCTCATTGAGCGAGTCGTCAATAAGGATGTCCTTGCCCTGCAAGAATCGGAGGTCGAGCACCTGCTGGTGTTCGTCATACATAGCCTTTGCGTCCTCCTTAAACTCGGGTGTCAGCGGAATCTCTGCCGATGCCACCGAGAAGTCGAGGAACTTGAACGGGTCGTATGTAAGGCAGCTGCCCGGGTTCTCATAGACGTTTGCCACATGGTTGTAGTCCTCCAAGGTGTATATATAAGGAACCTTATACTTCTTTCGGCGGTCTGGTTTTACGTATTTAACATTGGTCTTGAAGACAAACGACGAGTCCTTGTGCAATGTTGTCCATGGCGTGGGATTGTTGTATCCTCTTGCCAACGAGTCGTTTGCCATATAGTCGTATGCCATGCGCTTGTCCTGCAGTTTGTGGAACATGTCGCCCTCAAACACAAAGGGCTGCAGGTAGTTTACGGTGTCCTCGGTCTGACATTCAACAGCTATAGGCTGTACAATAAGGCGCATGTCGCTGTTTGCCCAGCCCTTGGGCAGCTCCACCTCAATTGGTGCAACGATATATGGTCCATGGTCGCGGGTAGGCATAGGCTCGTTCTTCACACCACGAAACACATAGTTCTTTTCTACAACGACCTCGGCAATTTGGTGTGCTGCCACCATCTGCTCAAAGTAGTCGGTCTTGCCTTGCTTTATTTCGAAAGCCTTGGCTTGACCGCTCACCACATCGAATATCACAACGCCAAACCCTGAAAGTGCGTGGACGGAGAACATACCGTTAGATGCCGATTTTTCCCAAAGTATCTTGTGGCGTTTTGTAACCTTCTCCACCTCTCCGTCGGGGTCGTTCTTGTCGGCACATGCCACCTTCAGCTCGTTCGCTACGTTTTGGGCAAGTGTCATCGAGTTGAACGTGGCAAACTTAATGGTACGGCGTTTGTCGGTAGTACCTGTCTTTATCGACACCTGCACGTTGCACTCCTGGAATCCAGATATAGGGTTGTTGTCTTGGCTTTGTGCGTATGTAATAAGGGTGCCGGCTGTAAGCAATGCCACAAACAAGGCTATGGCGGCACTCTTGAGCGAGAGTATACTTCTTTTTGCAGTCATATAGTAGTGTGTCTTTTTGGGGGAAATGACTTCTTGTTAAAAGGGAATGTTGTTTCTTTACTTTAATATGTAGGTAATGGATACACCCATGCGTGTAGGCATAAGATAGTAGCCCGTGGCATTGGTCTTGTTGAGTCCATTTATGATATAGTCGCTGTTATAGTTGTCGCCTGCGTAGTATTCCTTTCGGTTGTATCGCACGGCGGCGAATCCCGAGTGGATGTCGATGTTGAGGCGTTTGGTAAGGTTGATGACGTAGCCGAAGGTCAGTCCGCCTCCGTATGCAATGCCGTCGTACACCTTTCTCTTGATTGTGGCGTCGTAGAAAGCCGCCACAGCTCCTATGCCGACAAACAGTTTGTGCATAGTACGTCCCGATACATAGTATCTGTATTCGGGTTGGACTCCAAGCATCTTTATCTTATGTCCCCAAGGATTGTGTGTGCCGGTGACGTTCAGTGCCAACGTAGTGCGGTTGCCTACGGTCATTTCGGCTCCAATGCTTGGAATCATAAGTACATCGGTGGCAACGTCGGTGCCCACAGCTATCTGCTGTGCATAGCCTTTTCCCAATGTCATTGCCAATAAGATGGTCAAGAGAGTCTTTTTCATTTTCTTCGTTTCGTTATTTGTAAAGTGTGGGTTTTGCAGACTGTTTTTATTTAAGGAGGCTGGACTTATAGCCAAGTCCAGCCTCCCTTATAGAGTTACTGTAGCTCGATGGTGCCCTTTTCCCAAGGCACGAGTTTGCCAGTAGTAGCTATTTCGAGTGGAGTGGAAACCGAGATTACGATGTCGTACTCGTAGCCCTCTTTCCATCCGTCGGCTGGTGGAACCACCTCATACTGCGCAGCCTTGTAGATAGTGGTGTCGCCCTGCTTGTTGAAGTCAACGCGCAGACGGAACACACCCTTCTTAGCCATACCATTCTCGGTGAAGCCGTTGTCAACGTACGAGCCGTCGGTGTTCTTAGGCAGCACCGGAAGCATAAAGCCACCGCCTACAACAATCTGCTCCTTGTCGCCAAGGAAGTTGTCCTCTCCAAGGGCGCTGTCGTCGGCAGCCTTGAGTGTTAGGGTTGTGGTTGTGTTCCAGTTAGGCTCAAACTTGCCGTCCTTCTCGCCGTTGAGCGATGCGATGTAGAGACGTCCGCCTGTAGCAACGTTGTGCAAGGTAGCCTTCTTGATGCCAATCAGGTTGAGGTCGTCGCCATTGCCCTTCTTCAGGATGATGTTGAACTTCATAAGCTTGTGCTTGAACACAATCTGTGGCAGATAGTTCTTGGCATTGTAAGCCTCGCCGTCCTGGTTCTTCTTCTCGCGGAAGTAGAGTGCGCTGTAGGCATGGTTCTCGCCCTCTGGCGCATAAGTCTTGCCCCAGATTACGTCGGTAACGCCGTCGAGATTCTTGATGTCTACATAATAGTCGTTGTTGTTTCTGACAACATTGTTGCTGAACGGGCAGTAACCATAGAATGTATAGGCATACTGGCTACCCATTGGATAGAAGCGCTTCTCGCCGTCGTACCACTGCAGGTTGGTTACACGTCCAGCTTCCTCGGTAGTTGTAACAGCCTTGGCGCGTACATTCTCCAACCACTTGAAGTTAGGGTTGTCGTTGTCAGCCCAGTTGATGTTCTCTGTACCGAACATCTTGTTGGTGGCAAGGCAGTAGATACCGAGGTTCTCGGTGTCGAAAGTGCCGTCGTATTCGCCTGCCTCGTCCTTGTTGCCAAGCGACGCGCGTGTGCCGTTGTTCTGCTGGCTCAGAGCCACCATGATAGCCTCGTTGCTATTCTGTGGCTCGTTAGAGCCGCTCGTAGCGATGTCGTCGCTCGAGCAGCTTGCCATGAACAACGTTGCGGCAATGCCTAATAATAATTTATTGTTCATGAATTGTTTGTTTCGTTAATGCTTTATTATTCCTGTGGTCTGTTGTCGTCGTCGATGTCGATAGAGCCACCTTCTACCCAAGGTTTGAGAGTAGCAGTAACTTCGATCTTCTCAAGACCATAAACTGTAATGTTTACGTCGTACGATTTGCCTGGCTCGAATTTGCCGTTAGGAGCCAGAATGTCAGCTTCATATTCGAGCTTCATAGGCTGTTTCTCTTCGCCAACCTTTTTCTGTACCATCTGGCTAAGGCCAACCTTAAGCTTGTATTTTGCTACTCCAGGAGCTACGAGCAGAGCCTCACCGATAGCGATATTGTCGGCTGCACCCTCTGCGTTTTCTGGAGTTGTTGTCCAAGTAAGGGGTATGTCGGTCAATGGCTTCAGTGCGCTGTTGTGATCCTCTCCTTCACGTTTCATAAGATAGAAATCAATCTTTGCATCCTCAAACGAAAGGAGCGAATCGGGTTGTACACCTTTGTAAGCTACAATGAGCTGACCCTTGTTTCTGCCTTCGATGGCAATGCTTTTAACATTTACAGGGTCTGTATTGGTGCCATTACCAGCTGCCGACTTGCTACCTGCCTTTACATGGAATGTTAAGCGTGTAAGCAAGTGCTCGAAGTTGATGTTTGGCTGAACGCCCTTACGTGCAGCGTAAGCAGAGAAGTAGTCGTTGGTACGGTTGCCGAGCTTTGCTTTCTCTTCCTCGGTAATCTCAGCCTTACCAGCCATGATGTCCTGCGAGCCGTCGATAGTGATATCTACTACACGTCTTGTAGCATCTTTTGCTTCAACCACTACACCCTCGTCGTTTACAGTCTTATCAACAGGATCGCCTCCGCAAGCGTCGTCTACACGATAGCCCCAGAAGTCGGATTGGCCATTGATAGGATAGTAGCAAACACTGCCGTCTGCAGTAGAGGCAATGCCCTTATTCTTGTTTTCCTCGTCCTCACCAGCACCTACAGGAGCAGTAAACTTCTTGTTGTTGAAGATAGGAGTCTTATTAGGAATAGCTGTTGGATCTGGATCAACATATTCGGCTACTTCCATAGAACCATGCTTGAGCATGTAGATCCACAGGTCCTGACCTGCCCATACATTCTCCTCTGGTGTGATGCCACCAACAGTACCAGTACCACGTGTTGTGGTAGTAGCAGCTGTAGATACACCAAGCTGAATCTTAGGAGTCAACGCCTCACCTGCAGGGTTGCTGCTGATGTTTTCTTCGCTTGAGCAAGCCGACAGCATAGCAGCTGCGGTAATTGCACAGAATAACATTTTCTTCATAGTGATGAATTTTTTGATTAATGATAAAAGTTGTTTATATATTTCTTTCTTATTATTGATAGTCGGGGTTTTGGTCTGGGTCTACCACGATAGGGTCTTTTTCTTCTTTCCATCCACTTACGGCAGCCGAGATCTGGATGTCCTGCAATCCGAATACAGCAATCTTGATGTTGTACTGTATGCCTGGCATAAACATATTGGTGCCGGTTGTCGGGTCGTAGCTAAGACCGTCGTTCTTAGGTGCCTGTATTACGTAGTGTGCCTTGAAGCGCTTCTCCTCGCCGTCTGCTTTTGTAAAGGTGTAAGACAGGTACAGGTCGTACGTCTTGCATGGGGCAAGCATAAGACTGCTGCCTATCTGCGTCATAGGTCGTTGGAGGGCAGGCACATCATACATATAGTCTTCCCATTGAACGGTGTAGCCCTCGTCACGAAGATGTCCGGGGCAAGGCTTGCCTACCTCGTCGGCTGCCTCGCTTAGCCATATCTCGTCTGCGTCTTCGGAGTAATTGTCCTTATAGTAAGGTTCGAAGCGCACATCCGACAGTCGGCGGCCAGCCACTACCATCTTGGCTTTCTTTGGTGCACATACCGATATGCCCGTAATCTTAACGTTAGATGCCGAGTTGTCGCCCGGGTAAGCCTCAAACTTGAGACGTGTAAGCTGGTGCTTCATCTTGATGATAGGGTTGACAAGGCGGTGACCCGAGTAGGAACTATAGCCGCCGTGCATTTCCAATATACGGTCAACCTCTTCGTTTGAGAGTTTGAGATCTGCATATTCACCCTTTATGTTGGTGGCTTCGTCGTTTTTGAAGTCTTCCTTCTTCAGTGGCTCTGCATATCCAAGGAGAATGTCTCTTGATCCGTCAATGTCTATATCGTAGTATATCTCCGAATCGTTGCGGTGTGTATTGGCTGCTGTAGGCTCGAAGTCGTCGATATGATAGCCAAAGAACGAGTAGCCCACGTCCTGATAAGAGCCGCTGTAGTAGAGAGGGTAATCAACCTGAGCTTGCAATGATTTTAATTGTTGACTGTTCTCGTCGGGAATAAACTTGAACGGCATACCTATATTATAGTCCTCACCATCGAGCAGGCACGATCTGTTGTCGGGGTCTGCCTGGTTTTTGTTTGTGGAGTAAGCACTCCTTTGCAAATTCACAGGCTCTGTAAGAGGTGGTTGGCCTCCCATACCGTCTTCGCCTACGCCAGTGCGGAAAGCAAACACATGGAAGGTGGCACTGAGATATTTTGCTATATCCTCCTCTTCAAAGGCACCTGTACCACGTGTCTTCGTACCATTGGTTATGGAGAAGAATCCCGGTGTGTCGGTGTATATCTTTATAGGTGTCTTCTCTACCGTTATATCCTCTTCGTTAGAGGGCTGGTCGTCTGGATTCGGTTCATACTCAATGCCGGGGTACGAGCTGTTGCAAGCCGGCATCATCAGCAGTATGGCGGTAGCCATTGACAGGATGTTGGGTATTTTGAATTTTCGTTTCATCTTTAGTTCGTTTATATTATGGTTGGTCAACTTAGATGTCTACCAGAATGTTGCTTGTCGGAATCCATCTGTCGATAGGTTCGTTGTCGCCGTCAGATGCCACAATCTTCTCGCCGTCTATCACCAACTTGGCGTCAATCTGCAGCACACCATGCTCGCCCTTGCGCTTTACATATCCGCCGTCTTGCGACACCTCGGTAAGGTTGGCTTTGTTCAGCACCCTAAACAGGTTGATGATGCCCTGCCATTTGCGTCGGTATAGCTTGCCGGTTTCCGCGTCGGTGGTATGGCTGTATATTATGACCTGCATGATGCCCGGTCCGTATATCTTGCGCATCACGTCGCTTTCCGATTGTCCGGGCTTCTGCTGCACATTCACGATGCTCGTAACATCGATGTTGCCGTGGCATTTAAGGTACGGGTTGTTGTCGTTGTCCTTGCCTTTCTCGCCAATCTGTGGTGTAAGCTCGCTTTTGAACATCATCTTGTTGGTCTTCTTGATGTCGAGATATCCGTTGCGCAGGTTAAGGTGGCGTGGTATGCCGCTTATCTCCGCCCAAACGCTATCTATAACAAAGGGCCTCTCGTCTATCTTCTTCTCTATGTCGAAGTAGATGTCCACGTTCTGCGACAGAGCCTGAGGGCGGAACACATGCTCAAACTGCACGTTGCGTTCTACCGTAACCATCTGTGTAGAGTCGTAGAACATAATGTCCACATCGGGCTGGATGTATTTGGAGTAGGCGTTATAGTCGTCCCAACCTTGCAGTCCCTTGTGCAGGTTAGGGTCGTTGATGCTGTACTCTTTGTAGTCGAGACCGATATCGTGCAGCGTAAAGTCCAATCCCTTTGTCTCGATAAACTTGAAGACGTCCGAGTAGTCGAACTCCTTGCTGTCGAGTGGGAATGTAATAAACTTGTATTCGCCTGGAGGTACCGATGCCTTGTCGGTTGTGGTTACCTCGGGGGTGTCGTCCGGTGTCTCGTCTGGTGTTCCTTCGTCTTCCGCACGTGTTTTGGTTGAGGCTTCTTCTGTAGCAGGTGGTTCCTCCTCAGTGGTAGGTGGTTCGACAACGCTTACCAGTCCGGTGTTGGTGTCGATGCCAACAAGTTGGCTCCACTTGTTCACCACTCGGTACATAAGCACTCCCATGTTGTCAGGCTTCTTAGCCTCGTTGTCGCCCCATTCGTATTTAAACTTTATTGGGGTGACGTGTGGGTGAACAGAGTCGCACAGTTCCACCTCCGAACATGCTGTAAGTGTGAGGCATGTCAGCAATGCGTATATTATCTTTCTACTGCTCATTGTTTTCCTCCTTTTCTTCTTCAGAGTTCTCCTTTGGCTCGGCTGTTTGCTCTGTCTGCTGTTCTATAGATTCTGCCGGTTGCTCGGCTGGCTGTTCAGACGGTTGCTCAGTCTGCTCTTCCTGCTTTGTGGTGTTGTCAACACTCTCGGTTTCGGCTTCAGCATTATTTGCGTTGCTGATAGAGTCGGTCGGATTGTCAACCTGCTGCACCTCTGTACTGTCTATCGGTGTAGCGCCAATGCTGTCGGTCTTCATTGCGCCAATGCTGTCGGTGGTGGCAGCCTTAAGCTTGGCAGCTTCCGCCTTCTGCTTTTCGGCGGCAATGCGTGCGTTGTTGAGGTTCAGCTTAGCCTCCTTGTCGTATTCCAACCAGAAATCGTTGTATATCTTGTTGGTTATACTGTCGGTGATGTGGCGTTCTTGGCGTCGTGCCTCAATCTCGTATCTTATGCTGTCGTAGCGTTCGCGGTAGCGCATATCCACATCGTAGCGCCATCTGTATTTCTTGTTGATAGGATACTTTCCGAGACGGTATACCAGTCCAACCCTTGCCTCGGTAGGCATAGGGAAAGGCACAACCTTCCATTTGCCAGGTTGTGTGCGTTCGTAGCAGTCGTCCACAAGTCTGAACTTCTCCATGTTTGTAGCAACCAGACCTACGCTGATGCCGAGGTCAAGGTCGAGCGAGTTGCCCGACTTAAACACGTACATTGGATACATCGCGCCGTATGTAACACCGCCCGAAACAAACTTGCCTTGTCTGCCTTTGCGGTCTACAAGAAACGAGTAGTCGCCAGCCGATGCGTACACTCCGCGATAATAGGTGGTGTGCGGATGCTTTACAACTGTTCGACGGCAAGAAAACAGCCGGTCTATAAAGCTTGTGTGCTTAGTAACTTCGCGTCCGTCTATCTGGCGTGTGCGCCAATAGTTGCGAAACTCGAATCTTACTTCCGACACATTATAAAATAAGCGTTGCTTGAATCTTGAGTTGGTGCGCCATTTAGTCTTTGCCGACATTCCCACCGCCCATCTGTTCCAGTTGGTGGAACGAATGTCGTATTCCACCCCGATGTTGGGAATAAGCAAAGCCCAGTCTACGGCATTGGTATGGAGCGAGATGCGTTCGTTCCATTTCAGAGTGTCTATCCTGGCTCTTGTCTCAAATACCTGTGCCCTGACACCAATGGGCAATAGCGTTAAAATAGAAACGATTATCCCATATAGCTTAATTCTTGTATCTACAAAATCCATCTGTGTTATGCTGGTTTACACTGTTTCTTTATTTATGAAGAGATGTATACATCTTCTAATAAATGCAAAGTTCGTTAGTATTATTGGTATAAGAGCTAATCATCGTCCGATATTTCGTGAGACGCTTGTATTACTTCGTGAATATTTATTCGTGTCAATTATCATATTACGGAAATATAACAATATTTCCCCCGTGATAATTGTCTTCTGCTACTACGTGATTTAGGGGTTTCACGAATAAAACGAGTAGTTTGACGCAATATATTGTGATAAATACGTTTGTTTAGATTAAAAGGACTAACTTTACACCATTAACTTATTGGCAAATAACGTCAGTTTCTTGTATATATGTTTAAGCAAAAACTATAAACGATGAACTTAAAACTGCACAACTGTGACGAAGTGTTTCTCGTAAAACTCGATTCGGCACTCTACTTCAAGGCAGAAGACCATTACACCTGCGTGTATTATGGGCGCGACACCAAGCAGCTGTTGCCGTTAGGTCTTGCGCACATCGAGGACGCATTGGAGTTGTGTGATGCAGATTATATGCGATTTGGTCGCAGTCACATTATCAATCTGCAAAAGGTTGTGCATGTCAGTGCCACCAAGGAGATGGTTACGCTCCTTACCTCCGACAACACCTTCCTCCAAAAACACATTGCCCGTACCGCCATTAGGGAGATAATGGCGCATCTTAAGGACGAAAGACCATGCGAAGAAGGTAATATTGCAGGGGGGGATTTTTAAACAATATAGAAGATGATGAAGTTTATTTCACTTGCTATCTTAGTTGGTGGCGGATGGGTAAAGGCCATAGGAAATGAGCCAATACTCACTAATGAGAATTGGACATTGGATTACTGCTATCCGTTCGATAAAGATGACGAGCATAAGAAGACTTCAAGCAAAGCACTTGTTATGGCACATGCTTACTCTAATGTTGTAATGGACAAGATAGAGGAGTGTGTCAAAAACGGCTTGGTCGGGAATGAGAACGAAGATTGGTAAACCTAATGCACATGTATTATTGCGTACAAAGAACGCTATACTTATGGTTCGTTAATGAACGTATAATTTATGGTTCGTTAATGAACGTATAATTTATGGTTCGTATAATGGACGTATAATTTTACTTGTTGTTCTTTTGTATGTAGTTCCCCCAGAAAGCACAGCCCATTAACGTCTATTACACGATAGAAACATTAACGCTCATTACACGATAAAATATTATACGTCCATTACACGCCCCCATAAATTACAACGGACATTATAATGCTAACCTCCCCCAATAAACCGAAAGTCCGGACCCTTCAATGCTTCCTTTTAGGTTGCGCTGAAGAGTCCGGACTCTTATTTTATTATATAGCTAAAGGCTATGTTTAGAACATCTTGTCAGGATAAACACCCTCGTCGTGAAGCTTCTGGAACTTCTCGACAACACCTGGACGATCCTCTGGATATGTTACGCCGAACCACTTAGATGTAGTGTCGAGCACCTCGCAAGTGGCTGTGCCGTCGTGGATGAGCTTGTCTACCATCAATGGGATGAAGAATTCGCTCTTCGGGTTCTCCATGTTCTTCGGGTCAGAAAGGAACTCCTTGAAGAACTCGTTGCTGTGCTGGAAGTAGTCGGGAGTAAAGCCCCAGAAGTTCATAGATACAGGAGTGTTGTCAGGGATAGATACCCATGTCTCGCCATCGTCGCCGAGATACTTAACAACACCATCGAAACGCTGAATCTTTGTGCGCTCCACTACAGATGTAAGGAGGTGCTCTTCGTTGTTAGAGCATACGCCACGGCTTACGGTGCCGCTCTCAGAGAGTGTGTTGCCTACGCGGAAACCAACCATTGCATACTTGCCAGTAGAACCCTCAGGAAGCTCGCTGAGCCACTTGCCCATAACCTGGAAAGAGTCGCGATCGTAGAAGTCGTCGCAGTTGATAACAGCGAAAGGTTCGTTGATAACGGTCTGTCCCATCATCAAGGCATGGTTTGTACCCCAAGGCTTTGTACGTCCCTCTGGACATGTGAAACCCTCTGGCAGAGCGTCGAGTCCCTGGAACACGAGTTCGCATTGGATATGATCCTCGTATTTAGAAAGCACAATACGACGGAAGTCGTCCTCAAAGTCTTTACGGATAACGAACACCAACTTGCCGAAACCGGCATTGATAGCGTCATAGATAGAGTAGTCCATGATAGTTTCACCGTGAGGGCCGAGCAAGTCAAGCTGCTTTAGTCCACCGTAACGGCTGCCCATTCCGGCAGCAAGAAGGAAAAGTGTAGGTTTCATAATCTTTTGTTGTTATGTTAGTTTATGTAAACAAATTCCGTGGTATGATATAGTGCTTAATCTATATCAACCACAAAATTAACAAAATAGTATGAGATAAAAAAACTTCGGGCGGATATTTTTTCTTTTTCTTCTATTTGTCTGCCTTTCTCCATATCTTATATCCCAATGCCGCCACCACTACGCTCATCACCGGCGAGATGATGTTGAAGAAGCAGTAGGGCAAGTATGTCACGGTAGCCACGCCCAACACGGTGCTCTGCGTCATGCCGCAAGTGTTCCACGGCACAAGTACCGACGTCACGGTTACGGCATCCTCTGTGGTACGGCTCAGCAGTCGGCGCTCGTAGCCCTCGCGGTCGTATATGTCGCGAAACATATTGCCCGTGAGCAAGATGCACAGATACTGGTCGGCTATAGCCACGTTGAGCATTACGCCCGAAGCGGCGGTAGAGCCTACAAGCGACGTGCGTCCCTTGACCATGTGTATAAAGAGTCGGGTTATGCCGCCCACCATGCCGCCAGCCTGCATACATCCGCCGAAGCACATGGCGCAGATGATGAGCCAGATAGTGGGCATCATGCCAGCCATTCCGCGTGTGGACACAAGGTCGGCAAGCATAGGGTTGTCCGAGTGTAGGGCGGTGCTGCCGTACACACTCTTCATGGCAGCCTTAAACAGCGAGGGGTCTATCTCGCGCATAGCGTCGGTCTGGAACACCAAGCCAAACACCACAGCAAGCAGTATCGACAAGAAGAGAGTGATGACGGGTGGCACCTTGCGTGCTATCATAACACCCGTAAGCACCGGCACAAGCAGCAGCCACGGCGTGATGTTGAAGCGTGAGCCGAGCGACGAGGCAAAGGTGGCGATGTCCTGCGAGCTGCTTGTTGAGCAGAAGAAGCCTCCCACGGCAAAGATTATGAGTGCTATGGTGATAGACGGCACCGTGGTTATAAGCATATAGCGTATGTGCGAGAAGAGCGGCACACCAAGCGACCCGGAGGCAAGGGTGGTGGTTTCGGACAGTGGCGAGATCTTGTCGCCAAAGTAGGCGCCCGATATAATGGCGCCAGCCACCCATCCGTCGTCAAAGCCCTGCGCTCTGCCGATGCCCATAAGGGCAATGCCGATGGTGGCGATGGTGGTCCACGACGAGCCTGTCATAACGCTAACCAGTGCGCAGATAAGGCACGACGATGCAAGAAACACGTCGGGATGTATAACGTGCAAGCCGTAGTAGATAAGCGACGGCACCACACCGCTAACCATCCATGCGCCGCCAAGGGCACCGATAAGCAGCAGTATGACGAGTGCGCTTGCCACGCTCGACACGTTCTTCACTATGGCCTTCTCAAAGCTTGCCCATGGCACGTTGAGCATGCCCATACCTATAAGTACGCACAGGGCAGACACTGCGAGCAGCGTTATCTGCGATGCGCCGTCGAGCGAGTTGCTGCCGAAGGCACGGATGGTGAACGTCAGCATAGCCACGAGCATAACGATAGGCATGAGCGACATTATGGCTGAGGGTCGCTTCTTGAGATGTTGTTCTTGTTTCGGGTTCTTTTCCATTTATTGTGTATACTATAACTTATACTGCATAAATATGCAGTGGTTTGTAATTGGCGTGCAAAGGTACTGCTTATTTGCCTAAACTGCAACCCCATTGATACATAAATGCTTACCCATAGTGTATATTTATATAGAAAGCGAATAGGTGGTGTATAAATATACGATGCACTTGTGGACATAAGAACAAGGTAATGTTCGTGCAATGAACGTATAAAATATGTTCGTTAATGGACGTATAATATTAGGTTCGTTAATGGACGTATAATATTAAGGCTAATAAGCAGGTTGTTGTTTAGCGCCGCCTTTGGCGCCGCCAAGAAACAAACAATTACTGGTTTATTAAAGTTTACATGTTAGAAGAAGGAATATTAAGATATTTTGTGTAAATTTGCGTACTATAATATACCGTCTTATACTTAAATATTAACTTATACTTAAATACTAAAGACAATGAATGATAGAGCAAAATTTATCTTAACCTATGTAGCTGGTATAGTTACAGGTGTTGTGTTGATAATGGCCGTTGGCTTTTTTATTGCAAAGTCACGAGCAACGTCAGCATCAAATGATGATGTAGTTATGTTTGAACAACCTCGTGGTGTTGTGCCAGGCAAGGTATTCGAGGTCATGCAGGTCCTGTCTGATGGCAGCGCATTAGCTACAGTTGACGATGTGGAAAGTGGCAATTTAGGAACAGTTGTTCTTTTTGTTGGTGATGAAAGTACGTCTTACTATGATAGTCAAAAGATAAATGTTCCAAAAGGCAAAGTTGTAAAACAAGTTGGTACTTACGGCTATATGACACGTAATGATATGCATAAGACTGTGCCTATAGTGGAAATAATGGAAGAGTAAATGGAAGATGTAAAGCATATAAAGAGCTATGGGACTACAGTTTAGAAAAAGTGTAAAGCCTTAATTCCGCAACACTTTGATTTAAATTAATTTATAAGTTCCTGAGCAAC
>OIWV01000671.1_pt1 | contig 32777 bp, 26 predicted proteins | sample 1587751 | NCBI WGS metagenome assembly OIWV01 (sample SAMEA3888913, study PRJEB22519) | human gut metagenome | biome: human gut; feature: human-associated habitat; material: faeces | place: Denmark | collected 2010
CCATGGACTGGATGGAGCAGGAGCAGGAGCGTGGTATCACCATCACCTCCGCCGCCACGACCGCCTATTGGAAAGGCCACCGCATCAATATCATCGACACCCCCGGACACGTAGATTTTACGGTAGAGGTAGAGCGTTCCCTGCGCGTGCTGGACGGTTCCGTAACCGTTTTTTGCGCCAAGGGCGGCGTAGAGCCGCAGTCTGAAACCGTATGGCGCCAGGCTGACAAATACCATGTGCCGAGAATGGCATTTGTAAATAAGATGGACATCATGGGTGCGGATTTCTATAATGTAGTCCGTATGATGCGTGACCGTCTGAAGTGCAACGCTGTTCCGATCCAGCTGCCCATCGGCGTCGAGGATACCTTTAAGGGTATTATCGACCTGGTAGAGATGAAGGCTTATGTGTACTACGATGACCTTGGAAAGGATATCCGCGTGGAGGACATCCCCGCCGATATGCAGGACAAGGCTGATGAGTACCACCACGAGCTGCTGGAGCATGTGGCCGAGCAGGACGAGGAGCTGCTGATGAAATATCTCGACGGTGAGGAGCTTACCATCGAGGAGATCAAGAGCTGCATCCGCAAATCCACCATTGCCAACCACATGGTTCCCGTCTGCTGCGGCAGTTCCTACCGCAACAAGGGTGTACAGAAGCTGCTGGACGCTGTGGTAGACTATATGCCGGCCCCCACCGATGTCCCTGACATCAAGGGTGTAAACCCTGACACCGAGGAAGAGGAGACCAGACCTTCCAGCGATGACGCGCCTTTTGCCGCTCTCGCTTTCAAGATCATGACCGACCCCTATGTAGGCAAGCTGTGCTTCTTCCGTGTGTACTCCGGTACTGTGGATGCCGGCACCAGCGTCTATAACTCGGTGAAGAAAAACAATGAGCGCATGGGCAGAATTCTGCAAATGCATGCGAACCACCGCAAAGACATTGAGACCTGCTATGCCGGTGATATTGCCGGTGCCGTGGGCCTGAAGAACACCACCACCGGTGATACCCTGTGCGACGCCAAGCATCCGATCATCCTGGAATCTATGGAATTCCCAGAGCCGGTTATCCGCGTTGCCATTGAGCCGAAGACCAAAGTCGGTCAAGAGAAGATGGGCCTGGGCCTTGCCAAGCTGGCTGAGGAGGATCCCACTTTCCGCACCTACACCGATGAGGAGACCGGCCAAACCATCATCGCCGGCATGGGCGAGCTGCACCTGGAGATCATCGTAGACCGTCTGCTGCGTGAGTTTAAGGTAGAAGCGAATGTGGGTAAGCCCCAGGTTGCCTACAAAGAGACGGTGCGCAAGATGGCCGATGTGGACCACAAGTACGCACGCCAGAGCGGCGGTAAGGGCCAGTACGGTCATGTAAAGATCCGTCTGGAGCCGAACGAGAGCGGCAAGGGATATGAGTTCCGCAACGAAGTAGTGGGCGGCGCTATCCCCAAGGAGTATATCCCCGCTGTCGATGCCGGTATCAGGGGCGCGATGGCCAGCGGTGTATTGGCGGGTTATCCCGTAGTAGACTGCATCGTGACGCTGTACGATGGTTCCTACCATGAGGTAGACTCCTCTGAAATGGCGTTTAAGATCGCCGGTTCCATGGCCTTCAAAGAAGCAATGAGAAAGGCTGACCCCGTTATTCTGGAGCCGATCATGAAGGTTTGCGTGATCGTTCCCGAAGAGTATATGGGCGATGTTATCGGTGACCTGAACTCCCGCCGCGGTCAGATCCGTGGCTTTGAGGACCGCCCCGGTGCCAAGCAGATTGATGCCTTTGTACCGCTTTCTGAGATGTTTGGTTACGCCACCGACCTGCGTAGCAAAACGCAGGGCCGCGGCCAGTACACCATGGAGCCCAGCCACTACATTGAGCTGCCCAAGAACATCGCGGAGAAGCTGGTCACCAGCCGCACCAAGGCTGAGTGATGAACCCCAAGCATGATCCCGAACCCGGAAAACAAAAAGGGTAGGGAAAAATAATATTAAAAAAACAAAGTATAACAAAGGGAGGATTTTACGATGGCTAAACAGAAATTTGAGCGCAACAAACCCCACGTAAACATCGGTACCATTGGTCACGTTGACCATGGTAAGACCACTCTGACCGCTGCTATCACCAAGGTTCTTGGTCTGAAGGGCGATGCCGAGTTCATGGCTTACGACATGATCGATAAGGCTCCCGAAGAGCGTGCCCGTGGTATCACAATCAACACTGCCCATGTAGAGTATGAGACCGACAAGCGTCACTATGCCCATGTTGACTGCCCCGGCCATGCTGACTATGTTAAGAACATGATCACCGGTGCTGCCCAGATGGATGGCGCTATCCTGGTAGTTTCTTCTGCTGATGGTCCCATGCCCCAGACCCGTGAGCACATCCTGCTGGCTCGTCAGGTAGGCGTTCCCTACATCGTAGTTTACATGAACAAGGTTGACCAGGTAGACGACGAGGAGCTGCTGGAGCTGGTTGAGATGGAGATCCGTGAGCTGCTCTCCAGCTACGATTTCCCCGGCGACGAGATCCCCGTAATCAAGGGCTCCGCTCTGCAGGCCCTGGAGTGCGACAGCAAGGATCCTTCCGATCCCGCTTACGCTTCCATCCTCGCCCTGATGGACGCTGTTGATGACTATATCCCCACCCCCGAGCGTAAGGCTGACCTGCCCTTCCTGATGCCCATCGAGGATGTATTCACCATCACCGGCCGTGGTACCGTAGTTACCGGCCGTGTTGAGCGTGGTCAGGTTAAGGTCGGCGACGAAGTTGAGATCGTTGGTATCCATGACACCCGCAAGACCGTAGTTACCGGTGTTGAGATGTTCCGCAAGCTGCTGGACTATGCTGAGGCTGGCGATAACATTGGTGCTCTGCTGCGTGGTATCCAGAGAACCGAAGTTGAGCGTGGTCAGGTACTGTGCAAACCCGGCTCCATCCATCCTCACACCAAGTTCCGTGGCCAGGTTTATGTTCTGAAGCAGTCTGAAGGCGGCCGTCATACCCCCTTCTTCAACAACTATCGTCCTCAGTTCTATTTCCGTACCACCGATGTTACCGGCGTTATCTCCCTGCCCGAGGGCGTAGAGATGTGCATGCCCGGCGATAATGTTGAGATGGATGTTGAGCTGATCACCCCCATCGCCATCGAGAAGGGTCTGCGCTTCGCTATCCGCGAGGGCGGCCGTACCGTTGGTTCCGGCGTTGTTATCGATATCGAGGAGTAATTCCGAGAGTTGCGCAATTAGCCTAAATAAAAGAGAGTGTCCCGATGAGGGGCACTCTTTTTTTGGTATGAAAAGGGGAGGAGCGCCCGCGGAGCGGGCGAGGATCGTCCGGAGCGAAGCGGAGGTGCGGTCCGAGGGGGAAGCGGAGTGGGCGCCCCGGGCGGAGAGGAAAAGAAAACGGCTCCCATAGCAGAGAGCCGAAGATATATGAATTGCGGGCTTACAGTACGAGACTGAGTGCCAGCAGGAGCTGTCCAATATAGTAGGTAGTGAGATTGACGAAGCGCACCCAACGGGGGCACTTGCGGCGGGTGTAAAAGTAGAGGGGAAGCATGAGAAGATCCGAGACGAGGAAGAGGGTAACGCCGACACCCAATGCCCAACCATTGAGAGGGCAGCGAATACTGAGCAGCGGCGACCATGTGACGCAGGTAACGGCGACATTAAGCCCGACTGAGAACATGAGTGTGACCACCATATAGTAGAAGATGCCCGCGGGTCGGGTATGCCGACTGAAGTGAAAAGAGGGGTGCCGTGTGATGCGCAGCATGGCCAGCATGGCGATGATGGGCAGAATAAAGTGATACCACCGCATGGGGCAGAACTGGGTGAAGTACAGAAGGTAGAAAACATGCGCAATGGAGAAAAAACCAACCCCGGCCATACCGGAAACGGAATGAGAGGCACCGGAGGGACCGTAGCGGTTATTGGCGACACCAATGGCAATATCCCCGAAGGCAGCGAGGCAGAACGCGGCAAGCAGCGGCCAATAGGTGAACATATTCATGCCGGAGTGGCGCCAGGCCAAAACAGAGATAACTACAAAAAGGATACTATTGATTGCCTTAAACAAGGTGTAGTTGTGGAACAAGCGGGGGGTGTAGGCCACGGTAAGCAGGGCAGCCAGCCAGATAATGTAGAACCCGGAAAGGATGAGAAGTGTCGTCATAGCGGGAAGCTCCTTTAAGAGGGGGTGAGGGAGAGAAAAGGGGCGAAGCGCCAGGCGCCCCGCCCCCTTATTCAGGCTACTAATTCAGTTAGAATCAGGCATCCTCGAAGCCGGTGAAGGCTACGATACGAGAGATGCAGGACTCGCCGCCAACCAGTCTCCAGGGGAAGCAGCCGATTACGCAGCGCTTGTTGGAGAGCTGATCGATGTCGCCGCCCAGGCACTCAGCGTGAATGCACTCATAGGGCTGGCAGAACAGCTGGATGTGCATGGCCTGATACTGCTCGGGCCAGGGATACATCTCCTGCAGAGTCTTGCCATACTTCTCCTGCATGTACTTGTCGCACTTAGCAGCATCCATGGGGCACCAGTCACGAATCTTGGTGTTCATGGGATGGTCAGCGGAACCGCAGTCTACGCCGATCCAAGCGATCTTCTTATCCTGGCACCACTTAACGAAGCTCAGGGACGGACCGGGATGACGAACCATGTAGCGCTGCTCATCAGCCTCGGGGGAATCCCAACCATACTTATGATAACCAGTGTTGATGATGAGGATATCGCCCTCACGAACTTCAACGCGCTCCTCGATCATCTCGGGAGTGTAGATGCCGAAGTCTTCGCAGCAGGGAGCATCGGTCAGGTCAACAACGACGCCGGGACGAACCAGCTTGGTCAGCTCGAGCTGATCAACAGTACGGCCGGAAGTATCGAAATGCAGAGGGCCATCCAGGTGGGTACCAACATGGTTGGAGTGGGTGAGGATCTGGCCGTTAGCGCCATTGGAAGAGAGGCGCTTGAAGAACTTCATCTGTACGGGCTCATAGGTGGGCCAGGGGGGGCAGTTTACGCCGATCGGGATAGACAGATCATAAATCTTGACATCAGACCACTTAGACATAGTGTTTTTCCTCCTAAATATTTGGTTTATGTTTGTGGGCGGGGGAGAGGGGGGTCCTCTCCCGACGCCAAAACAACTAAGTAATTATGTGAGAGAATCAGCCCTCAGCATACTTGGCTACAAAAGCCTCGATGGCCTGCTCAAAGCACTCCATGGGAGGATGAACAACGCCAGCGCCGACCTGGCCAACACCACGACGGTTGCAAGCAATACCGGTGTTGATAACGGGGCGGATACCAGTCTCGATGACCTTGCGGATATCGATACCGGTAGCGGAACCGCGGAAGCCCAGAGCGGGGATCTGATAAGCAGTGCCCTCACCCTCGGTGATCTCGTACATCTCGGTGGAGTACTTGATGGAATCGGCAACGGTGCCGCCTACGAACTTAACGATAGCGGGAGCAGCAGCCATGCAGAAACCGCCGATGCCGGTGGTCTCGGTGATGCAGCTATCGCCCACATCGCGGTTAGCGTCAGCCTCGGTGAAGCCGGGGAAGTAGAGGCCCTCGACCTTCTCGGAGGTGTAGTGGAACCACTGACCGGGCAGACCGGCTACGCGAACACCAAACTCGGTACCATTGCGGCACATGGTGTAAACCAGGGAGCAGTACTCGATACCCTCGATGGCATCCATGGTGCACTTGCAGGCGGGCATGGTGAGGTTCAGCCAGGTGTGGTCGTTGGAGTTCAGGAACTCGAGAGCGCGAACCTTGACATCCTGATCAAAGTGAGTCTTAACGATGGCGGGAGCCAGCTCACGGATCAGCAGGGAAGTACCGGCACGGTTACGGTTGTGGCCGTCATCGCCCATCTGCAGCTCCTGAGCGATGAGGACCTTCAGGTCGATCTCGCCACGGATCTCCAGAGCTTCCTTGATGACAGGATAGAACTCATTGCGCAGCCAGTGCAGACGGGTGATAACGGTATCATCATAAGCACCGAAACGCAGAACCTTGCCCAGACCCTCATTGAAGGTGCAGTAAGCCATGTTGCCATGAGCCTTATTGATGACCTTCCAAACGGGCATGGAATAGGAAACGATACCGCACATGGGGCCTACGGCATTGTGATGGTGGCAAGGATCGAAGGTGATCTCGCCGGAAGCGGCCAGCTTTTCAGCCTCTTCGGGAGTCTTGGCCAGACCCTCATAGATCAGAGCGCCGATAACAGCACCCTTGGTGGGGTCGCACATGTTCTCCCAGGTTACGGGAGGGCCGGAGTGCAGAATGGTCTTTTTGGTCATACCGGGAATGTCTTCGCCGGCAGTGCCAACGCCGATCAGGGTAGGCTGAGCGCCCAGAATGATCTTCAGGGCTTCGGCATTAGCGGCATTGATTTTCTCGCCCAATGTCATTGTTTTTTCCTCCTAAATAAATTATTTAGAAAAATCACCTTCCCGCAGCGCGGGAGTGGGTAATTACTTCAACATACCGAGCATACCGGCCAGTTTCTTGTTGCCGCCGGCTACGGGTTTCCAGTCAACATGGATGACCTCGATATCCTGGGTGCCCGCTTCTTTCTGAGAGAGCATATCCTGATAGAAGGTCTCTACGCCGATATTGACCATGTGGAGCTTTTCTCCGAACAGTTTATTGATCTGATGCATTAATACTTACCTCCATTCAGCTTATCCAGCATATGGTGTACCAGATAGGTGGACTGAGCGTTGGAGCGAACAACGATAGCGCCGGCAGCTTCCAGCTGCTTGCGGGTCTCGGTCAAGTTCTGGGGGTCGCCCTCGGTACCTACGATAGAGCAGATAGCGGAGATGTAACGGCCCTCGCTCGCAGCGATCTCCTTGGCCTTGGCAATGGCAGCGGAGAGCTCCTCGGCGGGGTTGGCATTGGAGCCGTAGCCGATAACGCAGTCGCACTGCAGAATAGCCAGGGTGGGATCATGAGCATCACGCAGGATACGCTCGCAGCGCAGGGTCAGGTCGATCATCGGATGGGGTTTACCCTCGGTGAACTCGTCCTCACCAAAGTCGATGCAGGTGTTCTCCTTGTACTCAGCAGTCAGGGGATTCTCGATTTTATCCTCGGGCTTGAGGGGGATATTGGAATAGATGTGGCCCAGCTTGCCGATGGAGAGCTTCATGGACTCATCCGCCAGGGTGCCGCCGGAGAAGAAACCACGATAGTACTTCTGGGTGGGAGCCATCTTGGAGGTCTCGCGTTCGATGAGAGCTTCCAGCTCAGCCTTAGGCATATCGATATCCAACATATCAGCGGGAACGGGCTCGCCCTTGGAGAGAGCAACAGCCTTGCGGGCAGCGTCTTCCAGGTTGTAGGCAGCGGTCAGACCGTACTCCTTGGGAAGGTTGGGATCGCCGCCGATGAAGTCTACGACTACGGGCTTGATGTGGTCGTTGCACTCCTTAGCGATGGCCAGGATCTCCTTGGCAACATGATCCGCGGGCGGCTTGGAGAGCATGATGATGACCTTGGTATCGGGGTCAGCGATGAGGGCGTTGAGGCACTGCTTGAACATCAGGCCGCCGATCTCCGCCTTCAGGTCACGGCCACCGGTGCCCAGAGCCTGGGTGATGCCGGAACCGAGCTGATCGATGAGGATGGTGAGCTCCTGAGTGCCGGTACCGGAAGCGCCGCAGATACCGATCGGGCCCTTATGGATGACATTGGCGAAAGCCAGGGGCAGACCGTTAACAACAGCAGTACCGCAGTCGGGGCCCATCATGAGCAGCTCCTTGGAAACGGCGTACTCTTTGAGCTTCTTCTCTTCTTCCATCGAAACATTATCGCTGAACAGCATAACATTGATGTTCTTGTCGAGAGCGTCCTTGGCAACATCATAAGCATGACGGCCGGGAACAGAGATGAGCGCCAGGTTGATCTTGGGATCAGCCTTGAGGGCGGAAGTGAGGGTGGGGGGGTAGTACGCAGCGCTGCGGCTCTCCTCCTTCTTATTCAGCTGCTCCTCCAGAGCTTTGAGAGCAGCAGCCTCGGCTTCTTCGTTTTCGCAATCCAGCGCTACGAAGAAATCGTTGGGGGTGATGGCTTCCAGCTCGGGGCTGGAAAGACCGGTTACCTTGGCAATGTCAAGGTTCAGATCGGTGCCCATGCCGACCAGAGCTTCCTTTACGCCCGGGACCTTCTTCAGCTCTTTGGAGATGATCATCAGGGTAATGGAGTCGTAGTAGGTGTTGGGTTTGATTTGCAGACTAACCAATGCCGTTTCCTCCTAATTTGGATAATTTTTTTGTCCGAAATATATACCGGTCAGGATATCTGTACCGGATGTTTCGCCAAAGGCGATAACATTCATCGCAGCAGACGGTAGCCGCAGCGATAGGACACTGGAATAAAGGGTTCGGATGAGAGTGAGCACATCCGAGGAGAGCTGCCCGGCGGCAGCCTGCCGCAGAAATGCGGCACTGATGAGATTGGTGCGGGGGGCAGCTCGTTCGGCCATAGCGGCGGTAAGGGGCAGCCATTCATTTTGTTCCCCGCGGGCAATGGCCGAAGCCAGTACCGACGCCATGACTCCGCAAAGGAAGTCATCGGCGGAGGGGGTGAGCCCAATGCCGCAGCCGGCGATGGAATAGGCAGCCTCAGCGGCGGCTTCGGCATCCTTCTGCCGCAGGGCGGCGAATAGAGCGGGGATGCGCTCTGCCGCATAGCGGACATAGAGGTTATCGGGCAGGGGAGAGGGGTCGTCCTCCAAAATAGTAAACAGAGGAGCGAAGCCTTCCGGCTTGCCGTTGGAAAGGATGATCTCCCGCAGGGCCTGCGGAGCCGCCGGGTGGGGCAGCTGCAGGGGAAGCAACGGAGAGAAAAGCGAAAGGGAAGTGACGGCCGCCCGGTGAAGCTCGATGGTGTGGCCGCTGTGGGGGAAGGTGATGCGCTCCCGCGAAAGGAGAGCGGGTTCCCCGGCGGCAACGGACGGAATAGAACCGCCAAGCCGTACGGCACAGGGATAAAGCGGACGGGTATCATCCAGCAGAGTGACCAGTTGCCCCTGATACAGCAGATTGGCCGAGGTATGGAACACCGAATGAACGGTGGTCTCCGCGGGGTGCTGCGGCAGCAGGGCCAGCAGCTGGGCCGAGATGGCCTCAGCGGTGGAAGTTGACTTCATAGATCTTAAGGGCGATCTGCAGATTCAGCATCTGGTCGGCGTTATCAAAGCTGACATGGGCCAGCTCCTTGATGCGCTGGATGCGGTAGGCCACAGTATTGTAGTGGACCCCCATTTCTTCTGCCAGACGCTTGAGATTACCGCCGCACTTGAAGTAAAGCGAAAGGGTATGTACCAGCTCGGAATCGCGGTCGTGGTCGTAATCCACCAGCACCTTGAGCGTTTCATTGTAGAAGATGATGAGCTCCGGGCGGAGATTTTCGTAGGAAAGGAAGCGATAAACGCCGAGCTTTTCAAAGTAGTGGACACGGGAATTATCAATGTTCCAGCAGGCAGCCGCGCGGCGGGCTTCATTAAAGCTCTTCCACAGGCTGGTGGCATCAGCATAGCTGCGGCCGACGCCGATAGACGCCATGGCGAGAATCCCCTCCGCCTCTAAAGAGGAAAGTGCGGTATCGATGAACGCCTGCAGCAGCCGGCGGTATTCTTCATCTTCCCGCAGGGGGGATTCAAAGACCAGCACGATGCTGTCACACTTATTGACGAACAGAACCTTGATGCTGCTATCGCGGCTGATGCGCCGCAGGATATTGACAATGCTGTTGTTGGTTTTGTAAAGGGAGCTATTGCCGATGGTGGAGCTGCCGGAAAGGACCCGAATGACCGCCACACGGTGCTCAGCATCCACATCGAAATCGAAGTACTCGGCATTGGCCAGCGACTTGCGCTGCCGTTCCTCATCGTGAACCAAAAGGTCATCAAGAAAGGTGGCCTTGTGATTGTTTTCCATCTCGTACATCGAGATCTTTTTGATCATATCCAGCGCGATGAGGGAAGTAGAAGCTTCCAGAACGGCCAGGTCTACGCCGGTGATCTCGCGGTTGTCCTCCCAGATGTAGATACTGCCGTATTTTTTCTTATCGCTGTAAATGGGGATGATGATCTTATTGCAGATGAGGCCATCAATGCTATCGACCTCACGGCTGCTCATCAGGGAGACAGTCTCTTTGCTGGAGGAGCCGGAACGGACGAGATTTTCCATCCGACGCGAAATGCTTTCACGGCGCTGCTCGCTGCAGGCCAGCACAAAAGAAGAAAAGAAGTCATTGTAAATGGCGACGCTGTTGCCAAAACGGTCAAAGAGCGTCTGTACGATGGACTGCAGGTTGCCGCCGCCCAGCATGGTAGCGGTCAGCGCCTTTTGCAGCTCGTAGATATCCCCCAGGGTCTGTGCCTGATTATTGACGATGGTGGTCATGATGGGGGTGATGATCTGGGAGAAAGAGATGCTGTTGGGGATCTCGAACAGCGGGAAGCTCAGCTCATTGCAGAGATCGAGGATGTTCTGCGGCATCTCATTGATATAGCTGTTGAACTTCAAGCCAAGGCCTACCACGCCGTGTTCCTTCAGCTGAGGGACCAGCTGCATAAGTTGGGGGATATTCTCCCGGATGGCGTAGGCGGTGGAAACCAGCAGCTCACCGCCGGTCACAGCACTGACGATGTTGGGATCGACCATGACGCTGACCGAGGTAACGATCTGATCGGTGCCGGAAGCACCGGCCAGCAGGCGGGCATCATGCAGGATATCCATGCGGAGAATAGAGTTCATCGAGATGCCGTAATTGGTATCCATGCGTGTCGCCCCCTTTGCGGTTCCGCCTCGGCGGAAATAATGGAAACAGGGAGCAGCTGTTTACTACTTACCCATGTTCTTTCTAATAGCTATTCTACTATTAAATAATATAAAATGCAATAGGTGTTGTGGAATTTTTACATTGTAGAAAATTTGATTCCTTTTTGATGAATTTTGACATATATATTTTGCACAATAAAAAACTATATAAATGGTGCAATACACACAAAATAATAATGGTATGGAAAATATATCAAAAATGTTGCAAAAATGCGGCGCTATTGCATTGTGATAAACACACAAAACAATAGCGCCGCATTAGGCATTATGCTGTGAGAGCTTTTAGCCGAGAGTGAACAGCAGGTCGCCGGTATTGATGGCGGAGCCGGCTGCAACGGCAATGGAGGCGATGCGGCCGCCCTCGGGAGCGACGACTTCGTTCTCCATCTTCATGGACTCAACGATCATGACGACCTCGCCGGCCGCAACGGTATCACCGGTATTCTTGCACAGACGCAGAACGGTGCCGGGCAGGGGGGAGGTGACATTGGCGGGGCCGCCGGCTGCGGGGGCAGCGGCAGGAGCCGGAGCGGCAGCGGGAGCAGCGGCACGGGGGGCAGCTGCGGGCGCCGCTACGGGAGCGGAGGCGGAGGTGCCGACGACCTCTACCTCAGCATCATATGTTTTTCCATTTATTTTTATCAGGAATCTTTTCATCGATTTGTCCTCCATCAGAAATTAGTAAGGTGGGTCTCCAGGGAGAATCCTCACGCAGGGAAAGGATGCGTACCTGTTCCGGCGCGCAGCCCATCATAGCGGCAATGGCGGCGATGACTGCTGCGATCTCATCCTCATCCTCCTGCGGGGCGGCAGGAACTGCGGCCACAGGGGCCGGGGCAGGCGCGGGAGTGGCCTTTTTGCCAAAGAGCGCTTTTCCCAGCAGCAGCCCGACCAGCAGAGCAATGGCAATATACAGATACATCATATTATTCACGCTCCTTTTGATTAGAGCGGAACATTGCCGTGTTTCTTTCTGGGAGCTTCCACGACCTTGCCATCGAGCATCTCCATGGCAGCGATGATCATCTGACGGGAGGTGGAGGGGATAATGACATCATCCACCATGCCGCGCTCGGCAGCCTTGTAGGGGTTATTGAACTCGCGCTTGTACTCATCGATCAGCTCAGCGCGCTCCTCGGGAGTGGCCTTACGGAAGATGATGTTGGCGGCACCCTCGGCGCCCATAACGGCGATCTCAGCGGTGGGCCAGGCGTATACGATATCGGAACCCAGGTCCTTGCAGCACATGGCCAAGTAAGCGCCGCCGTAGGCCTTACGCAGGATCATGGTAACCTTCGGAACGGTGGCTTCGCAGTAGGCATAGATGACCTTGGCGCCGTGGCGGATGATACCACCGTGCTCCTGGGTGGAACCGGGCAGGAAGCCGGGAACATCTACCAGGGTGAGCAGCGGAATGCCGAAGGCATCGCAGGTACGGATAAAGCGTGCAGCCTTATCGGAGCAGTTGATATCCATGCAGCCGGCCATGGCCTTGGGCTGGTTGGCGATAATACCAACGGAGCGGCCATTGAAGCGGGCAAAGCAGGTAATCATATTGGGGGCATACATGCCCATGTAGTCCATGTACTCGCCGCCATCGGTGATGGCCTTGATGACATCGTACATATCATACGCCTTGTTGGGATTATCAGGGATGATGGTATCCAGCTGATCGGCAATGCGGTTGGGATCGTCACCATTGAAGATGGTGGGAGCGGAATCGCGGAAGTTGGAGGGCAGGTAGCTCAGCAGACGACGGATCTGGTTGATGCAATCGGTATCATCGGAGGCCATGAAGTGCGCAACGCCGCTGACGCGGTTGTGGGTCATAGCGCCGCCCAGCTTTTCAGCATCGATCTGCTCGCCGGTAACGGATTTGATAACATCGGGGCCGGTAATGAACATCTTGCCGGTCTTATTCACCTGGAAGATGAAATCGGTGAGAGCGGGGGAATAAACGGCGCCGCCGGCGCAGGGGCCCATGATGGCGGTGATCTGCGGAACAACGCCGGAGGCAGCGGTATTGCGGAAGAAGATCTTGCCGTAGCCTTCCAGACCGTCCAGACCTTCCTGGATGCGGGCACCGCCGGAATCATTCATGCCGACTACGGGAGCGCCGACCTTGCGGGCATTCTCAAGGATCTTGCAGATCTTATTGGCCTGAACTTCGCCCATGGAGCCGCCGACAACGGTGAAATCCTGGGCATAAGCGTAGACGATGCGGCCATCTACCTTGCCGTAGCCGCCAACAACACCATCACCGGGGAAGTGCTGCTTTTCCTGGCCAAAGTAGTAGCAGCGATGGACAACGAAGGCATCGATCTCAACAAAGGTGTTGGGATCGAACAGGGTCTCGAGACGCTCACGAGCGGTCATTTTGCCCTGCTCATGCTGCTTTTCGATACGCGCCTGGCCGCCACCGAGAGCGATTGAACCTTTGCGTTCAATCAGGTCTTCAAGTTTGGTCATAGTTTTATCCTTCTTTCAGAGAGTATATGGGTTGCCGCCTGCCGGAGGAGCGTCTCCGGCAAGCGGGACTTGCACAAAAAACTTAGTGGAACTTTTCGACATACTCGTCGGCCTTGGTCTCTTCCCAGCCCAGCATATTCACCAGAATATCGCGGGTGGAATCGCCCAGGGCGGGAGCAGGATGATGGTCGGCATCGGCCTCAACGGAAGCCATCTTCACCGGGTTGCCGGCGATCTTGACCTTGCCCATGCCGGGCTGGTCTACCTCGATGAGCATGTTGCGGGCCGCGACCTGCGGATCGGTAAACAGCTTATCTACGGTATTGATGCCGGTGCAGGGCACGCCGGCCTTTTCCAGAATATCCAGCCACTCAGCGGTGGTCTTGGTACGGGTCTTTTCAGTCAGCAGATCACCAATGAGCTTGAGGTTCTGGTTGCGGTGCATATTGGTATCAAAGCGGGGATCGTCAATCAGTTCCGGACAGCCCAGCGCGTTGCAGAAGGCCGCGTACAGGCGGTTATTGCCGCAGGCGGCGATGACATAGTTATCCTTGGTTTCAAATGCCTGGAAGGGAGTAACGGTGGGGTGAACAGCACCCAGAGGGCCGGCCACGACGCCGGTAGCGGAATACTTGATGATGGCGTTTTCCAGGATGGCGAGCTGGCAATCCAGCATACCCACATCCACCATATCGCCTTCGCCGGTGATGGCGCGCTTATACAGGGCGGTAACGGCGCCAAAAGCACCAAAGATACCGGCAATGATATCGCCGATAGAAGCGCCGACGCGGACAGGCTTTCCGCCGGGCTCGCCGGTGATGCTCATTACGCCGCCCATGGCCTGCACTACCATATCGTAGGCGGGGCGGGGGGCATAGGGGCCAGTCTGGCCAAAGCCGGAGATAGCTACATAGATGAGCTTGGGGTTGACTTTCTTGAGCTCCTCATAGCCCAGACCCATGCGGTTCATGGCGCCGGCCTTCAGGTTTTCCACCACGATATCGACATGCTTCACCAGATCCTTGAACATCTCAACGCCCTCGGGATCCTTGGTGTTGCAGACGACGCTCTTTTTGCCGTGGTTTACACTGACAAAATAGCCGCTCTGGCCATTGACAAACGGGCCATAGCCGCGGCTGTCATCGCCGGTACCGGGTTTCTCCACCTTGATGACCTCGGCGCCCATATTGCCGAGCATCATGGAGCAGTAGGGGCCTGCCAGCGCATTGGTAAAATCCAGTACACGGATGCCTTCCAAAGGTTTTTTGGACATAAGTAAAGACCTCCCAAAATGATGTAGGTAAGCACCGTCCGCAGCGGTAGGGAAGCGGGGCGGTGCCCATGACAAATAAAGCAGGCTGCAAGGCCGGAGCGTGAAAAGGCCGCAGTTCCCCTACTCTATTTGTTATTTATCTACATTATAAAGGAAAGCAGAATAAAAGTAAATGGCGGAAGAGCTTTTTTGCCGCCAAGAAAGCAATAAATTTTTTGGTGAATTTTCATAGAAAAATGAAAATTATCGAAATAAAGTGAGTTAATAATTTAACAGGTATTAGGATATATGAACAAGAGCATAAGAACATTTTCGTTCATCTTATCAAAAGTGAACGAATCCCGCCGAACGGCGTTCTGACAAAAATCACGGGCGGTTTTTTATTTTATTGTGTAGTATTTACAAGGTGCTATATTCCATTTTTCACAAATTAGAGGGCCGGAATTAGGCAGAATATCAAAATCGATCAAAAGGAATTGAATTGACAGGCCTCCAATATTATAATGTAGATGCTGTATAAGTGTTACTCTGCATAAAACCAATCAAAAAGGAGTGCTTACATTGAAGGAATTTAACTATTTCGCTCCGGGTTCTGTGGAAGAAGCTCTCGAACTGATGAAAGAGTACGAAGGTAAGTATACCATCCTGAATGGTGGTACCGATGTAATGATTCGTCTGCGCGAGCGCCTCATTAACCCGGAAGCCGTGATCGACATCAAGCGTATTCCCGGCTTGAAGGAGATCACTTTCTCCAAGAAGGACGGCCTGTACATTGGCGCATGCGTTACCTGCAAGGAGATCTCCGAAAGTGAGATCGTGAAGGAGAATTACCCCTTCTACGCTCAGGCGGCTTCCGTTCTGGGTTCCCAGCTGGTACGCGGCCGCGCTACCAGTGTCGGCAATGTCATCAACGCTTCTCCTCTGGCGGATACCGTCACTCCTCTCGTTGCCTGCGACGCCAAGCTGGTCGTAGTAGGTCCCGAGGGTCAGCGTGAGGTCTCCCTGGTGAGCTGGGCTGGCGAAAGCCAGGAAGAGAGAATCGCCCGCGGCGCATTCTTCATCTTCGTGCGTAAGGTCGGCCTCAAGCCCGGCGAGATGGCCATCGGCCTCAAGATCCCCTATGTGGAAGGCCAGAAGGCTGTATTCACCAAGTTTGACCGCCGTAAGGAGGTAGACCTTTCTACCGTTTGTGCTACAGTTGGTAAGTTTGGTGAGGACTACCGCGTAGCCATCGGCTCCTGCGCTCCTACCCCCATTCGTCTGCCCAAGACCGAGGCCCTGCTGAAAGGCAAGAAGCTGACCCCCGAGCTCATCGGTGAGGCAGCGGAGCTTGCCGGCAGCGAGGTTTCTCCCATCAGCGACGTCCGTGCTTCCGCCGAGTACCGCATCAGCCTGGTAAAGGTTGCTGTACGCAGAAGCCTGGCCGAGCTTTCTGTATGAGAAAGGAGCGTGCCGAAAAATGAAAACTTATCATGTTGATTTCTTTGTAAACGGCGAGGAATATGAGCTGGATGTACCGGCTAATAAGACCGCGCTGAATGTCATCCGCGATATGCTGGACCTGACCGGTGCCAAGGAAGGCTGCGGCGCCGGCGAGTGCGGTGCCTGCGCCATGATCGTTGACGGCGTACTGATCAACGGCTGCCTGATGCTGGCCCCCGAGATGGACGGCAAGCACTTCGAGACCGTTGAGGGCTTTGCCGATGAGAAGGGCAACCTTTCTCCCATCCAGCAGTCCTTTATTGACCACGCTGCCCTGCAGTGCGGCTACTGCACTCCCGGCTTCATCGTTTCCGCTACCGCTCTGCTGCGCGAAAATCCCCATCCCACCCGTGATGAGATCGTCCATTACATGTCCGGTAACCTGTGCCGCTGCACCGGCTACAAGAGAATTATCGAGGCGATTGAGGACGCTGCCGAGCGCATGAATGGAGGTGCCAAATAATGAGTAAATATATTGGCGTAAGTGTTCCGCGTGTAGACGGCGTTAAGAAAGTTACCGGCGCTGCCAAGTATGTGGGCGATATGAAATGGCCCCGTATGCTGTATGCCAAGTGTGTTAAGAGCCCCTATGCCCATGCCAAGATCCTGAGCATCGATGTTTCCGCCGCCAAGGCACTGAAGGGCGTTCATGATGTAATCACCGGCGACTACTACACCAAGCGCGGCGGTCTGTACCTGGAGGATAAAAACTTCCTGGCAGTCAATACCGTTAAGTTCTGCGGTGAGCCCGTTGTTGCCGTTGCAGCCGAGACCCCGGAGATCGCCGAGGCCGCCTGCGAGCTGGTCAAGGTCGAGTACGAGCCCCTGCCCGTTATCAATAACCCCATGGAGGGTATGGCCAAGGATGCCATCCTCATCCATCCCGAGCTGCATACATATAAAGTAGTTCCCATCTTCCACCCGCAGGCTCATACCAACATCTCCCACCATCACATCATCCGTAAGGGCGATGCCGATGCGGCCTTCAAGTATGCCGAGGAGCATCCTGACGAGTACTACATCACCGAGCATGAGTACCATGTTCCCCATGTTCAGCATACCCCCATTGAGAACCACATTGCAGTAGCCCAGTACGAGCCAGACGGTAAGTGCACTGTTTGGGCTTCCTGCCAGTCCCCGTATGCGGTTCGTCAGGCGCTGTCTGCCTCCTTTGATATCCCGCTGAACAAGATGCGTATCATCTCCCCCTATGTGGGCGGCGGCTTCGGCGCCAAGGCCGGTACCACCATCGAAGGTATCATCATTCCTCTGGCCATGCACAGCAAGGGCCGTCCCGTTATGATGGAATACACCCGTGAGGAAGAGTTTGTCAACTCCTATGTTCGTCAGGGTCTGTACACCAAGATCAAGACCGCAGTTCGTAAGAGCGACGGTAAGTTCCTGGCGGTTCAGAACGACTTCTACTGGGATGGCGGCGCCTACACCGAGTACGGCGTAAACATCGTTAAGGCCTCCGGCTTTGCTTCCACCGGCCCTTATGAGTTCGACAATGTTAAGACCGACGCTTACTGCGTTTACACCAACAACCCCGTAGGCGGCCCCTACCGTGGTTTCGGTATGTGCGAGATCCACTTCGGTATCGAGCAGAACATCGATGAGGTTGCCAAGGAGATCGGCATGGATCCCATCGAGATCCGCCGTGTCAACGGTCTGGCCCCCGGCAAGTCCACCGGTACCGGCGAGATCATGAAATCCTGCGGCTTCCTGGAGGCCCTGGATCAGGTCGCTGAGGCCATTCAGTACGATAAGCCCTGCGATCCTCCCTCCGGCCCCCACAAGGTACGCGGCAAGGGCATTGCCGGCGGCTGGAAGTCCCCCTCTCAGCCCACCAACGCTGGCTCCGCTGCCATCATTCGTATGAATGAGGACGGCACCTTCTTCCTGATGACCTCCGGTCACGATATCGGCCAGGGCTCCGATACTGCCCTAACCCAGATTGCCGCCGAGGTTCTGTGCTGCGATCCCTCCAAGTTCACCATCCGCACCGGCGATACCGACCATACCCCCTATGAGTGGCAGACCGTTGCCTCCCGTATCACCTACTGCGCCGGTAATGCGATCAAGCTGGCTGCCGAGGATCTGAAGGAGAAGCTTTTGGATCTGGCTCAGATCAAGCTGGGCTACATCAAGCGCGAGCTGTACCTTGAGGACGGCTGGATCATCAACCGCAACCACCCCGAAAGCCGTATGCCCATGTCCGATCTGGCACTGGGTCTGGCGTTTGAGGACGGCTCCGGTTACGGCGGTCCCGCCATCGGCGTAGGCACCTTTACCCTGCCCAATAACATCAACTATGATCCCGCTACCGGTTATTCCCCCAAGCCCGCCGCGTTCTGGACCACCGCTGTGGCCGGCGCCGAGGTTGAGGTCGATACCGAGACCGGTATCATCGAAGTAAAGAAGATGGTAGAGAGCTGCGACCCCGGTCACATCGTCAACCCCGAGCTGTATAAGGCTCAGGTAGAGGGCGGTATGATGCAGGCTCTGGGTACTGTACTGTTCGAGGAACTGAAGCTCAAGGATGGTAAAGTCCTCAATAAGTCCTTCGTGGACTACAAGATCCCCACCATCGATAATGCCCCCGAGACCTTCATCGCCATGGGCGTTGAGCATCCCGAGGAGACCGGCCCCTATGGCGCCCGTGGTATCGGCGAGCCTGCAATGGTTCCCGGCGCCCCCGCCATCGCCAACGCGATCTACAATGCGACCGGCTGCCGCTTCACCGAGATGCCCATCACTCCCGAGCGCATGCTGAAGGCCCTGCAGGAAAAAGCCGCTGCTGAGAAGAAGTAATTCTATCCAAAAGCGCGCGCAATAGGCACTAAAAATGCAGGCACCTGCCCTCTGTGGTGGGTGCCTGTTTCTATGTCTTTGTGGTGTATTAACATAATCTTAACAGCATAAAATATCCCTCAAGGACCGAATTATCGAACAAGTTTATTGCAAAGGGTGCAAAAATGGAGAAAATAGCAGCATATTTTAGGGCATATTTAACATATCTAAATAGGAATATGTTTATAACATTCCAAATATAATTGAAAATGATAGGGGAGATATTGGGGAGTTTCTCCAATGGGTGATGGCAAAATGCACAACATCAAAAACTGTAAATTGTGGAATACGGAAAACCGGGGGCCGAGAGATTGAATTTTTTATGAACACACGATATAATAAGGATGCTGCATTAAAGAGATTTCGCAAGAAATCCGTGCCGATGTGTAAGTACATAAATGGGCGCACTCGGTCTTGATGCAGAGGTTCGATAGACCAAGAGAAATGGAGAATCCAAATCATTGAGGAGGCAAATTTAATGAGTACTAAAATTACCGGCATTTATGATGCTCGTAAGGAACTCGGCTGGGGCAAGTCCATTATCATGGGCCTGCAGCAGTGCTTCGCCATGTTCGGCGCTACCATTCTGGTTCCCGTTCTGACCAACAGCTATGGCGAGGGTATTGTGGGCCTTTCCGCTTCCGTTACCCTGTTCTGCGCTGGTATTGCGACCCTGTGGTTCCACTTCATCACCAAGGGCAAGGTTCCCGTATTCCTGGGTTCCTCCTTTGCTTTCCTGGGTATGTATCAGGCTATTATCCCCCAGTACGGCAAAGAGTATGCGACCGGCGGCGTAGTTGCTGCTGGCGGTCTGTATGTAATTCTCGCTATCCTGATCAAGGTTCTGGGTACCAAGAGAGTTATGAAGCTGTTCCCCCCTGCGGTCTGCGGCCCGCTGATCATCCTCATCGGTATTAACCTCGCCGGCTCCGCTATTGACAACCTGTTCACCAACTGGATGCTGGGCATTGTTCCGATTCTCGTGATCATCATCTGCAACACCTGGGGCAAGGGCATGATCAAGATCATCCCCGTTCTTATCTCCCTGATCGTTTCCTACATCGTTGCCATCATCATGGGTGCTGTTGATTTCAGCGCTGTTGGTTCTGCTAACTGGGTTGGTCTTCCCAACTTCCATCTGCCCAAGTTCAATGCTGACGCTATCGTTGCCGGTCTGGCGGTTGCCGTTGCTGCAATGGTTGAGCACGTTGGCGACGTTATGGCTATCGGCGCTACCTGCGGCAAGAACTTCATTGCTGATCCCGGTCTGACCCGCACCCTGCTGGGCGACGGTATCGGTACCTCCCTGGCTGGTCTGCTCGGCGGCCCTGCCAACACCACCTACTCCGAGAACACCGGCGTAGTAGCCCTGACCCGCGTATTCGACCCCTTCGTAATGCGTATTGCTGCTGTCATGGCTATCATCCTCTCCCTGTCTCCCAAGTTTGAGGCAGTCATCAACTCCATCCCTGTTGCCATCATCGGCGGTATCTCCTTCGTACTGTACGGCATGATCGCTGCTACCGGTATCCGTACCATCGTTGAGAACCAGGTTGACTATGTTAATATGCGTAATGTTCTGATCACCGCTGTCATTCTGGTATCCGGTCTGGGCTTCAACCATAAGAACATCGTCATCGGTAGTGTTGCATTCGGTGGTCTGGCCTGCGCTGCTGTGTTCGGTATCATCCTGAACGCTATCCTGCCCGGCAAGGACTATGAGTTCAAAGAGGACTAATTCAGAGTAACTGAATGAAAATCCTTTTAGAGCTAAGGGATTGGAGATCATCTAAGGGATGAACTCTACCAAATAAGACAGCTCCATTTCTCATTGTGTTTTACACAAAAGCCCCCCGTCCGCAAGGACGGGGGTGTTTTTGCATGATAGCGGGTACGGCGCAGAAAAAAGGAACAGCCCGCCGGCTGCTCCTTCTCGGTTATTTTTGCTGTGCTGCGGCCAGGTCCGCCACGGTATCGATATCAAAATGCTCCTGCGGGGGCGCAGGGATGGTATGCACCAGCTCCGGATGCGCATGCATCACCTCTCTGCCGCCCACATCGCCGTCCTGCGCCAGCAGCTCCCCGTAAACGGCAGCAGGGAAGATGGACGGAATGGAAAAGCGCCCCTCAAACTCGCATCCCCATATGCCGCCGGGTTCCTTCTCCCATGCGTTAATCAGCCGGTGCAGGGTCTCCACGCTAAGGAAAGGCTGGTCCCCGGTGAGAAACAGGCAGCCGTCGCTCTCCCGGCAGGCGGCCAGCCCCAGCCGCAGACTGTGGCTCTGTCCCAGCTCCGGCTGCGGGTTCAGCAGCACGGTAAAGCCTGCCGCTTCCGCTAGGGGGGCGGTTTCCACCGAGCAGACAGCTGCCCGCTGCATAACGGGCAGCGCTGCCGCCAGCTCCAGCGTGTGGCATAACAGTGGCTTGCCATCTAGCAGCTGCAGCAGCTTATTGGCCGCCCCAAAGCGCCGGGAAGCCCCAGCCGCCAGTACAACCAGCGAAAGATTCATTCGGCGGCCTCCGGGAAGAAATCGGCCAGGTGGGCCTTGGCATAAGCTTTGCAGTCGGCCTCCCACTGGCGGTAACGCTCCAACAGGGAACGCCCCTCCGGCGTCAGGGTGGAGCCGCCGCCGCCGGCGCCGCCTACCTTCCGCTGGATCAGCGGATAGCTGAGAGCAGCCTCGCAGCTGCGCAGCATGGTCCAGGCCTTGCTGTATGCTATTTTCATTTCCATGGTGGCGGTACGGATGGACTCACAGCGGTCAATACGCTCCAGCAGCTCCGCTATGCCGGGCCCAAATACCTTCACATCGTCCATACGGATCCGCACTGAGGTGCTGGCAGTCATCTGTTTATTGCTCATGGGGAACCTCCTTTATCCTTCCTTAATATCCTTATTATGACTGATATCAATTGACTTTTCAAGTGCCGCGTGTTATTCTTTGAACAGTATATCGGTGAAAACCGGAGAGGGGGAATAAATATGGAACACCATTCGGCAATGTCGTCCTTTGGCCTAGAAAATTCCCATGTAACGGCAATCGTAGGCGGCGGCGGTAAAAGCAGCCTGATGGCTGCTTTGGGGAAAGAATACCACCGGCGGGGCGAAACGGTCATTATGACCACCACCACCCACATCCGCCCGCCCAGGGAGAATGGCTACATGGGCGATGACGCCGCGGTTTTAGGCAGCCTTTTGGCCAGCTGCCGCCTGATGACGGTAGGCACCATGAGTGAAGAAAGAAAATTCGGCCCCTCCCCGCTATTGGAACAGCTTCCGGAGCTTGCTGACCGTGTTATAATAGAAGCGGACGGCACCAAGGGCCTGCCGCTGAAGGTGCCCAATGACCGCGAACCGGTCATTCCGCCCTTCGCCGATGCGGTCATCGCCGTGGCGGGGCTTTCCGCATTGGGCCGCCCGCTCGGTGAGGTGTGCCATCGCCCGGAGCTTGCAAAGCTGCGTTTTGATCTAGAACCGGACCAAATTGTAACCCCGGAGCTGATGGCGATGCTGCTTAGCTCTCCGCTGGCGCAGCGCAAGGATGTGGGCAGCCGTCCATATGCCGTTCTGCTCAACCAGGCGGATCGGGCCCGGCCGGATGAAATAGCGGCCTTGGGCACTCTTTTGTTGCAAAAAGGCGTGGAGCGGGTCGTAACCGCGGCCCTGCAGCGTCGGCCCGGAGAATACGAGGTTTGGAAGCGATAGGAGGAGAGAAATATGCTGATCGCCATTAAGGGCGCGGGGGACCTCGCCACCGGTATTGCCTGCCGGCTGCACCGCTGCGGGTTTCAAATCGTCTGCACCGATATCGAAAAGCCCACCACGGTGCGCTGCACGGTGGCCTTTTCCCGTGCGGTGTACGATGGCGCCGCAACGGTGACAGGGGTCACGGCCCGCCTGGCCAAAGATGCCGAGGATGCCCGCCGCGTTATCGGGGAAGGGGAGATCCCCATTCTCATTGACCCCGAATATAAAGAGGCCAAAAAGCTGGAACCGGCTGTGCTGGTGGATGCCATCATCGCCAAGAAAAATATCGGAACAAAAATCACTGATGCGCCGCTGGTGGTGGGCATCGGCCCCGGCTTTACCTCCGGTGTGGATTGCCACTTCTGTGTGGAGAGCAACCGCGGGCATGATATGGGCCGCACCCTGTATGAGGGCTCGCCCGAACCGGATACCGCCACCCCTGGCAATGTGGGCGGGTTCAGCGGCGAGCGCATTATCCGCGCCACCGCCGATGGCATCTGGCACCCGGTGGTCAAGATCACCGATGTGGTGGAAAAGGGTCAGCTGGTGGCCTATGCCGGGGAGGAGCCTGTCTACGCCAATATGGGCGGCATCGTCCGCGGCATGCTGCCGGAGGGAACCCCCGTGACCAAGGGCCTCAAATCCGGCGATATTGACGCCCGGTGCAAGGTCGAAAACTGCTTTACCCCCTCCGATAAGGCCAACGCCATCGCGGGTGGCATTCTGGAGGGTGTATTGTACTATACCAAATTACTGGAGGGAAAATAAAATGCAGGGTGATATTAAAATGAGCAAACTTGCCTCCTGCGGGGGCTGTGGCGCCAAGGTAGGCGCGGGAATGCTGAGCCAGATCTTGCAGGGCATCCCCACGGTAAAGGATGAAAACCTGCTGGTGGGCTACGATACCAGCGACGACGCCGCCGTTTATAAGGTAAGCGATGATTTGGCCATTGTGCAGACGCTGGATTTCTTCCCTCCCATTGTGGATGATCCCTACATGTTCGGGCAGATCGCCGCAGCAAACGCCATCAGCGATATTTACGCCATGGGCGCCACCCCCAAAATCGCGCTCAATATCATGACCGTGACCCCGCAGATGTCCAAGGAGATGATCCACGAGGTGCTGCGCGGCGGCTACGAGAAAGCCTATGAGGCCGGCGTCATCATCGCCGGCGGCCATACCATCAATGACCAGGAGCCGAAATACGGCCTTTCCGTGACCGGCTTTGCCCGTCCCGATGAGATCCGCATGAATTGCACCCCACTGGAAGGGGATGTGCTCATCCTCACCAAACCCCTGGGCATTGGCATCACCACCACCGCCAACCGCGCCGAGCTGGCCCCGCCGGAGCTGTACCAGCGTGCCGTGAAGCAGATGGCTACCCTCAATAAATACGCCTGTGAGATCGCACAGAAATACCGTGTCCACAGCATGACCGATGTGACCGGCTTTGCCCTGATGGGCCATGCCACCGAAATGGCCCGTGGCAGCGACTTAACCATCGTCATCGATAGCGCCAAGGTGCCGGTACTGCCCGGGGTACAGCCCCTGGCCGAAATGGGCCTCATCCCGGAGGGCGCCTACCGCAACCGTCAGTTTGCCGGGCCTACCGCCCGCTTCGCCGAAAGCGTCCCGCTGTATCTGCAGGATATCCTGTATGATCCGCAGACCTCCGGCGGCCTGCTCATCGCCGTGGATGCGCGCGATGCCGAAAAGCTGCTGGCAGAGCTCCTGCAGTGCGAAAATGTACCGGGCACTGCCATCATCGGCTGCGTGGAGCAGTACCAGGATTGTTCCATCTATGTAAAATAAGCAAAAAATCCGGAGCCCCTGCGAAGGGAGGCCCCGGATTTTATTATAGCGGAAAGCCCGCAAAAAGGCGCCCCGCAGGGCACCGCTCTGCGAGCGGTGTGACGGGCTTCGCCCGTCCCGGCGGCTCCGCCGCCGCCCCTGCGGGGTGCCCATTGCCTTTCGAAAACCTTACGCCAGGTCATGGATCGCCCGGATGGCAGCATCCACTTCCTCCTCGGTGGTGGTATATCCGATGGAAAAGCGCACCGTCCCTTCCGGATAGGTCCCCAGCGTCTTATGCGCCAGCGGGGCACAGTGCAGCCCGCATCGCGTTAGGATGCCATACTGCTCCTCCAGCTGGAACGCCACCTCGGCGTTATCCTGCCGCAAAAAGACCACCGAGATCACGCCTACCCGCCCCTTGGCATCGGCTGGGCCGGGGATACGGATATGTTCATTCCCGCGCAGCCCGCTGAGGAATCGTTCGGTCAGCGCCATCTCCCGCCGGTGCAGGGCATCCAGCCCCACCTCCTGCAGGTAGCGCAGCGCCACCCCCAGCCCCATAATGCCGGGCAGGTTGGGGGTCCCTGCCTCGTAGCGGTCGGGCAGGGTAGGGGGCATCTCCAGCGAGGCCGACATGCTGCCGGTCCCCCCCGCGATCAGCGGCGTCAGCGCCTTGTTCATCTCCTCGTTCATCACAAAGCCGCCAATGCCGGAAGGCCCCAGCAGCCCCTTGTGCCCGGTAAAGCACAGGGCGTCTATCTGCAACTTCCGCATATCAAAGGCAAAATGCCCGGCTGCCTGGGCGCTGTCCACCGCCAAAAGCACCCCGTGCCGCCGGCAGATGGCTCCGATCTCTCCCATGGGCTGAATGGTCCCGCTGACATTGCTGGCGTATTGCATCACCACCAGCCGGGTTTTAGGGGTGATAAGCTTCTCAAATTCCTCCAGCCGCAGCACACCGTCCCCATCGCACGGGGCAATGGAAACCGCCACGCCCGCAGCCTCCAGCTGTGTGGCCGGGCGCGCCACCGCGTTATGCTCCATCCCGCTGATGATAAGATGATCACCGGGGTGCAGCGCCCCCTTCATGATCATATTCAGGCTCATGGTCACGCCGCTGGTAAAGATGGCATAGCTGGGGTCCTCCCCGGCGCCGAACAGCCGGCACAGGTCCTCCCGTACCGTCAGGGTGGAAAGCGCCGCCTCCGCGGTGGCCCGGTAGCTGGAGCGATTGATATTGACGCCCACCTTCTCGATGTAATCCTTCATGGCCTGGCCAACCCCCGGTGCCTTGGGGAAGCTGGTCGCGCCGTTATCCAGATAGATTTGTTTCATAGAGGCCTCCGTTCTCCTTTTGCGGGAATAGTGTATCCGCAGTTATTGTACCACTCCCCACCGGCAAAAACAAGTAGAGTACTTCCGCATTCTATGCGGCATGGTCCATCCGGGTGCCGGGCGCTGGGCAATCGGGCTGTTCTTCCCGCTCTGGTTCATCGCGCACTGCATCTCCAGGCTCACGCACCTGTCGGTCGTCCGCTTCATCGCGGGTACCGCGTTCTATGTGATCGAACTGATCGTCAACATCCTCGGCATCCTGCTCGGCATTTCGATGCTCCTGACGCCGCAGGTGACGTTCCTGTCGATGAACCTCGTCATCGGCTTCTATCTGCTGCTGCTCGGCATCGACTGCATCATCGAAGCATGCAGCAAGCTCGGCGCGCGATAATCCGGCGCAAATGACCAAAAACAAAACGCCCTGCCGTTTGCTCTTGCAGCACGCGGCAGGGCTCTTTTTGTCTGCTGTTTTCTTATTTTCCGGGAATTTCGGCGGTGAACTGAAACCAGCCGTCCTTGTAATCGTATACGTACTCCGCGTGAAGGCGCTCCAGTATCCGGCAGACGCCGGGCAGCCCATAGCCGTGTTCGCCTGCGGAAGGTTTTGTTGTGGCAATGCCGTGTTCTGTAATGAGGACTGGAAGGCTGGTGTTCCGGATGGAGAGAAAGAACCCGTCGTTTTCCAGTATTGTGCATTGGATCAGGCGTTCCGCATCTACACGCCGGCACGCTTCAATCGCGTTGTCCAGCAAGTTCGACAGCAGAACGACCAGTTCGCTTGCGGATAACTGGATACCGGAAAGATCGTTGATACAAAACTGCATTTCGATCTGCGATTCAACTGCCGTCTGATATTTCTGATTCAGGATGGCGTCGATAATCGGCTGATGCGTATTCACAATCAAAATTCGGCTTGTTTGCGTTTGACTCAGTTCTTGAACGTATTTCGCTGCGGCCTCATAGGCTTTCTGTGAAAGAAGATCCGAGATGGTACACAGATGATTCTGAAAATCGTGCGTCGTCCGCCGCTGCTGCCGGTATGCCTTGTCCAGAGCGAGAATGCTGGCGGTCTGAATCTCCATTTGCTGAGAAAGTATATTGATTTGCTGTTTTACTTCCGTATCACGCTCAATCAGCGAAATAACATAGACAATTGCCACATTGGCAATACCGAGAAAGATACAGAAAAATGCCACCGGCTGCGTGAGTTCCCGTTGATCTCTACAAATCAGGAATAACGCCATCAGCATAAAAAGGCTCGTCAATGGGAAAAGGCTGACAAGCAGCATCCATTTAGGGCGTAATGGATGAATCCTGTGAAACAGATGCAGCCGCGTGACAAGCCACGCCAGAAAAACGGACAGAATTTTTCCAGCCGTCACTAGCACAGTATACATTCCCTTTTTCCAAACCAGTTCGTCCAGACTGATGCGCAAAACCGTGGACGCGCCGAAAAGGACGATTGCATCCATCGCCGCAATCAGGATATAATCCAGCAAACCGATGAACAGACGCTGCGCCAGCCGCCCCTGAAACAGAAAAACGATCAGACAAAGACCAAAGACAAGCGCGCACAGCCGAAGCGCAAGCGCCGGCAATGGGAGACTCTGACTCAGCAGCAACAAAACGCAGATCCCAAACGCCGTTAGAATCGTTCGCCTGCGATTGTACCGATACGGTAAAAAGGCAGATGCGAACAAGAAAAACGCTACACATTCCAGTGCAAACCACAGCGCGCTAATTATGTACTCCATGTCTGCGCTCCTTTCCACAGGAGGTATGCCCGCTTGATCTGCCGGTAGTTCTTTTCGCTGACCGGAAGCGTTTCCCCGCTTTCCAGCGCAGCCTCGCCGCACTGAAGCTTTCTGATATGGCGCATGTTGACAAGAAAGCTTTTCTGGACCCGCAGGAAACCCAGCGGCTGGAGCTTTTCTTCAAAACTCTGCAAACTGGCGTAGCAGCTGTACGGACCGGCGCTGCTGGAAAGCATATAAATACGAACCGTGTGCTTGTCCGATTCGAGATACAAAATCTCGTCGACTGTCAGGTTGCGCATCTCGCCGCCGGTCTGAATGGGGAGGATTTCGCGTTTGGCGGCAAACTGCTCTGCCGCCTGCGAAAAGTAGGCTTCCAGCTTCATATCGATATCGGTTTTCAGAAGATACCGGAACGCGCGCAGTTCATACCCCTCCGGTGCATATTCCACATAGTTGGTAACAAAAATGAGGATTGCGTCATTTCTTTTCTGCCGCAGCCGCCGCGCCAGATCAATTCCGGCGCCGCGCCGGTCTCCGAAATCAATGTCCAGAAAGGCAATATCATAGGACTGCAGAACAAAGCCGCTCAGATCGTCCCGCGGATATGCGTCAATCCAAACCTTTCGCTGCTGCTGCGCGGCGTATTGCGTGAGCAGGCGCTCCAGCTTCGATAAAAAAACCGGATCATCGTCGGCAAGTAACATTCTAAGCATATGAATTCCTCTTCGTTTTCAGCCTCCACACGGAGGCTGGCTTTCTATATCGATTATAGCACAATTTCAGCGGACCGGCATCCTGCTTTCGTGCCGGGAAAACCGGCATTCGTGCCGGATTTGTTGCAGCCGGTTTCTCCGGACGCTATCATCCATACAGATGCAAGCCGCAGGCAGACCGCGGAGATAACGTACGATCCTATCAGCGACGCAGGTCCGGGGTGCCGGTTCGACACAAATTAAGGATATTTAAGAAATTTCTTCCATGCGAGTATGCTATACTGGCAGTGTAAAGCGTTGCTTTTGGATGAAAAGGAGCGAACCATGAAAAAACTGCTTGCTGCACTGCTGGCGCTTTTGCTGCTGACCGGCTGCCAGAAAAAGAAGACACAAGCGGAAATTACGCTGCCCGAGCCCGAACCGCCCGCCGCAGAAGAAACGACAGCCGAACCGGCGGAAGAACCGGAAGAAACAATGCCGGAAGACTCCGGCGCAGAACCGGAAGAAGAGAACGCTGCTCCGGATCTTGGAAATTTCAAAGAGCTTCTGGAAGTTCTTCAAACACTGCAAACACGGAAGGACTGGAAAAACAGCCCGGAATACGAGATGATTACGGCACAAAAGGCGAAGGTACTCAGTCAGCTGATCAGCAGCTTTTACCACGGGCAGGACAGCCTCGACCTGCGGGATACCGCATGGGGCGACTGTGATTTGCCCGGTATGCCGGATGGAGGGAAAACAAATGAGAAACGCAGGAAGAAAGATATTGGCGCTGGTTTTGGCGAGTCTTATGATACTGACGCTTGCAGCGTGCAATAAGAAGCAGCAGCTGGGCACTTCGCTTCCGGAGGCTTCGCCGGATGCGCATGCAGTATCTGACAAGTTGCAGGAAACAAAAACGGAATCGCCAACTGCGCAGACGGAGGAAGAATTTCACTGGGAGCGCGTGCAGACGCCGCTTCCGGATGGTGAAAGCACGATCTGGGCGCAGGCAGAAGCCCACGGGACAGTGATCGCCGGTACGCACAAACAGCTGTTTGCGCTGGAAAACGGCAGCTGGAACGAGCTTCCCGTGCCGGATGATTTCCTGTACGGAAACGCCCTCTGCGAAGACGCAGACGGTGGGTTCTGGTTTCTCTATACGACGATGAATAATTCCCTCGCGATTGCGCGGTATGGCACAGACTTTGCCGTGCAGGAAACGTTTCTGACATCGTGCGAAAATGAAGATCAGCTGTATTTCCAGCTGCTCAAAACGGACGGCGAATTTTACCTTCTGAGCCGGGAGCGGCTCGTTCGCTTGGACGAAAACGGCGCGCTGACGGTGCAGGATGTCGATGATACCCGCGACGGACGGTACTTTGATTCTATGGCAGAAGTGAACGGAACGCTATATGTTCTCGCGCCGACGGCGTTTGACAACGTGGAGCACTCATATGACGAGCTGCGGCAGCTGGACCCCGCGACGCTGGAAGAAACGGCGGTTCTGCTGGAAAAGCAGGGGCTTTGCGGCATGGGTGCGGACGCGGAAGGACGGCTCGTTCTGAGCCGGGCGGCGGGTCTTTTTGCCTTTGACCCGGAAACGGGCAGTGAGACGGAAATCCTGCGCTGGAACGCGCTGGATACGGCGGCAATCACCGGCATTTTCCTGCAAAGCGCGGACGGCTGGCTCTGCGAGGACGGCTCCGGCGCAATCACGAAGCTTTGCTACGTTCCCGGTCCGGCTCCCGAGCGGAAGGTGCTGACGCTTGCGATTCTTGCCGGCACCGGCATGGAAACGCAGGCGATGCAGATGGTACAGGATTTTAATCAGAGCGGCACCGAGCTTCGCATAGAGGCGACCGTTTACAGCGAGGAACAGGCAGAAAACACGCTGGATTTTCTGCGCACGCAGATCATGGCGGGCGATGCGCCGGACTTATTCTGCTTTGTAAATAGCGGCTACGATGAGCGCCCCATCGCGCCGCGAAAGGTCTGCATGGACCTGCTGTCGCTGCCGGACTTCGAGGTCTCGCCGGACGAGCTGCTGCCAGGACTTTATGACGCGCTCACGCAGAATGGAATGCTTTATGAATTTCCGCTGACGGTGACGCTTGAGACGTTTCTCGCGCCGTCAAATCTCATTGCCGAGCCGGGCGTGACGACGCAGGACTTAGAGGCGGCGCGGCAGAAGGCGGGAGAAGACTTCGTTCCGTTTGAGTCGTGGAACACGCCGGATAACCTGTTCTGGCTCAGCATCCCGTTTTACCTCAGCAAATACGACGACCGCGAGACCGGCACGTGCAGCTTCGAGACGCAGGAATTTTATGATTTTCTGCTCTGGTGCAAGACGTGGGGCGGTGACGGCTCGCCGCGGAACACGGACGAAAAGGCAATCTTGCACTATCAGCAGCTCAGCTATGTCGACCAGGTGTGCGGTATGAGCCTGATGGCGAAGGAATATCTGGACTACCCGGACAGCTACACCTATGCGGGCATTCCGAATGAAGACACCTGCGGTACCATGATGAGCGTGACGCTCTCGCTCGGCGTTTCCGGGTCGTGCCGGAATGAAACCGGCGCGGCAGAATTTCTGACGTTCTGCCGGGGCTATGAGCTGCGGGGACTTCCGGCAGATATGGTCCGGCTCCAAGCGGAAATTGACGCGCAGCGGGCGACTGGGCAGGAGGATGAAATGGATGTCCGAAATGTCATCTCGCCCGAGGACGCAGAAAAATTCTATGCGCTGCTGGAGGAAAAACCGACCCTTAGAAATCAGGATGATGCGTTGGTAGATATTCTTTGCGAAGAAGCCGCGCCGTATTTCGCAGGCGACGTTGATGAGAAAACCGCCGCGAAGACCATGCAGGAGCGCACAAAGCTCCTGCTTCTCGAGCAGGCGGGCTAGAAACGCGCGCTTTATATGTTGTCAAACACGATGCAGAGGTGAATTCTATGAAAAAGACAATATTCGCTTTCTTCCTGATATTCCTGCTTTCCCTGACCGCCTGCAGCGCACGAAGCAGCGCCCCGGACGCGCAGCAAACATCGGAACCTCAAGCGGATACTTCCTCGCAGGTGGACATTTCCGAGCTTCCGGATGGACAGTGCTACCGCCAGACGCCGTACTTGAATCCCATCGGTATTTCGTATCCGGATGGGCAATGTATCTGGAACGGCAAGGTCTATTCCTTCTCCAACGCACCGGCGAAGCTGGGCGTTACGGACGCGAACGGAAACAGCGAAGCCCTGGAACTGCCGGACGCGGAATATATCTACGGCGTGTGCGAAAACGGCGATACGCTGGCGGTGCTGGCGGGCGCTGCTCCCTTGTTCTTTGCGGGAACGGGTGACGAACAGACCGGGAACGGCGATCATGCGATTTATCTCTACGACGAAACCGGGAAACTGACCGGCAGTATCCCACTGGCCGAGTGCTGCACAGATGCGCCTTATGCGCTGGATAGCGATGGAACGGACTATTTTTTGCTCTTCAGCGACGCGGTCATTCGGGTCGGCTCTGACGGCACGCAGCTTGCAAAAAGCGGCGACATGGGCGGGCGGCTCTTGCAGCTTGCCTGCGCAGACAATGCTGTCTATGTGTGCGTGGAAGGAGGCAGAATCTATCAGACGGAGAAAGTCGTCCGTCTGAACGCGCAGACGCTGGAACCGGAAGCCGAGCTTTCCTGTGCCGGTTTGGACGTTCAGGGCATGGGAACGGCGGCAGACGGCACGCTGCTTCTAATCAGCGGCGAGTATCTGCTGCGCCCGGATTTTGCCGCCGGGACGATGACCGCGATTCTGCACTGGGCAGACAACGCGAACACATCCGTCAACAATTACCGCTCCGTTCTGGAAACGGAGACCGGCTTTTTTGCATGGAACAGCGATGTGGAAGCCGCGTGCTTCTATGAGAAGCTGCCGGATGGAGAAACGCTTGAAGACCCGACGGTCATCACGCTCTTCGCTGGCGCCGGTTCGTATGACATCGAGATCGCGGCGGCGAATTTCCAGAAGCTGTATCCGCAGTTCCGCATCGACATCACCGCTTCGGAATCCGACGAGCAGACCGAGCTGACCCTGACGGAGCTTGGCGTGGGCAAAGGCTATGATCTGTACCTGCTCTATGATTTCCAGTGGACACAGCTGGACGATGCGGTGTTCTTTGAGGACCTGACCCGGTGGATGGAGGCGGACAATTCGAAACCGCTGGAGAGAATCCGTCCCAGCGTTTTGCGGCAGATGCAGAAAAACGGCGGTATTTACCGTCTGCCGCTTACCTACACCATTCTGACCTACGCCGCCGACCCCGAGCAGCTTTCCGACAATAAGCCGGAGACGGTGTTGCGGGCGAGCGAGCAGGGCGGCGAGGAATTCTACCCGTTTGCGTTCAATCTGGATTATTCCCCGCAGATGGCTGAGCGCTGCGCGATCGATTATGTGGACGCGGCGCAGGGAACGTGCAATTTCGAGTGCGATTCGTTTTACGCGCAGCTTGC
>OIWV01000677.1_pt1 | contig 32635 bp, 32 predicted proteins | sample 1587751 | NCBI WGS metagenome assembly OIWV01 (sample SAMEA3888913, study PRJEB22519) | human gut metagenome | biome: human gut; feature: human-associated habitat; material: faeces | place: Denmark | collected 2010
CTTGCCATGATGTATGAAGTGTTATTTTGTTTTTGTATTCTGCTACATTGGAGGGTCTTTCTCCCTCTTGTTGAAAGTCTATGTCAGATATGGTTTCCTATGCTGACATTTGCTTTTCTTTCTCTTCCCTTACTTCGGAAAACTGATGTAAAGATAAGAAAATAAACCGAGAAACGAGAAACAAAACGGAAACAAAAAACAGTCTTTTATGTCTTTTTAAGAGTGAGTTTAGCAAACATCGGAAAATTCAAATTATCGCTTAAAGCATTGATACTTAGCGCATTTACTTTCATTTGCTTTCTTGTCTTTTCAAACGTATTTCGGAGGACTAAGATATTCTTGACGTCCTGCTCCTCGTTGTTCATGCTGATGTACACCGAGATAGCACCCACTACAGCTACTACACCTGCAATGGCATAGCACAATTTCACCACGATGGGCACATACTTGGCGATTTCCTCCGTTACCTGCGTCAACGCTGTCGTGCCGGCTGTGTAGTCGCCTGCCGAGTTCTGCGCCATTGCTGCACCACAACCCACCAAGAGCATAAGTGCCATTGCCTTTAAACGTCCAGAAGACATCACATTCTTTGCCTTCTTCTTCAAATAATTCTTTGTCTTGTTAAACATTCTGTTTCCTTTTGTTTGTTAATCGTTACTTTTTATATACTCGTCTGCAGTTGAGTCTGTTGTTATCCTAAAATCTATTTACCTGTCTGATACCGTTATCCTAAATCTAATACCTACCATATCTGATACCCGAAGAATGCCGGAAACACGATAGAAGCTCCAATGATGAACAGACATGCGCCTACTAACATCATAATGGATTTCGTCACTCCGTCTTCTCCTGCGTTTATCTTGATATATATCTGCAATGCTGATATGACCGCTACTATGGCTGCGATGGCATAGAGCAGATATAGCAGATACAGCATCATTGTCACCACGTAGTCGTGCATGCTTGCCAGTGCGTCCGCTCCCCAACTATAGTTCACACCGCCACACTTGGCACTTGCTCGAATGGGGATGCCCAACACTAATGCGGACAAAGCCCAATGAAACCGTTTCATTTTCATAGTTCATTCTTCACCATTTGCCATTTTAGCTTCGGATCTCGCATAATCATTGCCGTGTATAGTTCTTTATCGGTCAATGGGTTGGACATATACGTTTCCGCTTCTTCCAACTGTTCCTCCATCTTTGCTTTCAATTTCTCAAAAGCGCTCTCTTTGTCTGTATCACCAGATTCTCCAGATGAAGCATTGGCTTCATTGCCAACATAGCCTCCATTCACACTGTCGGATTCTTCTTGTCCTGCTTCGGCTATGTTATCATTGTAGCCATTCAGCTTATTCGCAGCTTCTCCCAAACCATAGTCTGCCACCGCATCCACCTGTGTGTCATAGCAGTTTCCACCAATACTGAATCCTCCGTTGTTTTCTTCTACGGTGATGCTTTCCTCTGCATCAGCCATATTGCTAACGTCAAATACTTCCTCCGTTGTCTTGGCATCATCCTTCTTGCCATAGAGGTCTTTGGTGACAATAACAGCGTAGTAGATGATATATACCGCTGTCAATACAAGTACGAATATCAAGTATGAACTCATTTCTTTTAAGTTTGATTATACATTGTTGTTCCTATTCTCTCTTGTCGTTTTCTTTGACTACCCAACAAGCAATTCTCATATATGATGTAATCGGCTTGAAGGGTTAGGAAAGGCTGCACATGCCCACAGATAAAATATCTCTTTTGTCCATGCCGTTTGGTTGTGCGCCTTTCCGAAAACTGTTGCAAAGAAACTCCGAAAGATTGGGATAAAAGAAAAACAGCCCCATCGAGGACTGTTTCTTAACATCAATTGTAGATAAAAACGAAATCAAACTTGATTTTCATACTTGAAAGCCATTTGTAGGATTAGAAACAATCACGGTAAGCTCACTCGTTCACCATAACTCAACATATAAACATTAAACCACGTGCTTTCTGTTAAATTTTAGTTCACTTGAATACTTTTTCTCCATTAAATTACCAAATATGGGAATTTTATAGTACCTTTGCAGAAAATAAAGCATTTCACCTGAATGAAAATAACGTTCAAAGATGAAGCGTTATCCGAACTGTATGAAACAGGCAAGACCAAAGACCGCAAATACAAGCAATTGTGCAAGAACAAGAAACTTGTGGATGGCTACATCCGAGCTGTAAGCATCATGTACCGAACAGAAACGACAAGGGAATTGCATGAGTATAGTTTTTTGCATTACGAGAAGTTGGCACATGACCCACGTAGCTCAATAAGAATTGTGAATGGTAAAGTCGAACGCCTGTTATTCACAGAAACGGAAGACGGAGTAGAAGTAGAATTAATAGAAATTGATAGTACCCATTATGGCAACAAAAAGTAAAAGGTTAGTTCCAGCAAGGGCTATTCATCCTGGAGAAGTCCTGCGCGAGGAGTTGCTGGAACGAGGTATCAAACAAAAAGATTTTGCACAAATGATAGGTGTTCAGCCGACACACCTAAATGAATTCATTAAAGGCAAACGCAATCTAAATGAGGATTTAGCCATAAAATTAGAGAAAGCCCTTGGCATATCGTACAAGAATTGGATGAGTCTTCATAATGGTTACGTCTATGACTGCAAAGCCATAGAAGAAAAGAAAAGTAACGAGCAAAAAGCGACTGAATTCGAAGCGGCATGTGGTGACATGTTTAATCTTAAAGTATTATACAAGAGGTTGAATATGTCACTTATGCCATGTGCAGAACGTGTCGCACAACTTAAAAGCATTGTTTCTTTTGATTTGCTTTCTGCAGAAGAACTAAAAATGCAAGTTGCTGGCTTGTATAAGCATAGTGAGAAAGTGCAGATAGATGAAAAGAACATGCTTACTTGGCTTATTTTGAATAATATCAGTATAGCCGAAGCGCCAACATTGCCCATCCAATACAATAAAGGCAATGCCTTAAAAGCTGCATCAGAAATTGCGGCTATGGCCAATGCGAGAACTCTTACGATTGAAACTATCAAAGAAAGCCTTAATAAATATGGCATTCTATATATAGAGGTACCCAAATTGGACAAGGCTCCTATTGATGCCTTCTCAACAATGGCGGATGCACATCCTGTTATTACAGTGACGTATCGCTACAATGATATGGACAAGCTGGTTTTTGATGTTTTGCACGAACTTTGTCACATAGATAGGCATCTAACAAAAGAGCAAACTGCATTTATTTCCGTAGATGATGGTTCTTACGCCACAGATCCAAGAGAGAAGGAGGCGAATGAATTTGCACGACAAACACTAATTCCAGATACTGTTTGGGGTGATATAATGAAAGTTGGATGCAAAAGCCTCTCACCATTTAAGATTGTGAAAACAATCGCTATCACCGCAGAGTCAAAGGGTATAAGTCCATCTATCGCCGTTGCTCGATATAAGCACGACACAAATTGGTACAACACCTCGGCTTATCGATCACCCAAGATTTCATAATATGCCATACCGTTAGGTTGGGGCTTATATGTCGCAAAATGTTAAAGATAACTCGTTAACCTGTGAGGATTTTACAAATTAACGAGTTATCTTTTGTTTTTATAACTTACCGTTTTTTCCCTCGCAGCAAATCATTCAGATCCTTATACTCACGATACCTTGCCGACTCATCCTTTACCTTTTCCCCGAACAGTCCGACAAATGTCTCCACAGTCTTTTGCCCGGCAATGTCGTTGTCGAGATAACAGTGGATTTCTTTGTATGGGTCCAGATAATCCATGGATTTTCTCAGGTTGGCAACAGAGTTCATCACTAACACATCAACCATACTATCCACACAGATTTCCGTATTGCCTTTCTTGCGCAATGTCATATACGACAGAAAATCCATAAAGCCTTCAAAAACACATATATGTTCCTGAGTCATTCCGTTGGTATGATAAAAGACAGAAACATCCTTGTTCTTGATACATCCCTTGTAATAGGGATTGCGTACCTCAAAACCACCAGATTTATTTGGAAAGGCGATAGCAAAATATTTCTTATTTCTCAATGTATAGTGAATCTCTTTGCAGAAAGTTGTGGAGATTCCAATATCAACACCTCTTGATTGGAGATAGGATGTTAGGGCATAGTTCCTTAGTGGCATCACTCGCAAATCAATCATATCATCTTCTACTTCTACGCTTGTATACGATGGACGCACCTCTGTCTTTTTCTCTTTTATCAGACCATTGCTATCACGTTTTATCATAGTCAGAACGGTATGTATGTCATTGGTGTTATACATACGTTTGCCCAGCTCTATCAAATCACCGCCTTCTGCAATTCCAAAGTCATACCATTCATGGAGATTGTTATTCACTACAAACGATGGTGTTTTCTCTTCACGCAATGGTGAGCGGTACCAATATTGCCCTCTTCGCATTTTGACATGGGTATATCCTTTTTTTTCAAGATAATCCACTATGCTTATTTTCTTAGCTTCTGAAATATCCATTACTTGCTTTTTATTCCATTTTTACTACTTGTCAATCACTTTGTTTGCCTCACTTACTATAGGCATGCCCATAAAGTAAACGAAATTCTGAAGTGTTTTCAGATAGATTTTTCTGTAACCCCAGTTTATGAACTTCATATTCCAATTTTACTTTATTTGCTTTATCCTCTATAGGCACACCTATAAAGTAAACCAAAATCTGAAGTATTTTTAAGCCTACTGCATCTTGTCACATAAGGTCTTTTGGGGGACTTCAAAAACACTTCATTTACTTCATCCTCTATAGGCACGCCCGTAAAGTAAAGTGTTTGCTAAAGTGTTTTATTCGTCCTCCTCAAACAGTTGCACATTTGTCGGAACTTCTCCATAATAGAACATCTTGTCGTATCGCTTCACCAACTTCAAGTCGTTCATTAAGTACTGCAACACTTTCACCATCACGCTTCGACCTCGCTTGAACCCTATAGCCTCGTATGCAGGTATCATTGCCTGAATGGTTTTCTCAAAGCCCTTGATAGGCTTACCAGCAAAAGCTGATGCCAAAGCCTCTTCATGCTGTTCTATGGTTAGGTCGGTATATTTGAGTGGTGCGCTTTTGCCATGTTCGTCCTCAGAACTATCATAATCGGTTGCCAGTTCTGGCAATCCCTGTTCGTTTACAGTGAATGCAAACGGCTTGAACTCTTTCTCTCTGATGTGCAGCGCCTTTACCTCACTGATGTTTGGGTTATTGGTATTCTTGCTGATAACAAGCACTGTTTCTGCTTTGTTGTTCATTTCAGTTCCGATATGCCCACGCACATTATTGTCCCCCTTGTTCAAATGAAGAACGCAATGAATATGGATGTTGTATTTTGACGACCATTCCATCATCTTGTTGATTACTTCTACCGATTCTGCTGCATTGTTGATGTCAAGCAACAGGTCTCTGATACCATCAATGATTACCAGTCCATATCCTTCGTTATGGCTCAGTGCATAGTCTATAACCTCAATCCTTACGGCAGGTGTGTACTCTCTCAGACAGATGAAGTCAAGGTTCTCGTTGTCCGTAGCTGTTGAGAGTCCTGCCAATTTCAGAATACGTTCCAATACATTGTGGCAATGGTAGCGGCTCTGCTCCGTATCAACATAAAGGATTCGTCGTTTGCCCTCAGGCAGACTGGCATGGTAGTTCAACACCTGACCATTTGCCAATGATGCTGCAACCAATGCTGAGACGTTAAAAGTCTTCTTCGCTTTCGCCTTACCTGTCGAAGCACTGAAATTACCCAAAGTCGCTATTGTTGAGTTGTCTATCCATATTATCTGCGGCGGCGTACTGTAGGTATCGGTCGCCTTTATCAGTGCGTCCTTCAAAATCTGTGACAGACGCACATTCTGTAGCTCTTCGTTGATTATCATGTAGCTGTTCTCTTTACTGCTTGTTTCGTTTGGAGTAGCGTACCCTCGCAAAATAAGGCACACGCTTGTTCTTCTTCTGTTCTTCTTCTGATGCTGCATTGGCTTCTTCACGTCCCATGCCACAGCCTTCATCACCAATGATATTTCCCAATGTAGGCACGTTGTTCTGTTTGAGCCAGGCATCCAGTTCCGTCTTGTCAAAGTACAGCATCTTGCCTCGTGGCTTGTAGTGCGGTATTTCCTTACTTGATGTCAGTTTATACAGCAGACTTTCCGAAATGCCGAGATAAACACACGCCTCCATAAAGGTCAATACGTTCTTGGTTGTGTAGATATTCTCCTCTAATAGAGTCAGACGTTCCAATAGTCCCTCTATAGGCTCCAACTTTTGGAGCAATGTTTCTATGGCGGTCACTCTGTCATTGAGTCGTTCCATAAATGTTGTTCGGTTGTTCAACATCGTTGTGCTCTTATTTTGATTGTTCGTAAATGTGGAAGCGTCCTTCCGTTAGCTGCATGCTTTCGGGGTGCAAAGGTATAGTGGCTAAGAGGACGATGAAAGAAAAAGACCATGACAAGTGCCAATTGTAATGGTACCTGTCATGGTCTTCCTTTCACTTACTATACGTTACTGCCGTTTTTTCATCTGTTTGGCTATGATTGTTCTCATAAATATGACACGTATACCCAACTACGGACACCCTCTCCTTTGTCACAGAAAGTCCCATACATACTTACACCTTATTATATTGAGGGGCGTAGCGTTGTTATTACCCTTATCTCATCCTCTATGCGCTTACTTGTTGGCGTAGGTTTTCTTTTTATGTCAGATAGCGCACTCGACAGGGTTGTTGCACTTATTGGCTTGCCGGTCTTCCTTGACAGCAGATGTCCACCGTTCTCCATTGCTTTCTTCCAGTTCCAGCCAATGAGGTTACCTTCCAGTAGGGCATTGAATAGCACAGCTACATTACGGGTGTTCTCTACTTTAAGGCTGAAATTGCTTTTACATTCCAACAAGGATTGCATGTCGTCAATCGATACCTCTGATACACAAAACAGATGATTCGTATTTGCGCAGTGTGCAATGCGAACCATCTGTTCTTTGGTCAGGTGACAATCGAAAGATAGCGAACGCTTCGTTTCTGAAACGTCCTCATGAAACATGATGTTTGGCGGAGGGGCATCTGTCGTATCAAAGACGTTTTTCATTTTTATGCAGTCCTCCAATGTGAATGCGTCACTGTTGAATAGATGTTGTGCAAGGTCATGGCGTTCCATCAGAATGCGCTTGGCAATGTTGTGATTTTTCCTGTGCACATTCTTGCAACCCGCCTTGTTGCAGTTCACATGCTTGTGGCTGCAAGCAAAGTCCTCAACAAAGCGTTGGTGTGTCTTTACGCCGTTTGTTACTTCATTCCGATAGCCAAATCTTGCTGCCAGAAGAATAGTCCATAATCCGTGCAATTCGTCCTTGTCATTCACGAAATGTCTGTGTACTGTTTGCCATTTCTCAAAAAGAGAGATGACCGCCAAATTTTGTGGTCATTGTTCAATTAATTATGATGTGATGTAATAACGCAAAAAACTCTGACCACTGATGTAGTCAGAGCCTTGCGTTTGATTGTAAAATTCCGTATTATGTCGTGTCTCATAGTTACCTAATCGAATAGACCGTTAACTAAATTAACAGCCTCGTCCTTCTTCTTGTTAACGATTTTGGCGTATACCTGTGTCATTCTCACGTCTACATGCCCTAATAATTTGGATGTTGTGTACAAATCCGCTCCAAGTGTCAGCATCATTGTGGCAAACGTGTGTCGGGCGGTATGAAAGGTGAAATGTTTGGTTATACCAGCTGCCTCCGCCCACGGCTTTATCAAAAGGTTAACCATATTGTTACTTGGTAACGAGAATACTTTTTCGTCCGCACCTTTGCCATTACGAACAGGTAACCATTTCAATGCTTCCGATGACAAAGGAAGATATATAGGAGCTTTGGTCTTCTGCATTACGACTTGTAGGCGGTATTGTCCGCTATCACAGAAAATATTTTCCCATTTCAATCCTTTTATGTCACTGAAACGCAGTCCGCAGAAACAAGAAAACAAATACGCATCCTTTATGTTTTCGTTCTCCATAGGTGTTGCTATCAGTTTCTTTACTTCATCGATGGTCATGTATTCACGTTTGCTTTCAGGAACTTTCAGTTTGTCCGAGCTGCCAAGTCTTGTAAATGGATTTATCTTTAGCAACTCTTCTCTTACTGCAGCATTAAGCGCACCATTCATTCCTCGATAATAGTTACATGCTGTGTTGGTGCAGATCTTTTCACCTTTCCTGGTTTTATATCCGTCACGCAAGTAATCAATGAAGTCCTGACAGAATTTCTTATCCACATCATCCATTGTCATATTCTCGCATCCCATTTCTGTGAGAATACGGATGGATGTGTTTATTTGCGCTTCGTCCTTTCGTCCACGCTTTTTCTGTCTTTCCTTGTATGTCTGCAACCAATCTGCAAGAAGTACTTTTGGCTTGTCGTCAGCTTTCTTGATGCCAGCCTCCCCATTCGTCATAGCAATGATGCGTTGCGACTTGATGGCATTGGCGGCAATCAGCGTAGCTTGGTTCCGCTTGCGTGCTTCATCGTCCGTTTCAGGAATGATGTACATCTTCAAGTACTCATACGAACGTTTGCCGTCTCTGTATATGTCCAGATACAGGCTCTTATTTCCGTTGCTCAAGTCTTTCATCCTAAGACGGATTGGCTCTTTGAGCTTTGATGTTTTCTTGTTTCTTGCCATAGCCGTTTCTCCTTATTGATTTTGTATTGCAAAGGTACTAAAAATCCCCGAAAACGAGAAACAAACAAGAAACAAAATACGCACAAACAAAGAACAATCAAGTGCAGAGACGAGAAACAACAGCTGAATAACAAAGCTACCAGTACATACTGATATACAGCCACTTACACTACACTTGATTGGTATTTACTTTCATTCTAATATATCACTTCACAATATTGCGCATACTCGCAAATGAGGCGACGCTTCTCAGCGTTGATGCTTTGGGAGCCGTTCAAGGCTCTCGACACAGTAGCGATAGACACGCCGAAGTGTTCGGCTATGTCCTTCATCGTTGTAGGTTGAAGTTCTGACATTGGTAGATAGATAATGTAATACTGAAAATGTTTGTTGTTTAAAGAGATGCTGCAAAGGTATCACATTATTTTAAAATAGCAATGATAAAGTGTTTTTTGATGTGCGTCAAATAATGCAAACGTTTGCATTGAGTGCAAACGTTTGCATATATAAAACTTCACTTTTGCTTACAAAAAGCATACAACGAATTGATTTACGTCATAATTTTGCACGTGAGTTCAATGAGGGAGAAACTTAGTACAGCCCGAAGTATAGATCTTAAACGATTAAAAACCGCTTTTATAGAACCTATAATACTTTTAACAAGTATACTATATATACGAAATTTAATTTCAATTTACTAATATCTAAAGCTACAATGATGAAGCAGGTTAAATTCCAAAATGCCATCAGGACAGCGACGCTCTCGGCTGGTCTGTTCCTTTCGGCAAGCGCCTTTGCACAGCAGATTACTGTGAAGGGCCACGTAGTAGACGAGACCGGCGAGCCAGTCATCGGCGCATCCGTCAAGGTTGTTGGCGGCAAGAGTGGTGCAGTGACCGACATCGACGGCAATTTCTCTATCGCAGCCGACAAGAAGGCTACTCTCGAAATCACTTACATCGGCTACGAACCTCTTAAGGTTGTTGCCGGACAAAATCTCAAGATTCAGCTTAAGAACACATCAACAACACTTAACGACGTTGTCGTTATCGGTTATGGTGTTGCCAAGAAGAACGACCTCACGGGTTCGGTTACAGCCCTTAAGCCAGACGAGAAGAACCACGCTCTTGTAACATCGGCACAGGAGATGATGCAGGGCAAGATTGCAGGTGTAAACGTTACAACAAACAATGGCGGTCCTGGCGGTGGAGCCTCTATCCGTATACGTGGCGGTTCTTCGCTCAACGCAAGCAACGACCCGTTGATTGTTATCGATGGTATGGCTCTCGACAACCAGGGTGTCAAGGGTGCTCCTAACGGCTTGGGTATGGTGAACCCTAATGATATCGAAAGCTTCACAGTATTGAAGGATGCCTCGGCTACCGCCATCTATGGTTCGCGTGGCTCTAACGGTGTTATCATCATCACCACTAAGAAAGGACGCGGCAACCAGAAACCTCAGGTAAGCTACTCGGGCAACGTGTCTATGTCGATGCTCGCCAACAAGTATGACGTGCTCAACGGCGACGAATACCGCAACTTCGTAAAATCTTACTACGGCGAGGACAGCGACGCTGCAAAGCTGCTGGGTACAGCCAACACCGACTGGCAGGACGAAATATACCGCACAGCCATCTCTACCGACCACAACGTTACCGTACAGGGCGGATTGAAGAATATGCCTTACCGCGCAAGCCTTGGCTATACCGACCAGAACGGTATTCTCAAGGGTGGCAACTATCAGCGTTACACTGCAAGCGTAAACCTCTCGCCATCGTTCTTCAAGGATCACTTGAAGTTCAACATCAATGGTAAGTTTATGCACGCCAAGAGCAAGTATGCCAACAACGACGCCGTGGGTGCAGCTCTGCGTATGGACCCTACACAACCGGTTAAGGCCGATGGCTTCGACAACTACAACGGCTACTTTGCATGGACCGACAAGGCCGACCCTGCCAAGTATCCGTCGCACATAACAAACATTGCCAACACCAACGCTCCTTCAAACCCGGTAGCTCTGCTCAACGAGAAGGACGACCGTGCAAACTCTAACGACTTCCTTGGCAACATCGAGGCCGACTATAAGATACACGGTTTTGAGGACCTCCGCATACACGCCAACCTTTCGGGCGACTGGGCTTCGGGAAAGCAGACCACTATCATGGCCGATTGGGGACCAAGCAACTTCTATTGGGGCAACACCGGCTTCATTAAGGAGTCGAAGCGCAACCTCCAGCTCTCTACATACGCTCAGTACTACAAGGACTTTGCCAAGACCCAGCACATCGACGTAATGGGTGGTTACGAGTGGGGACACATCAAGTATTGGGGCAACAAGCTCTACCACGATATGGCTTCAGAGTATGGCAAGACAGCCGAGGAGATTGCTGCAATGACCGACAAGAGCTACAACTCGTACAGTAAGGACAAGTGGGAGCAGGAGAGCTACCTCGTATCGTTCTACGGACGTTTGAACTATATCGCCTTCGACCGCTACATGTTCACAGCTACAGTACGTCGCGACGGTTCGTCACGCTTCAAGGAGCACTGGGCTACATTCCCTGCCTTCGCCTTGGGTTGGAAGATCAACGAGGAGAGCTTCCTCAAGAACACTTCTTGGCTCGACGAGTTGAAGCTGCGCCTTGGCTATGGTAAGACAGGACAGCAGGACGGCATCGGAAACTACAACTACTTCCAGTCGTACAACGACAACACCAAGACCACTAACGGACGCTATCCAATGGCTGGCGTAGGCGATGGCGGCGGTGTGATGTATCGTCCAGACGCTTACAACGAGGAGCTTAAGTGGGAGACCACATCTACATACAACGTAGGTCTCGACTTCTCGGTATTGCGCGACCGTGTTCGTGGTAGCGTAGACTACTACTACCGCAAGACCACCGACCTTCTTAACGACGCTTATGTTCCTACGGGTTCTAACTTCCGCAACAAGGTTAAGTCGAACATCGGCTCGTTGGAGAACAAGGGTTTGGAGGCTTCGCTCACCGTACGTCCTATACAGACAACCGACTGGCAGGTAGAGGTAACAGGCAACTTTACATACAACAAGAACGAGATTACAGAGCTTACGGGTTCTAACTCTATCGTGAAGACCGGCGGTATAGATGCAGGTACCGGCAACGAGTGCCAGGCACAGATTGTAGGCAAGCCAGCCAACTCGTTCTATGTATACCAGCAGGTGTACGGTGTTGACGGCAAGCCTATCGAGGGTGTATTTGTCGACCGCAACGGCGACGGCAAGATTGGAGAGGAAGACCGCTACGCTTACAAGAGCCCGGCAGCTCCTTACCTCGCAGGTCTCGCAGTGCGCGCACAGTATAAGAATTGGGACTTCGGCTTCAACTTCCGCGGCTCATTCGGCAACTACGTGTTCAACGACCGTCTTGCAGGCTACTCTAACACAGAGAAGCGCTACGACTCGTCATTCGCCTGCTTGCAGAACTCGACACCAACATCTGTCGCCAACAACTGGCGCACATACAACTGGGTGCTCTCCGACTACTACGTACAGAATGCATCGTTTGTGAAGCTCGACAACATCACATTGGGCTACTCGTTCCAGGACCTCTTCAAGACAGCTGCCTACAAGGGTCTCAGCGGACGTGTATACCTCACAGCTACAAACGTTGCCACCATCACAAAGTACGACGGACAGGATCCTGAAGTATTCGGCGGTATTGACAACTCTATCTACCCGCGTCCTTTCTCAATGACTCTGGGTGTGAACATCAACTTCTAAAAAACATAACATTCTAAAGGTAAAAGTATTATGAACTTCAAATATATCAAACACATAATTCCTGGCGCAGCCCTCGTACTTGCCACAGCGGGCATGAGCTCTTGCACAGGCGACCTTGATGTTACTCCTCACGACCCATCTACACAGATGAACACCAATGAGCCGGCTCTCTTCACAAAGTGCTACGCCAATATGGCTCTTGCTGGTCAGACCGGTCCTGACGGCGACTGCGACATCGATGGTCTTGACGGCGGTACAACAGGTTTTGTACGCCAGCTCTTCAATACCCAGGAACTTCCTACCGATGAGGCTATCTGCGGATGGGGCGACCCTGGTATCGACCAGTTCAACTTCGGCACATGGGACTCTTCTCACCCGATGATCAACGGTTTCTACTATCGTCTGTATGCAGGCGTAAGCTACTGCAACAAGTACCTCCAGGAATGTGGCGGCCAGGACGCACAGCACACCGCAGAGGTACGTTTCCTCCGCGCTTTGTACTACTACTATTTGATGGACGCCTTCGGAAACGTGCCTTTCACTACAGAGGTATCGATTGAGGCCCCAAAGCAGATAATGCGTGCCGACCTCTTCAAGTGGTTGGAGGAAGAGCTTATCAAAGAGGTTGAGCCTAACCTTATGGATGCATCTGTTACACACGAGGGCGAGGTTGGCTATGGCCGCGCACAGAAGGATGCTGCATGGTTGTTGCTCGCACGTATGTACCTCAACGCTGAGGTATACACCGGCACAGCACGTTGGCAGGATGCCAAGACCTATGCCGAGAAGGTAATCGCTGGTCCGCACAAGCTTTGGACCAAAGGCAAGAACGGCTACTCGGCTTACCAGATGCTCTTTATGGGCGACAACGGCACCAACGGCGCTTCGCAGGAGTCGGTGCTCTCTCTTATCCAGGACGGTACAACAACCGCTTCGTACGGTTCCACATTGTTCCTCATGGCAAGTACATGGAAGTCGGATATGAACTTCGACAAGAACTATGGTTCTTCTGAGTTCTGGGCAGGCAACCGCGCACGCTCTAACCTCGTTAAGAAGTTCTTCTCTACCGGTGCCGCTCCTCAGGACAGCACCTACAAGGTAACAGCTGCCGCCGGCGACGCACGTGCCTTGTTCTGCGGCTGTGGAACAGAGGTTAAGAAGAACGACGATAAGTCGAAAAAGGCATCTGAGCTGGCTGGCAAGGAGGTTATCGTAAACGATACTAATTACGTAAAGCGCACTCTCGTAGCCGAGAAGTGGGGCGAGTATACCAATGGCTTCTCCGTTGCCAAGTATCGCAATACCTACAGCGATGGCTCGACACCTCACAACGCCAAGTTCTGCGACACCGACTTCTTCCTTATGCGCTCGGCAGAGGCCTACTTCATCGCAGCCGAGGCAGATGCTCGTCTACATGGTGATGTAACAACCGAGTGCGCCAAGTACATCAACGACATCCGCCAACGCGCAGGTGTTTCTACACAGGACCGCTGGACCATCAACCAGATTCTTGACGAGCGTGCACGCGAGTTCTACTTCGAGGGTTATCGTCGTACAGACCTTATACGTTACGGTCTGTTCAACACAGGCGAATACCTCTGGGAGTGGAAGGGCGGTACCCTCAAGGGTGTAAGCTTCCCAGCCACACACTGTGTGTATGCAATCCCTGCCAACGACATCATTGCTAACCCGAATCTTAAGCAGAACAAGGGTTACTAATATTCGGTATATAAATAACTAAAAACGAATTATTCATTATGAAAAAGATATTTTCATACGCATTGATGATGATTGCCACTACGGTGGCATTCACATCATGCGAAGACGACCACGACTCAAATCCGGTTATCGAGACCCCTACTGAGTTTACCATCAACAATCCGGCGGTGGGCGATGCTGTGGTTGACCTTGACAAGTCAAAGACTTTCAACCTCACTTGGTCGCAGCCTAAGTTTACTTCCATGGATGCTCCAGTGTCTGCACATTACCAAGTTCAGATTTCACCAACCGGTACATTCGAGAGAGAATTCGATACAGGTCGCACTCTCGACGAGAACAAGGGATGCGACTACGCAAGTATAGATGAGACATTTACAAGTTGTAATGCCGACATCCCTACTAAAGACATAGCCAAGGCTCTTCAGCGTGTTATGCGTTGGGAGGAGGACAAGGTGCCTGCTACATTCGAGGCTAAGATGCGTGTACGCGCTTTCGTGTCTAACGCATCGCAGGAGATTGTAAGCGAGGTAGTGTCAAGCAACACTGTAGGCTTTAAGTGCGCTCCTACATACGTAGAGCTTAAGGATATCGACGCTATTATGTGGTATCTTGTAGGCAATATGTTTGGCGCCAAGTGGGGCTCGGATATTGGTGTTGACGCCCTGCCGATGTTCAAGATTCCAGCATACGAATACAACAAGAAGACTGGTGCGGGCGAGATTGAATACATCAACTACTTCACATCTGGCGAATACAATGACAAGGTAGAATGTGACGCATCTGGCTTTAAGATTCAGCGTTCCGACTTCAAGTGGGAATACAGTATGAATGCCGATATCACGAAGGACGTTAAGGACAGAAAGGGTACAATCATTAATCGTAATAACGGCGAAGATGGTGGACACATCCTGGCTCCTAAGGCTGGCTACTACAAGATAACATTGAACACTGAGAAGAATGAGGCTAAGATGGAGGAATACAAGGACTCTAAACCTCAGAACTATGGCGTAATCCAGATTATAGGCTCATTCAACGACTGGAAGAGCGACGTACCAATGCTTCCTTACAATAAGGAGGGTGTTGAGAACCATGCTTGGTACTACGTAATGGATGTTCCTGCCGAAGGAGTGCAGTTCAAGCTCAAGATTGCCGGCTCATGGGATACCAACTGGGGCAATGCCACAGAGGGTGCTAAGGATGGCGACCCCGTAGGCGTAAGCAATACCAAGAACGGTGGTGTCAACTTTGGCTTGAAGAAGGGCAAGTATGTTATCTCTTTCAACGACATCAATGGTGTGATAAGCATTGTGGAGGTTGATACAAAGAAAAAGTAACTATCAAATTTAAAGATTAGAACAATATGATTAAGAAAATATTATTCGGAATGTCTCTGTTGTTGTCGGTTGCCTCGTGCACCGACGACTACAGCGACTGGAACGCACCGCAGCACAACGACCAGCCTGCAACTGTGCAGTTTGGTAATGGTAGCGTTACTGAAACTCAGGCTATCAACCTTGCCGAGGTTACAACACCAACAGTGAAGGTTGCCAACATTACTGCTCCTACCGCAGACGGCGGCTATGCACCAAGCGGCGAATACAAGATAACACTCGGTGGCAAGTCGCTCGACATTACTGCTGCCGGCGAGGTTAGCACCGAAGAGCTGCAGAACGTTATCGTAAGCAACTACGGCAAGGCTCCTGTACAGCGCGATATGGATGCTACCGTAGCAACATGGGCAACCAACGAAAAGAGCTATGTAAAGATTGAGTCGGCTACATTCAAGGTACTGGCCACTCCTAAGGCTGCCAACATCGAGCAGGCTTACTATCTCGCCGGCGACATCTTCGCCGACGGATACAACAAGGATGTTGTAAAGACTCATGCCTTTACCCACTCTGACAACAACGTATGGGACGACCCTAACTTTAGCATTGAGGTCGAGACCACAGAGGCTAACAAGTCGTTTATGGTTATCCCTGCCTCAAGCCTTGAGAAGAGCGATATTCGCGAAGGCGCTTTTGGTAGCGGCAGCGATAAGAAATCTCTTGCAAGCAATGGTAACGCTATCACTATCGAGAAAGCAGGCAAGTACATAATCACTGTCAACATGGAGACATTGACCTACAAGATTGAAGCTAAGCCGACAGCTCTCTTCCTCACTGGCAGCGAGTATAACTGGGGAAATACAGCGAGTGATTGGAAGCAGCTCATACAGTATAATGGCTCTGACGAGACATTCTGGACAATGATCTACTTCTCTGAAGGCGAGATGTTCAAGTTTGCTCCGCAGGCTGCTTGGAAAGACGACTTCGGTCCCGATATACCCATTGAAGACAACGCAGGTTCGGGCATTGCTACCGATGGCGGTAACCTCAAGGTAGGCAAGGCAGGCTGGTATCTGTTGCGTGTAACCAATGGCAAGGAGCGCAAGCTCGAGGTTTGCAAGCCTGAGGTTTACCTCGTTGGCGATGTTATCGCTGGCGGTTGGGGCGCTGGCTGGGAAGACAAAGCCAAGACCGATGCCAACAAGTTCACTGCTCCTACAACAAAGGACGGATTGTTCGTATCGCCTAAGTTCGCCAACAGCGGCAACCTCCGTATGTACGTCAACTTCCCTGACACTGGCTACAAGGATCCGAACAACAACTGGTGGAAGGCTGAGTTCAACGTTATAGGCGGCAATATAGTATTCCGTGGCAATGGTGGCGACCTTCAGCCTGTTGCTGTTGAGGCTAATCAGCAGGTTTCGCTCAACTTCACCACTGGCAAAGGCGAGATTAAGTAGAGTATAAAGACTGAATAAACTAATAAGGTTGGATTTCCTTTTGATGGGGGAATCCAACCTTTTTTGTGCTTAATAGTTGGTATATCACATTTTTTTTGTAATTTAACGGCGTGAAACTAAAGTTGATTAAATTTTCATACAATATATAATATGCGTACATTTGCCTCATCTAAAACGACAAAGATGAACTACCGCAAGGAACACTTCATTTATACACTGATGTGGATACTGATATATATATCGCCATTTATGGGGACATATATGCGTATGTCGTCCAATCCACATATAGAGTTCTCGTGGTACGAGGTGCTCAACGCATGGAAATTTGATACTGTATGGCTCGTTTTGTTTGCCGTACACAACTTTATGCTTGCCCCTCTGCTTATCCTCAAACGACGCACTATACTCTACGTAACGCTTAGCTTTGCGCTGGTAGGCGTGGCTATGGGCATACTGTGGTTTCTGCGTCCGGCATACCATCACCACCGACTGCCACGATACAGCCGACACGAAAGGGTGCTGTACAGGGACAACATAGCCGACTTTAGACCCGACGAGCCTTTCCCTTTCTTTGGACCAGGCGAGCTTGTGGCTGCCTTTGGCGGACTGCTGCTTATGGGTATGAACCTTGGTGTGAAGCTCTACTTCAAGTCGCAGGAAGACACGAAGCTCCTTACGCAGATAGACAAGCACAACCTGGAGCGGCAGCTGGAGTATCTCAAGTATCAAGTGAACCCCCACTTCTTTATGAACACCCTCAACAACATACACGCCTTGGTAGACATCGACCCCGAACGTGCCAAGACCACCATTGTAGAGCTGTCGAAGATGATGCGCTATATATTGTACGAGGGAAACAACAGGCTTATACCGCTGCCACGAGAGGTGCAGTTCTTGAGCAACTATGTGCAGCTAATGAGGCTACGCTATACCGACAAGGTAAGCATACGTATGTCGGCGCCAAGCAATCTGCCCGACGTCATGATACCGCCACTGCTGCTCATCATGTTTGTGGAGAACGCCTTTAAGCATGGCATAAGCTACCGCACGGAGTCGTTTGTGTACATAACGGTGGACGTCAAGGACGACCGCCTTAAGTTTGTATGCCGCAACAGCAAGCAGCACCTTACGGTGAAAGAGAAGAAGGGAGGCGGCATGGGACTGGTAAATGTGCGCCGCCGACTGGACCTCCTGTTCCAGGACACATACACCCTGAAGATAGAAGATAGAGAGAACGAGTATAATGTAAGCCTTGACTTGCCGCTAACGGCACCTGCAAGTCAAGCCAATGGTTGACACTTAAATGATAAAACAGAACAGAAGATGATAAGAACACTCATTATAGACGATGAGCCGCTTGCCTTGCAACAGCTCGCGGCATATACAGCAAAGGTACCTTTCTTGGAGCTTGTGGCACAATGCCAGAGCGCTATGGAGGCTCGGGAGATAATGGAGAACGAGCAGATAGACGCCTTGTTTGTAGACATCAATATGCCGGATGTCAACGGTATGGACTTTGTGCGCTCGCTCCAGGCACCGCCTATCGTGGTGTTCACCACCGCCTACTCGGAGTATGCGGTAGAGGGATACAAGGTAGACGCTGTAGACTATCTGCTCAAGCCATTCAGCCTCGACGACTTCCGCCGCGCCGCGCTGCGTGTAAAGAAGCGCTACGAGCTTGAGAATGTGGTGCCGCAGGCTGCACCCGCCGCACCCTTGCATGTAGAGAGCGAGGACGACACCATCTTCCTTAAGACCGACCACCGTGTTGTGCGTGTCGACATCAACGACATACGCTATGTTGTGGGTATGGCAGAATATCTCAAGATACACCTCGAAGGACAAAAGCCGCTCGTGGCGCTGCTTAGCATGAAGAAGATGGAAGAGCGCTTGCCGTCCTACTTCCTGCGCATCCACCGCTCGTATATCGTCAATATGAAGAAGGTGGTGGAGGTGACGAAGAACCGCATCGTGATGGATGCCGACACCTATCTGCCCGTTGGCGACATCTACAAAGAGGCTCTCTCGGCATACCTTGCCGACAAGTATTTGGGCAGGTAGCGGCTGTCACTTAAAGTTCTCCTGCCCGTCGGTCTCGCCGTGCAGAGCTTCCTTAAACTTTTCCCAATCCTGATATCCCACCAACAGCGATATTTTGTCAAGCGTCTCGCGCTTTGGTTTCTCTGTGCCCTTGATATATTTAGACAGTTTGTCAAGGGCAAGCATCTTCTGCGGAATAAGCTCGAGCTGATGCTCAGCCGCATCAAAAAGTTTCTTCAGTGCGTAATTCATAATTCATAACCTACTGATAATGTAATATTTCGGGGCAAATGTACTGCTTTTTAACGGAAAAATAGTAATTTTGCAGACATATTTTTCATTCTTATAATCACTGTATGAAAGAATTAGCACTTAAGTACGGATGCAATCCGAACCAGAAGCCTTCACGTATCTATATGGAGGAAGGCGAACTCCCCATCGAAGTACTTAACGGTCGTCCAGGCTACATCAACTTCCTCGACGCTCTCAACTCATGGCAGCTTGTAAAGGAACTAAAGGCAGCAACCGGTCTGCCGGCAGCCGCCTCGTTCAAGCACGTATCACCTGCCGGAGCGGCAGTAGGTCTGCCTTTGAGCGATACACTGAAGAAAATCTACTTTGTTGACGACGTAAAGATAGAGCTTTCGCCTATCGCTTGCGCATACGCACGTGCACGCGGTGCCGACCGCATGAGCTCTTACGGCGACTTTGTGGCGCTGAGCGACACTTGCGACGCTGCTACAGCTACACTCATAAAGCGCGAGGTAAGCGACGGCGTTATTGCTCCCGACTTTACTCCTGAGGCTATCGAGATACTCAAGGCAAAGCGCAAGGGCACATACAACGTGATAAAGATAGACCCCAACTATGTTCCGGCTCCTATCGAGCACAAGCAGGTGTTCGGCGTAACATTCGAGCAGGGACGCAACGAGGTGAAGCTCGACGACCCAGCTCTCTTCGAGAACATACCCACAAAGGCTAAGAACTTTACACCGGAGGCTATACGCGACCTCATCATCGCGCTTATTACCTTGAAGTATACACAGTCCAACTCGGTGTGCTACGTTAAGGACGGACAGGCTATCGGCATCGGCGCCGGACAGCAGAGCCGCATCCACTGCACCCGCTTGGCAGGCAACAAGGCAGACATCTGGTGGCTGCGCCAGCACCCGAAGGTAATGAATCTGCCCTTCGTTGACGGCATACGCCGCGCCGACCGCGACAACACTATCGACGTATACATCTCTGAGGACCACGACGACGTGCTGCGCGACGGCACATGGCAGCTCTTCTTCAAGGAGAAGCCAGAGGTTCTTACTATGGAGGAGAAGAAGGCTTGGATAGCTCAGAACCGCGGCGTGGCTCTTGGTTCGGACGCTTTCTTCCCATTCGGCGACAACATCGAGCGTGCCCACAAGAGCGGCGTTGAGTATATAGCCCAGGCTGGCGGCTCAGTGCGCGACGACAATGTTATCGACACCTGCGACAAGTATGGCATAACAATGTCATTCACTGGCGTACGTTTGTTCCACCATTAATATAAATATACAACTATGAGCAAAGGCGACGATATCGACGCAATCATTGCCAACGGCATTTCATGGGGACGTGGCGGTGCTTCTTCGGCGAAGACCGACGACGCCAAAGTGAAGACCAAGGCAAAGAAGAAGCAATACATCACCGGTGCCCACGGCAGCGGTTCGGCAAGGCAAAAGGCCAAGTACCGCGAGCAACGTGCCAATAGGCACAAGAAATAGGAGGTTCATCCTATATTTGAAGTGATACAAGCTGGGGGCTATCGGGGAGGTTGGCGTCTTGATGTTCGTATAATGAACGTATAATTTATGGCTCGTATAATGAACGTATAATTTTACTTGTAGTTCTTTTGTGTGTAGTTCCCACAGAACGCACAGACCATTAACGTCTATTACACGATAGAATATTATACGTTCATTATACGAATATTAAAACGCCAGCATCTCCCCTGATAGCCCCCAGTTTGTGTCTTATTCCTCCTTGCGGAACAGCGAGAAGTTGACGCTGCCATACGAGCGGTGCTCAACAAAGCCCGGTACGGCAGAGAAGTCGTTGTGCTTGCCGTGCTCGAAGACGAGCAAACCACCCGGCACCAGCATGTCCTTGGCAAGTATAAGCTCGGGGATGGTGGGCAGATTGGGCAGAGCGTATGGAGGATCGGCGAAGATAAGGTCGAACTGCTGCTTGCACGACTTGATGAAGCGGAACACATCGCCACGTATAAGGATGTTGTCCTCGACACCTATCTTCGTCATGCACTCGCGTATGAAGGCGGCGTGGTCGCGGTCCATCTCCACGCTAACCACTGGCTTGCAACCGCGCGACAACAGCTCGAGCGATATGCTGCCGGTTCCTGCGAAGAGGTCGAGAGCGCGTGCTCCCTCCATGTCTATGTAGCCATTGATGACGTTAAATATATTTTCTTTGGCAAAGTCGGTTGTGGGACGAGCCTTGAACGAGCGTGGAATGTCGAAGTGGCGTCCCTTGTATATACCTGTTATTACTCTCATACCTGATTAAATTTTTACGTTTCGTATATTCCTTATAAACTGGCGCAGGTCCTTTAGCAGCGCCTCCTGACCCGTGATAGAACCTGCCAAGCACAGCACATCCGAGGGCTTCATGCCCAGTGTCTGCCATACGTTGAGTATATAGTAGGCAGCGTCGGGGGTGAGCGCAACATCGAACGAGCTGCAGAAGCGGACGCGCCCCTTGCGGAAGGCAAACATATCGACACGCTTGTCGTGGAAGTAGCAGAACAGCTTCTCTTGGAATCCGCCGTACGAACGACGGCAGAACTCAACCAATACGGGTGCCAACAGCGGCATAAACTTGACGTTGCGGAACATCTCGGTAAGCACAAAGCGCAGATCCTTGCCCACGGCATAGGCTGCCACCACATTGATTTGGTTTATGGGTGTGCCCTCCACATCGTCTTGCTGGTGCTTGGTGTTGGCATAATGGTAGAGCTGCGGCATGGTTGCGGCGTCGAACTCCTCGGCTGGGATAAGCAGCAAGGGAGTGTCTACAAAGACGGTGGCGGTGTCGAACACGGGATGATACTGCGACGGAACGTTTGGTTCCTGTTGCCTGCCCGGTGCCGATTGAGCCTTGAGTATGTGGCACTCGGCAAGTGCCTGACGCAGGTTGGCAGCCACGGCAATGCCCGTCTTCATATTGTATTGCTCGAAGTCGGTTTGTCCCTCAATCACGGTATTGGGTGCCGTAAAGGTGATTGTGGAGCGTGTTATGCGTATTGTTATGTTCATATTGTAGGGGGATGTTGTCAATGTATGCCTCTAAGTGTATTGATGCAGAGCACAAGAAGCACTGCCGCGATAATAGCTAAGACAATGTTGACGAGTTTGATGGGGATGTATAGTGGTTTGTTTTGGGCTGCCGCCTCCTTCAATACGGCAGCCACCTCGCTTGCACACTGGCGGTCGTTGAATCGCTCTTCGGCTATCTGTCTGCCGCGTTCGCCCATGCGGCGAGCCTCGTCGGGGTGCGAGGCAAGATAGCTTGTGGCTCGCTGCCAGCCCTCCACGTCGCCATATTCTACGGAGATGCCGCAGCCTTCGCGGTCGAAGTCGATAGGTATCTGTGGGTTTCGGCTGCACACCATAGGCAGTCCGAGAGCCAGAGCCTCAACCACCGTGGTTAGTCCGGCTGTGTAGCGTGTATGCTTGCAGCATATAGCCACACACTGTGCCTTAGCCACATCGAGTGCTATCTCGTAGGGTAGTAGTCCGCATATCTCGCGAACGTCGATGTTGGCGGCAGGCTTGTAGCTGCGCACGGCATCGAGATTGGGGTTAGGCACGGTAGGGTCGGGGTTGATGCCGATGTACAGCTTCAAGGGCAGCCCGGTGCGGTTGAATGCCTCGATAAGGGTGTGTTGGTCGCGTTGCTCCTTTCCGGTGGCAATGAATACGAATCGGGCATCCTTCTCTTGGCTCCTCATTCGGTCGTAGAAGTCGAGGTCGGCACCCCAGTGTCCCACAACCATACGTTTTGGATTGGCTTTGGGCGAGTGCAGCGAGTCGTCCACAAGCTTCTGCGAGAAGAATATCAGCCGGTCCATTCCACGATAGAACAGTCGGCCGCCCCATTCTCTTAGCTTGCTCTTTGGGGTTACGATGGGCTGATGGTGCCACACTACAATGGGCTTGCGGAAGATGCCGATGGCACGCAAGAGTATAAGTAGCTCAAGGCCTTTATAGTGGGTGGCATACACGGCGTCGATGTGCTCGCGGCACGTCAGCACTCGCCAAGCGGTGTAGAGGGCTGTCTTAAGACGCGACATCTCCTTTGACGGCGAGCGATGATACACAACGTCGATGCCCGAACTGGATAGATGGCAGGCTCCATAAAGGAAGTGCGAGGGAAACTCGCCCTGCTGCATCCGGCTCAGACAATACTGTATGTTCTGTGTATGATAGAAGTAGACTTTCATTTTCTGTTGACAAGATAGCTGTAGTTGTACACTTGCATAAATGGGTGGAGCAATGCACGCAGCAGTGCTACGGGGTCCTTCTCGTAGGTGTAGAACAGCACGTGGCGATAGCGCACGTAGTAGCGCCACAGAGAGAAGAGCGCCGCGGCACCTCTGTTGCACTCGGCGTTGAGCAGACGTATGCCGTCGGCGAATATACGGTTGTTGGCTGTTGGTATGTCTGCAGCGGTTGTTGAGGCAATTTGCTTTGTCATCGACTTTCGCCATACCCACTCAAGGAAGTCGCGGCGAGCGGAGAAGTGGGCGTTCATCCACGGCTTGACGGTGCCCCAGTGGGTCATGCCATACCACACCATAAAGGCGGCGTTGCCTGAAGTGCGCACGCGATGGGTGTCGTACTTTACGTATGTGGCAGCCTCGGCATAGCGGCGCTGTCGCACAAGCACACGGTCGATAAGGCGTATGCTGTCGAGTGCGGCAGCTGCGGTGGCTGTCATAACGTCGTAGCAGGTGCGGCGGTATATCTCGGGCTGCTCGTCCTCGGTGGGTATATAGTAGAGAAGCGAGCGGCGCAGCATCTGGCAATGGCCCATCATCGAAGCGTAGAAGAGGCGTATGAGGTTGCAGTTGGGGCAGCGCCGGTCGTAGCGCACTGGCGCTCCGGTATCCGAGAAAGGCTCCGAGCGGCACACGCACATCATCACCCCGTCGGCCATGGCGGCAGCCTGCTCCTCCAGTTTGGTGGGCAGCCAGATGTCGTCTTGGTCGCACACGGCTATAATCTCGCCTACAGAACGGTGCATGGCAGAGAAGAAGTTGCGGTTGATGCCTTGCTGTGTGGTGTTCTGGAAGATGCGCACGTCCACACCCTCGGGTGCCTTGCGGGCATACTCGTTGAGCACCGCCATTGTATCGTCGGTCGAACCGTCGTCCTGCACTACTATTTCGCCGGGTAGAACGGTCTGCGAGAATATGGAGTCGAGTTGTTCGCGTAGGTGGCGTGACGCCCCGTTGTAGGTGCACATCACCACGGAAACTGCCTTGTTCTGTTTCATAATGTGCAAAGTTACAAATTATTATCGATAGTATCCGTGCCGCAACAACAAAAACAAGCAAGCTTGTTTTGTATTGTCCACTATTTGCACTAACTTTGCATAATCCCTATATAAGATACTAACTAAAAATAAATGATTATGCCTCTAAAACCATACAAGACGGATGTCGCCGTTCTAATTCTTTTCTTCAATCGTCCCGACCACCTGCAAAAGGTGTTCGACGAGGTGCGCAAGGCACGACCATCTAAGCTCTTCCTGTATCAGGACGGACCGCGAGGCGAACGCGATATGGCTGGCATCGAGGCTTGCCGACGTGTCGTTGGCGACATCGACTGGGAGTGCGAGGTGCATCGCAAGTTTCAGGAGCGCAACTATGGATGCGACCCTTCCGAATATATCTCGCAGAAATGGGCGTTCTCCATTGTCGACAAGTGTATTGTGTTGGAGGATGATGATGTGCCGTCGCAGTCGTTCTTCCCCTTCTGCAAGGAGATGCTCGACCGCTACGAGCACGATGAGCGCATTGGCATGATTGCCGGATTCAATCCCGAGGAACAACTCAAGGGCTATCCTTCCGACTATATCTTCACATCCGTATTCTCGATATGGGGCTGGGCTTCGTGGCGCCGCGTTATAGACAAGTGGGATGCCTCGTACGCTTTTCTTGACGACCCTGACGCCATGCGGCAAGTGGAGGGCATCATGCGACAGCGCCGTCTGTGCCGCGACACGCTGCGTGCGTGCTACGACCACCGCACTTCGGGCAAGGAATACTACGAAACCATTTTCTGGGCATCTATGTTGCTAAACTCGGCTCTCGCCATTATGCCTACCCGAAACCTTATAAACAACCTCGGAGCTACAGACGGGTCGACCCATTATACAGGCTCGTTGCAGACCATGCCGCGCCGTCTGCGCCGTCTCTTCACGATGAAGAGGTTTGAGTTTGACGCTCCGCTGCGCCACCCTAAGTATGTTGTAGAGGATGTCGACTTCAAGGAGAAAGTGTATCGCACATACGCCTACGGCCATCCTTGGATTAAGGCTGGACGCTCCTTGGAGGAATTGTGGCTCAACCTGAAATACGGCAACTTTGGACATATAGCCCGTTCGGTGGCTAATAGGGTTGCCAAGATATTGGGCAAGGACAAACACTGGTAATAATTTTGCAACTCGATAACTAAAAACAATGAGTAATGATAACATTTCTAATCTCGTTCGTGGCCCTTATATTGGGCTACACAGTATACGGTAAGTTTGTGGAGCACGTGTTTGCCCCAGACAACCGTCCCACCCCAGCAGTGGCACAAGCTGACGGCATCGACTATGTGGCGATGCCTTATTGGAAGGTGTTTATGATACAATTCCTAAACATTGCAGGCACTGGACCTATCTTTGGAGCCATTATGGGAGCCAAGTTCGGTCCGTCGGCTTATCTTTGGATTGTGCTTGGTTGCATCTTTGCAGGTGCCACACACGACTATCTTTCGGGTATGCTGTCGATGCGCAATGGCGGAGCCGACCTCCCCTCGCTTGTCCAGAAGTATCTTGGCGGTGCTGCATCCAAGATATTGCTGGTGTTTGCTGTGTTCTTGCTGCTAATGGTAGGCACTGTGTTTGTATATAGTCCGGCTGAGATATTGGGACATATAGGTGGCAGCAAACTGATGTGGGTAGCCATAATCTTTATCTATTACATCATTGCCACAATGTTGCCTATCGACAAAATCATAGGCAAGGTGTATCCGGTCTTTTCTTTCTCGTTGCTCTTTATGGCTGTGGCTCTTGTTGCGGTATTGCTTATCAAGATGCCTGCCCTACCCGAATTGTGGGATGGACTGGGCAATATGGGCAAGCAAACCGATGCCGCAAGCTTTACCGAGGACATTTTCCCTTGTCTATTTATCACCATAGCCTGTGGTGCCATCAGCGGTTTTCATGCCACACAAAGTCCGCTTATGGCACGTTGTCTGAAATCCGAGCGCAAGGGTCGCCCCATATTCTATGGCGCAATGATAACCGAGGGTTTGGTTGCTTTGGTATGGGCTACGGTGTCTATGTGGTTCTTCTACGATGCTCCACAGCCTGGCTACGAGCAGATTGCTGGCGCAACGGCTACCGGATATCATACATCTGCACCTATGGTGGTTAGCCTTGTGTGCAACGATTGGCTCGGTATGGTGGGTGGTGTGCTTGCCATACTTGGTGTGGTTGCTGCCCCTATAACAAGTGGCGACACCGCTTTCCGTTCGGCAAGATTGATTATCGCACAAGCAATAAAACTTGGTCAACGCCAAAAGATGCACCGTATATATATATGTGTGCCTCTGTTTGCGGCGTCGTTGGCTATGCTGTTGTGGCAGATGGAGAATCCGGACGGATTCAACACAATATGGAAATACTTTGGATGGGCTAACCAAACATTGTCGGTATTCACGTTATGGACTATCACGGTGTATCTTGTACGCGAGAAGAAGCCTTACGTCATAACCCTCATACCGGCACTGTTTATGACCGATGTGTGCACCACATTCCTTATGGTAAGCAGCTCGGCGTTCGGCTTGCCCAATGCTGTGGGCTATCCAATAGGCGCAATAGCCGGCATTGTGGCTGCCGTTTGGTTCTTTGCATGGAAGAAAAGCTATGCCAAGGGTTAAGAACGAATATATTTAGGGGTTCATATTTTTCCCTCTTCGGCGTAGCTGTAATACTTGCCGTCGGTCATTATGATGTGGTCTACCATGTATATGCGCATCACCTCCGAGGCACGCTTCAGCTTCTGCGTAATGCGGTCGTCGTCGCCGCTCGGACGTGCGTTGCCCGACGGATGATTGTGCACGAGTGTCAACACAGTGGCGTTGCAGAGCAGTGCCTCACGCAGAATGACACGCACGTCGACAGCCGTCTCCGACAGTCCGCCATGCGATAAGCGCACCGCCTTAATAAGACGGAAGCGCTGGTTCATAAGCAGCACCCATGCCTCCTCGGTGTCGAGGTCTTGCATCTTGGGGTGCATATAATCGTACACAGCCTGAGCCGACCCCATGTCGGGTCGCTCGGCAGCATTAGTAGCTTGTCGCCGCTTGCCCAACTCGCAGGCGGCGATTATCGTTATGGCCTTTGCCTCGCCAATGCCTTTATACTGCATCAGCTCGTGAAGCGACATCTTGCCCAATGTGTTGAGGTTGTTGTCGCAGTCTTTAAGGATGTGCTGCATCAGTGCCACGGCGCTCTCCTTGGTCGAACCCGACCCGATAAGAATGGCAAGCAACTCAGAATCGGACAATGCCGCAGGACCCTTAGCCATGAGTTTCTCACGCGGACGGTCTTCTTCTGCCCAGTTGGTTATGGCAAAACCATCGGATTTGGATTTTGGGGTATTTTGTTCCATAACATCTACTTGTAGAAAGTCTTTTCAAAGGCAGAGAACTCCGACTTGCCGCAAACGCAACGTTTCCACCACGACTCTATAAAGCCGAAGCCATAACCCATAAGCTGTATGTAGGCAGAGGCTATGCTTAGGAAGCCTATCTTGATACTGTGGTTGACGCACGACGAGTCGATAAATATCAGCAGACAATATAGCGCGAGTGGCACGAGGGGTAGCCAAGCCCACGACGGAGCCACGGCAAGCAGCACGAGGCAAAGCAGCAGCATCGACATTACACCCACGGTGAACACCATAGGCAGGAGATGCACAAGCTTAAGCGACTCGGGATACTTCTTATACAGATTGATGCGTGCTATGCCCGAATTGTAAACCTGACGGAAGAACTTGCGGAAGTCGGTGCGGCGCTTGTGCCATACCCACGCTTCGGGGAACAGCCTACAGCGGCATCCAGCCTTGAAGATACGTATAGAGAAGTCGATGTCCTCGCCAAAGCGCATCTTGGAGAATCCCTCCAAACGTGCGTACACATCACGGCGCACACCCATATTGAACGAGCGCGGATAAAACTTGTCGAGCTTCTTCTTGCCGCCGCGTATGCCGCCAGTTGTGAAGAACGATGTCATCGAATAGGATATGGCTTTCTGTGTGTCGGTGAAAGAGGGGTGGGCGCAGTCGGGACCGCCAAAGGCATCTGCAGGATTGGCATCGAGCTCGTCGTCAACTGCTTTTAGATAGCCTTCGGGCACAACCACATCCGAATCGAGAATGAGCACATACTCGCCCTTGGCACGTTCCACGCCATAGTTGCGGCTCTGTCCGGGTCCGCTGTTTGGCTTATCATAGTAGTGTAGATCTAAGCTATCGGCATACTTAGCACACACATCACTACAAGTTACAGCCGAACCATCCTCTACGACAATCACCTCAAAGTCCTTTACTGATAGACGTGTAAGGCTGTCGAGAAGTTCGTCTACCTCATCGGGACGATTGTATACGGGAATTATAAAACTATACCTCATGGGAAAGGGAAAGGAAAAGTGAAAAGTGAAGAGTGAAGAACGAAGAGTGAAAAGGGCGTTTAAAGGTAAAAGAGTAAAAAAGTAAAAGAGTAAAAAAGCAGAAAGCACAATTCTCGGGTATACGTCAACCGTTATCCCCAATGCTTTTTACTTTTTTACTCTTTTACTTCTTTACTTTAAAAGGGCTTTTTACCTTTTTACTCTTTTACTTCTTTACCTTTAAAAGGCCTTTAAAAGCCATTACTCCTTAACGCGCTGCAAGTAGCTGCCGTCGCGAGTGTCAACCTGTACGAGGTCGCCTTCGTTCACGAAGAGAGGTACACGAATCTCAACGCCAGTCTCCAGAGTAGCAGGCTTGAGAGTGTTTGTAGCAGTATCGCCCTTGATACCCGGCTCAGAGTGTGTGATGCGGAGGTTGGTCTTAACCGGCATCTCACCGAAGAGCACAGTCTCTGTAGAAGCGTCAGAAACAACTTCGATGATGTCGCTCTCCTTCATAAAGTCAACACCAGTGATGAGGTTGCCTGCGATTGGAATCTGGTCGTATGTCTCCTGGTTCATGAAGATATAGTCGTCGCCCTCCTTGTAGAGGTACTGATAAGGACGACGCTCTACGCGTACATCCTCGAGCTTCTCGCTGATGTCGAAGCGACGCTCCAAAACGCGGCCGTCAACAACGTTCTTCAACTTAACACGCATAAATGTGTTACCCTTACCTGGCTTTACGTGAAGGAAGTCGATGACAAAGAACAGCTTGCCATCCATACGGATGCAAGTTCCCATCTTGATGTCTTGTGAATTAATCATTGCTTTTATTGTTTTTATATGTATAATTTCAGAATATCGGTGCAAAGGTACTGAAAATCACGGATAAAAACGTATGCTAACTCATTTTTTTGCGATATGCTTTACTTTTTTGGCTCTTCGGATAATAGAAGTGATACAAACAGCTTTTACACATTCTTATAATTCAACAGAGCGCGTCTAAGATCATCATCTTGCGCCAGCCCTAATTTCTTCCTGATTTTGCCCCTCACCGTGCTCACATTTTACGCACTCTTACCCAATGCTTTTGATATGTCGTTAATGGCAAGTCCCTGCTCAACGAGGCGGCAGACATCAAGCTCGGTTGGCGAAAGCATCGGGAAACGTTCGTGCATATCTTTGCGTTGGCAAGCCTGCATGTGCTCTATTTGGTTTGCCACTTTTATGATGTTGTGCAACGTCTTTTTGTCAAGCTGCGCCATCATTTCCTTATCATAAACAGCGGTAGTGTCTTGGGCTTTAGCAAGTTTTAGGAGAGCCAACAACTCGTTCTTTCTCATGCTGAACATATTCAACACTTGGTTGATGGTGCTGGCATAATCGTTAAGCTCCATTTGCTGCTCGTGCAACAGCTTGTTAGCCACGAAACCAAAAGCGGTGGTTGCAATACTCGTAAAACCAAATATAACAAGCAGCTGACCATACATCTAATTGTCGGTGAGATAGTGGCAGAGGAACATTGATATTATGTTGATGCATGTGCCGACAAGCGAGATGCGGGGCAAGATAGAAATGCTGGCTATAAGCACAAAGATGTAGCAAGCAGTTATGTTGACCGTAGTGAGCATGGGGTCATGAAAACCAAAAGAGGCTAAGACAAGCAGTCGCACATTTTGTATAATTATAAGGGATAAGATGAAAGCGCTCATTATATACTTCATTTTTTAGTCCTTTTACTATATATACAATTAGTGCCACTGCCGACACCAAGACGTAAGATGCCGAGCACGCCAAAGCAGGCTTAATGGTCAAGCCGTAGGAGCCAAAGAGATGAAGGCAGAAGAGAATGATTGAGATAGGCGCAAAGGTTAGAAAGATGAGATGTCGGAAGTAGTCGCGGCGTCCCACCCTTGTGCGATCGAAATATGTGTGTAGGCGATTATTCATATTTTTTTAGTTAAGTAATATACACTGCAAAGGTAGTGCTTTTTATCGGTTTTGCGTCTTTTGCGTCTCTTTTTTATGCTTTTGCGTCATTTTGCGTCTGCCTAAAATTGAGCAAGCAATGTTATTATTTGTAAATTTTTAATCTTTCAAGCATCCGATAGGAACAACAAATACACCATCTTTTCTTCGATAAGCGAAATCGCCTGTTCCAGTGAGTACCATCATAAAGGATGGCTCATTCATTTTTTCAGTATTTATTTTGCCTGCAAGAGTTATTAGGTTTGCTGCACCCTCGTTGATGAGTTTGTCGCCACCTAACTTTACTTCAACAAGTCCATATTTGCCATTGCGCAGATGTACTACAGCATCACATTCCAACCCATTTTTGTCACGATAATGATATACCTCTCCATCTAAAGCATCAGCAAAGACTCTCAAATCACGAATACAAAGAGTCTCAAAAAAGAGCCCCATTGTATTGAGGTCGTTAATAAGGTCTTTAGGCCCCAGTCCTAATACTGCCGTACCAATAGAAGGGTCTATGAAATAACGTGTATTTGCAGTACGGACTGCCGTTTTAGAACGTAAATTAGGATTCCAAGCTTCGGAATCCTCTATGACAAATATCTTGCGCAAAGCTTCCAGATAGCTACCAGCTGTCTTCACGCTAATTTCATTTTCGTCATTCGTCATCATATCAGCCACAATCGTTCCGATGGTTGCTTGCGAACCTTGGTTACGAGCATATGAGCGCAATAGCAATCTTGTAGTCGTTGCGTTGCGATTAACTTCATCTACTCGCGAAACATCTTTCTTTATTACAGCATCCACATAGTCGAATGCTTGTTCCAAAGCGGCTTCACCTTGTAGACCGCAGGCAAAAGGCCAACCACCTCGGCATATCAGGTATGCCAGGTCGTCTATTTTTAGTTTGTTAATGGCAACTATCTTTTCTGGAGTTTCAAATAAATGTGCCAAACTAACCTTGCCATTTGATTCACCAGACTCATATAGACTCATTGGTCGCATAGTTAGCCAACTGAACCGTCCTGTTCCTGAATGGTGCATATCTTTTTCATCTGCAGGAACAGCAGAGCCTGTCAATACAAACTGTCCAACGTCGTGCCGATGGTCAACCTCAAATCTGATGGCATCCCAAAGTTTTGGTGCAAGCTGCCATTCATCAATAAGCCTTGGCGTTTCGCCATCAAGTAAGATTGAAGCATCTATCTCTGCCATCTGTAGATTGGCCTCTAATGAGGCAGGATTGTCCATATACAGAATACTTTTAGCCTGTTGCTCGGCTGTGGTGGTCTTTCCGCACCATTTGGGACCTTCTATCAAGATAGCCCCCTTACTTGCCAGTTTCTTTGCCAACATTTGGTCAGCTATTCTATGTTTGTACTCCATATTTTCTATATGTTGATTATACTTATGCAAAGATACAACTTTTTTCGGCATTTCCTCAGTTGGCTGTATTTTATTTCCTCAGTTGGCTGTATTTTATTTCCTCGGTTGGCTGTATTTCGTTTCCTCAGTTGGCTGTATTCTAAGTCACAAGGATACATCAGATATGTTATACGGAGTTTGTTTCACTTGTTTGGATTGAATAATGGAAACAAAAAAATATCGCTCAAGAATAAAAACTTGAGCGATATTTTTTAACGGTATGCTCGGCATGAGCATTGTCTAATGGGTGCAAGTCCCGAGTAAGCCCTAATA
>OIWV01000678.1_pt1 | contig 32559 bp, 20 predicted proteins | sample 1587751 | NCBI WGS metagenome assembly OIWV01 (sample SAMEA3888913, study PRJEB22519) | human gut metagenome | biome: human gut; feature: human-associated habitat; material: faeces | place: Denmark | collected 2010
TTGCTCAGGAACTTATAAATTAATTTAAATCAAAGTGTTGCGGAATTAAGGTTGAGGGGACTTTCCCTAACGACATGATTGAAGAATGGATAAAAGAGTCATACGATTTGGTAAAGACCGAATTGCCTGATTTGGCTTATAGTAGGATTTGACGACTGTAGAAATCAAGCCTAACTTATTGAATATTAACGTATAAAATCCATCTTTCTCAATAAATATTCGTACCTTTGTATAACATATAACGTTTTAAATAACTAATAAAATTCATCTTATGAAAGATTTACTTATCTTTTTTGTTGTCTTTTACGTTCTCAAAATTGTCCTTCGTGCATTGTGGGGCGGTTTCAAGGCATCTGACTACAGACGAGACCGCTGAAAAAGGTGGGACGACAATCAATGCCCTGACTGTTGGAACTAAAAAAGTGGATGTCCACAGTGCGTGGACTGTCAGAAAAACTCTACATGAGGGTAAGTCGAAAGAAAAAGGCTCCGCATCTCACGACGAAGAACCTTCCATAGATGAATTTATGAACTAAAACAGATTTATAATATCCATTCCCAATGACTTTGCCTTTCGGTAAGTGTAAAACGTACCGCCTTTCGGTTTGCCATCAAAGAACGCTATCAAGCCACATGAATGGGCAAGCATATAGTCATTGCGTCTTAACAAGCAACCGTTATAGTAGACTTGGCTCAACGTGATAGCATCATCACATTGAGAAAGTAATCTCTTATACCTTGCTTGCTCCTGATAATTCCATCTCACTGACTGCTCCTTGAACGGAACAACAGCGATAAGCTTCAGATATGGCAATTCCGACCTTAGCGATAAAATCACCTCTGCTGCAAGCATATCGAAACCGATAGCCATACCACAATAGTAGTTTCGTATACCCATTGCATAAAGCAATCTAATCTTTCCCCTCAGTTTCTTTTTCAAATTATCTTTCTTGGATTCGGGAACTGAACGATGTCCCGTAAAAGCTACTGAATTGGCTTTTATGTAAAAAGTCTGTTCCATGTTATTTGTTGTATTTATAGTGTGTACGTCCTAAGAACAACCCTCCCAATACGTTTCCGCCAAATGTTTCCAGCTGATTGGCGAAAAGTGCATAGCTTGCGCCGGTCGTTACCACATCATCAAAGACATAAATGTCCTTGCCCTTGAAAAAATCTTCGTCAAACTCAATCACTTGTGTTTTGACGAGCGTTTTTTCTTTATCCTTTCTGTGTTCATGCACTGCGAGGCGTTCACCCGAAACGGAAACATGAGCATAGCCATTAAGGATGCCGCACAACTCGCTTACCCGATTGCAGAAAGCCTTGTAACGGCTCTCGTTCTTATCTTGCGTGCTTGCAGGGACGCACACAAACACAATGTCTTTAATCTTCTCACCGCATATCTTGATAAGGTGTGTAGCCGTCATTTGTGCCACTTTCTCAAAAGCGTTGTCACGTGCATCCTTGAAAGCCCATATCAGTTGACGTGCATCCACTGCATCCTCACCAACGTTGCGAACCCTTACGGGAAAATACTTCAAGAAGAAATACATACTCTTGCTAAGTTGTTTTTTGATACTCTCGTCTATTACCTTTGCCATAGTCTTGGAATTTTTATTTCCCTCTTTTCGGAGCCTTTCGGCTTGTCCGAGGGATATTTTTCCGCCATGCAAAGGAGTTGGAAAGCATTAAGACAAATCGGAAGAGAAAAATACACTCTATATGGCACATACAGAGGAAGATTTTTCGAAAGCATCCATAGATGCCCGATTTGACGTATGCCTGACAACTTGTACCTTTGCGGTAAATATCCGAAGTGGCAAAGCTGACAGGAAACCAATATGGCTACAACAGAAGTATAATACTGTAAAAAGAAAATGATGAAGAATATAAAAGAGGAAAGGGTGGGTGTGAAACTGCGCTACTGCCAGCAAGCTTCTCGATGCACTGTTTGTGGTTTGTTGGCGACATGAAAACGGCATATGCCGCTTCACGTTGTCAACAAACCACAATCTGTGCATGCTTGCCTTTGGAAGAGTGGCTGATAAGCCTTTCTGACAAACAGTATGTGCGGTTTCGCTTATGGTGTGGGACGTAGTTGTATGAATATCGGCTTACGGTTTATCCGTATATAAAAGATAGGACAGCTGGAAATATGCGGTATATGCATTAAGGAAACTCTCTTGACGTTTACGGCAAGTGTGTTTCCGCATATACCTTTGGCGCAATGGTCTTGCCTTTAGTAGCATCCGTTGTGGATGCCACGGAAGCCAAGACTGTTGGGACAAAATATTTCTGACTGATTATAAAAGGAGGACGTGGTATATACAAGAGGAGAAGGACTTGATAAAAGTGGAATATGCAAACATGAGAAAATACAAAGCGGTCGAAACCGCCTTGTCTGTAGGTCAGAAAGAAGACTATTTCTTCTTTGTTTTAGTGGTAGGCTGCTCAGTGCTTTCTGCACCAGGTTCCTCTTTTTCCAAAGCTGGATAGAACTTGTTGGCGATGAAGACGATGCGATTGTGCTTGGTGCCTTGCTGATCAATCCATTCATCTGGCTTGAAGTAACCCTCAACTGTCAGGAGTGTTCCCTTTGTCAGCTGGTCAAAAGACTCGGTGTGCTCGTTCTTGCGCCATGCCTCCATGCTGATGAAAGCCGATACACGGTTGGTTTCCTCTCCGTTTTTCTCCTGACGGCTTACTGCCAATGAGAAGCGAGCTACGCTTGCTGTGGTGAACTGGCGGATTTCCGCATTGTTGCCTACAAAACCTGTTACTGTGAAGTTGTTCTCGATCTTTTTCATTTTTAATTTGCTTTTGAAGTTAAACTTAATTTTTACATGCAACCCAAAGCTGGGATGTGGCACATGAGGAAAGCACCATGAAAATCGGCTATAATACTCGTTTTCTGTTGGCGGTTAGGAGAAAAAGGAAGATTATCGACTATTTTATTGGTCACAGCGAAGCGACCTCACAAGATAATGGCAGTTATCGCAGCATCACGCTAAATTTGCATTGAAAAAATGAGTGGCTTCGGAAGAACAAATTCAGAAAAGGCGCATGAACAACAAGTAACGGAATGTAGGCTTGCGGAAGACGTACACCACTGAGTATAAAGCAGTTATCAAAGCAGCCGTATCTGGAGAATGGAGAGAGCCATTACAGATATTTATCATCAACATGAGCCATGACGGAGAGCACACTGGTGCTGACATGAAAAAGGGGAAACTCCAGTTGAGACGTACAAGTACAATAATGAATAGATGTAAGCATTGACATTGCACATCAAGCAAGTATGATTCACAAAACAAGTAGCGTCGTGGAAAAGTGGAGTTGCAATAAGCTGCAGCCGCATTAAAAAGAGAAGAATGTCATCCAAAAGTATAAGGCGGTTTTGTACGCTTTTGCGTTTGGCGAATGGATTGACAGATATGAGTATAAAAGGAAGAGGCGACGCAGACAAGCGTTGCCCAAATCTCTTAGGATAAAAAAGGCTATTGCTTTGGATAATAAGACCTGCCCACAGAATGTGAGCAGGCTATTCTTTTAGATTTTATTCGTAAATCAGTACGTCACTCCGATACTCGGTCAATTCCTTGCCGTTATTCAGCCTAACAATAATCTCTTGCCCATAATCGGCAACAACCGTACCCTCTGAATGTCCTCGATACGGATAAACTAAGGTGCAATAGCAACCTACAATTCCGTCCAACTCATCGTAATCAATCATATTTTGTTCCTCCTATAATATTATTCAAACTCAAACTTATTGATAAAGAATAATGTATTGTCGTCTTTGTACTCGTACTGGGCAATGTATTCCAGCATTTCTTCATCAGAGCGTTCGCCACGATTGATGCAGGTTTTCTCGCACCATACCTCTATTGCATCAGCCACGGTGTCAAAAGGTTCTTCATTCATTGCTTCAAACGGTTCTCCGTATGCACTCACGCAACATTCTTCGGGAAAATGCTCACCCTCGTCGTGAACATAGAAAATGCCACAGCCACATTCAATTTCCCGATAGCTGATAGACAACGCTCCGTCAAACTTCTCGTTCAGCGCATCGAAGAAGTCGTTGCAAGCAGCCCAAGCCGTTTCCGTGTCAAACGACAGCAAAGCATAGTCACTATATTCTTCATATTCCGCCCAATAGATTTCACCACGAACGGAAAAGCCTTTTGCCTTGTAGTCGATGCCATAATGGTTCGCCAAATCACCGAGCCAGATATTCTTTTCGTTTACGTTCATTTCTTGAAGCGTGTTCCACAGGTCGGCAACGGCTTTCTTCTCACCTGTGATTTTGTACTGTGTGTCACATAAGTTTGCCATAATCATTTGTTTTTAAGTTTTATTACTTCCCTCTTATAGCTACAGCTACTTGGGGATTTGATAAAATTTTGTTGCCTCAAAAGGTCTCATGTTCCTGCATGCAAGGTTTCATGGTAAAATACAACCTCAGTGTCAACCGAGGTGGAGATTTTTCCGATGAACCGCAAGGCGCAGACCTTGCAAGGCAGAAGACATGAGAAGTACCTTTGCAACACAATTATTATCTACAAGTCACCAAGTATGCAGCGAAAAGAAAGGTGGTCGGTGTAAAAATGGAATATCAACCATACACCAGAACGATTGCAGCCAAAAGAGAAAGTTACGCACAAGCATTATGCGCAGCTTTTTCTTTTGGCTGTAACTCTACAAATGGCAATATGGTTTATATGGAATAGTTCACTTTACGTGGTTAGTCTTATATATAGGCTAAACCGAAGTATAGTATATATGTGAAGTGATTTTTGTAAATGTGGGGATAAGGGTGTAAAATGGGATGATTGCAGCGAAAAGAGAAAGGTACGCACAAGCATTATGCGCATATTCTCTTTTGGCTGCGACTCTACAAATGGCAGTATTGTTTATGTGGAATAGTTCACTTTACGGGTTAGCCTTTATATATAGGCTAAACCAAAGTAAAGTATATATATGGAGAATTTTATGTACCTTTGCAACAGTATGGCAACTGATGCATAGGTACGAAATGGCATTGTTATTGCCGCAAACCAAGACGACTCTTTGGTTCTCTCTCTTTTAGTCTGCATGACAATATCAATGATTCCGTCAAAATCAGTTGGGATTGTTTGAAGGTAGCATACGGTTAAAATAGACTGATGAATTTTTCAGCTAAGCCTTAAAATGCAACCAACAGAAACCAAAGAAACAATAGGAAACAAGGAAAATGCGAAAATGTTGTTTCTTTGATATTTTGTTTCTGTATTGTTTCCCGTCGTTTGTTAATCGTGTAATGAGTACAGATTATCAGACGGTTACAACTTTATATTGAAATATTGCCAACAGCACAACTTCTACCCCAACGACATCGCAAAGTCGCTGCGCAACAGCAAGCGTGCGCCAATAAAGGTTATTGGGGTGATAGTGCCAGAGTTTGCCCACTACTATTTTTCCACCATACTTAACGGTATAGAGGCTGCAGCCACAAAGCGCGGATTCCGCATTATAGCCACCACGTCGCGCGAGTCGTACGACAGCGAGGTGCGCATCTGCCAGATGTTCGAGGCTCATCAGGTGTGCGGCGTCATCGTGTCGCAAGCCAAGGAGACTATGAAGTACGACCACTTCAAGTCGCTCATCGACCGCGGTATACCCATCGTCTTCTACGACCGTATATGTACGGGTATCGACGCGTCGCTCGTTGTGGTGGACGATTATCAAGGTGCCTTTGTCGCAACAACGCATCTTGCCGAGACTGGCTGCCGACGCATAGCCTACTATGGCATGCACGGCAACACCGTGCTGGGCCGCAACCGATACAACGGCTACCGCGACGCACTGCTTAAAGCAGGCATCCAGCCCGACCCGTCGCTGGTATACGTATGCGACAATAGGGAGGATGCAGAGAAGATAACACCCGAGGTGCTGCAACGCCCCGACCGTCCGGATGGCTTCTTCTGCGTGAACGACGACACTGCCATCGGCGTTATGTACACCGCCAAGCATGCCGGTTTCAGTGTGCCGGACGATGTGTCGGTGTGCGGATTTACCAACGGACAGCGTGCCGTAGCCTGCGACCCCCAGCTTACAACCATCGAGCAGCGCGGCGAGAAGGTTGGCGAGGAGGCTGCCACCATCCTTATGAATAAGGTGGAGGGCATATCGCCTAAGGACCAGATTGAGAAGAAGGTGGTGCGCACACGCTTGGTGGTGAGGGGCAGCACCCGGGGGGGGTACAAAAGAATAAAGACTTAAATATTAAACCAAATAACAATGAAACCAAAACCAAATCAAAGTTTCTGGAGCTTGTGGAATCTAAGCTTCGGATTCTTCGGCGTACAGATTGCCTACGCCCTACAAAGTGCAAACATCTCGCGCATCTTCGCCACTCTTGGCGCCGATCCGCACAACCTTAGCTACTTCTGGATTCTGCCCCCACTTATGGGCATCCTCGTGCAGCCTGTTATCGGAACGCTGAGCGACCGCACCTGGACCCGATTCGGCCGCCGCATACCTTACCTATTTATCGGAGCCGCCGTGGCTGTGGCTGTGATGTGCCTGCTGCCTAACGCTGGCTCGTTCGGCATGGCTGTTGGCACGGCTATGGTGTTCGGTCTTATATCGCTGATGTTCCTCGACACCAGCATCAATATGGCTATGCAGCCGTTCAAGATGCTTGTGGGCGATATGGTAAACGAGAAACAGAAGTCGTTGGCTTACTCTATACAGTCGTTTCTGTGCAATTCGGGCTCGGTTGTGGGCTATCTCTTCCCCTTTGTCTTCACCGCATTGGGCATTGCCAACGAGGCTCCTAAGGGCGTGGTGCCCGACTCTGTAATCTACTCGTTCTACATAGGTGCCGCCATCCTCATCCTCTGCGTGCTATACACCACGTGCAAGGTTAAGGAGTGGAACCCCGAGGAGTATGCCGAATACAACGAGGCCAAGCCTCAGGAGGAGGAACAGAAGGCTTCGTGGATAGAGCTGCTCAAGCATGCGCCGTCGATGTTCTGGAAGGTGGGCTTGGTTCAGTTCTTCTGCTGGGCAGCCTTTATGTATATGTGGACCTACACCAACGGCACCATCGCCGACACCGTATGGCATACCACCGACACTGCCTCTAAGGGCTATCAGGCTGCCGGCAACTGGGTTGGCGTGCTGTTCTGCTGGCAGGCAGTAGGCTCGGTGCTGTGGGCAATGGCTCTGCCTAAGTTCAAGAACACCAAGCTGGCTTACGCCCTCAGTCTTGTTATCGGCGGTATAGGCTTTGCCATGGTGCCGTTCGTATGCGACAAGGATATGCTTGTGCTTCCGTTCATGCTCATTGGATGTGCCTGGGCAGCCATGCTTGCCATGCCTTTCACCTTTGTAACCAATGCTCTTGAGGGTTATGGCCATAAGGGTGCCTACCTCGGACTGTTCAACGGCACCATCTGCATACCGCAGATTATAGCTGCCGTGGCTGGTGGCGGCATCCTCTCGCTTGTTGGCTCGGTGCAGAGCAATATGATGATTGTGGCTGGTGTGCTTCTAATGCTTGGTGCTTGCAGCGTGGCTATGATTAAGGAGAACAAGTAGTTTTACCGATTATTAGGTATTGCGCAAGTGGCTAACTATGAGTAACTTTGCAAGCGTTAGCTATTAGAATTCATAATGTTATTGTATAAAGAGCAAAGGGGTCGGCTGTGAAGTCGGCTCCTTTGCTCATTGTTAGTATATGGCAGGGCTTTAACAAAAACCTATAAAACCCCGCATATATTTTCCGAGTCTTCGACTTGCTTTACATCCATATAAAGCCTTACGAGAGCAAGCTCTCGACAGCTTTATCTGAATGTAAAGCAGTGGCACGATGTGCCACTCGGAAAATATATACGGCGATAAACATAAAAAAACAGCTGGATGCTCGCAAACTGTTAGAGTTTACTACACCACCGGTGGTTGTAGCCTAATGTTTTTTATGTTTATCGCCCTATTGTGGACAAAGTGCAGCTTGCTGCACCAATAAAAGGAATGACGTATGGGTATCGAGAGCTTGCTCTCGTAAGACCATACGTCATTCCCTTTATTGAAACCCGAAGGGTTTTGCCCACAATAGGGTGTTTTATCGGTTTTTGTCAAAGCCCTGCCATTAACTTATATAATCCTGATAAACCTCAGTTAGCATCACTACAAACATCGCATGAGGCTTTATATGGAGGCTATTCCACCCTACGCAAGATACTTGACGAGCTTCTCCACGGCACGTGCACGGTGCGAGATGTGGTTCTTGACGTCCATGCCAAGCTGTGCGAACGACTCGTTGTAGCCCTCCGGCACAAAGATAGGGTCGTAGCCGAATCCCTCGGTGCCATGCTTCTCCTTGGATATAGTTCCTTTAACAACACCCTCAAACAGCGTATAGTTGCTGCTGTCTCCCTTTCGGGCAAGACAGATGACGGTGCGGAACTGCGCGCGGCGGTCGTCCACACCCTCAAGTCGGTGCAGCAGTTTCTGCATGTTAGCCTCCGAGTTGTGGTCGGTACCCTCGGCATAACGTGCCGAATGTACACCCGGCTCGCCTCCAAGCGCCGGCACCTCAAGACCCGTGTCGTCGGCAAAGCAGTCGTAGCCATAGTGGTCGACGATGTAGCGTGCCTTCTGTATGGCGTTGCCCTCAAGTGTGTTGGCTGTCTCGGGTATGTCGACGTGGCAGCCAATGTCGTTAAGCGACAGTATCTCGAAGCGCGAGCCGAGGATAGAGCGTATCTCCTCAAGCTTGTGCTGGTTGTTGGTGGCGAAGACTAAGGAATTCGCCGTTGGCGAATCGGTGGTGGGGTTTGGGCTATTCTTCACCTTAACCTTTATCTGGTCGAATCCCTCGCCGTACACACCTATTACGCTACTCTGCGACACGAAGGCACGCGGGTCTATCATCTTGATAAGGCGGAAGATAAGCACCGACTCGTTTTTCTTAGCCAGCAAGCAGATAACCTTCATCTCGGTTCCGGTATACCAGCCGTGTCCGTCGAGGATGGTAAGCGTGTGGTCGGTGTGCTTGGTTATGGCACGCGCTATCTTGTCGTACTCGCGTGAGAAGATCATAAACTGTACCGACTCGCGGCGCGAGTTCATAACATAGTCGAGCGTGAAACACTCTATAAACATCGTGCAAAGACCGAACACTACCTTGTAGCAACGCTGCAGCTCCTCGCCAAACTGCGGGATAAAGAGACACGAACCTATGATGCAGAGGTCGACGCCGATGAGCACCGTGCCCAATGAGAAGTCGTGAAACTTGTTTACCACAGCCGCAATGATGTCGGTACCGCCCGTCGAGCCGTTGTGCAAGAACACTATGGCAAGCGACGTGCCGGTGATAACGCAGCCAATGATGAGCGACATAAACTCCTGACCAGGTCCGAGCACTTGGTAGAACTCGCCGTCGGGTCCGGTCATCAGCTTCTGGGCGCCCCACAATAGGAACGAAAGGAAGAAGATGGCATAGATGGTCTTCATCATAAACTTAAATCCAAGTATCTTCAGAGCGACGACAAGCAAGGAGAAGTTGATGACAAAGTAACTGTACTCAATCGGGATTCTTGTGGCATAGAAGATGATAGCCGAGAGTCCGGTTACGCCGCCTGTTACAATCTCGTAAGGCAGCAAGAACACGGTCCAGCCAAACGTGTAAAGCATAAGTCCGAGGCTAATCCAAATGTAGTCTTTAGCCTCCTGCCAAATAATACGGTGGTCAAGAGTCATAATATTATGTTTTTATCTGACGCAAAGTTACATATAATCGCTCAAAATACCGCAAAATGGCGCAACAAAATACACGATAAAAATACAGCAAATATACAATGGTGGGCGGTTCGGGCATCGAACCGCACCAAGCAAGCCTTAGTTGGAAAGTCATTAAGGCTTAATTGGTAGGCCGTTAAGGCTTAGTTGGTCGGTCATTAAGGCTTAATTGGTCAGTCATTAGGCCTTAATTGGTAGGTCATTAAGCCTTAATTGGAAGGTCATTAGGCCTTGGCTGCACCCCAATATAAAGTAAACTGAAGGTTATCGGTGAGATGCTGGCGCTTTAATGAACGTATAATATTCTATCGTATAATGGGCGTTAATGGTTCTATCGTATAATAGACGTTAATGGTTAATCGTGTAATGGGCGTTAATGGGCTGTGCTCAGACGTTCATTACACGAACCATAAATTATACGTTCATTACACGAGCCATAAATTATACGTCCATTACACGAACATTAGCACGCCAACCTCACCGACAAACCGCAATTTACCATCTATCCATATATATAAAGTTTTATCTTTCGCAACCCCTCATTCTATCATTATTTAGAGTCTTCGTCCCCGTAACGCATTGGGTATGAGCGCATAGAGCGAGTGTTGGGTTAGCGCCGGCAGCTGCCACCTATCACGAATCTATCACTAAAGCCTCACACCCTGCCCATACACCAATAGGGTGTGTAAGGAGAGTGATACAATGATGATAGGTGCCGCCCAGCACGCCCGACCTGACACTCGCATATACCATTAATAATCAACAACTTGCAGCGATACGGCAGTCAAAAAGTGAGAGAATGAGGGGTTATAAAAACAAAACATAATTATAGAAAACGTTGCACCATTCCACTTTTATTTATAATTTCGTGCCGTGCAACATCATTAACGGTGCCGCATCAACCACAATGTCGTATAAGAACCCACTTAATCTGCTTTGCATCTGCCTACTATGGCTACTCGCAGCATGCTCGCTTGAGCCTGCCTCCTACCCCACTCCGTCTGAGCCGACCGCCGACTCCGACCGCCTCATCATTCTATGCGAGGGTCTGTGGGGTATGGACAACTCGTCGCTTGCGCTGCTCGACCATGGGGTGCTGACAAGCCGATGGTTTCAGCAGCAGAACCCCGGACGACATCTCGGCGACACCGGCAACGACATTCTGCAGGTGAACGACACGCTGATAGCCATCAGCGTAAACTGGTCGAACATCATACAGTATATCCGCCCCGACGGCACCGCTATTGCCGCAACCGAGAATATACCCAACAACCGCCGACTTGCCACCGACAACCAGGGCTATCTGTACGTTACATCGTATGCCGACAAGGGCTACGTGGCTAAGATAGACATCAAGTCCAAGGAAGTGGTGGATACCTGTCACGTGGGCTACGAGCCTGAGGGCATTGCCTACTACGACGGCCGACTGTACATTGCCAACACTGGTGGCTACTCTACCCAGACGCAAGACCACGGCTACGAGCAGACCATAAGTGTGGTGGACGCGCACACCATGCGCGAGCTTAAGCGCATAGACACGGGATGCCCCAATCTGTTCGGCACCATGTCGGTTAGCGGACAGTTTGCTTGCATCAACTCTGCGGGCGACATGTACAACATCGCCCCTCGCTGCATTGTACTGAATATGGCTAACGACGAGTTTCGCGTCTTCAACTTCCCGGCTACCTACAACTGTGCCTACCGCAACCGCTTCTATATGATTGGCTCTGCCTTCTCTCATCTCACCGGCACCTACACCTACTCCATGCACACCATCTCGCTGCCTTCGCTGGAAGTACATGAGGGACTCGGCGAGTATGGCGACGCCGAGGAGACGATACTGCGGATGCAGTCGCCCTACGCTCTCTTTATCTCGCCTTACACCGGACATCTCTACTCAAGCGACGCCCGCGCCTATGCCACCAACGGCTATGTTTACGAGTTCGGGCGCGACGGCAAGCCCATTGGCAGGTACCTGCTGAGAGGGGTGAACCCATCGGGGTTTGTGGCAAGTAAAGAGGGATAGCATAGAATGGCGGGAATTAGGGTATAGCATATTTATAGTAAAACAAGCTGAGGTTTATCGGGGAGGTCTGCGTTCTAATGCTCGTGTAATGAACGTTAATGTTTGATTCGTTAATTACACGAACATTAGAACGCTACGCACCGATAAACAGAAGCTTGAAGTACAAACATAGCACAAATCAGAACGCAATCTCTTGGGTATTCAAACAATAATTTGTATATTTGCAAGATAAAGAAAAAGATTATGGCAAACGAGGATTTTTGGCAATCAATTCTTAATATTATCCATCAAGGATTTACCCAAAATGGTCTTTCAAAATTAGAAGAATATGCAGAAAACTTCATTTCACAACAGCTTATTTATAAACGATTTTCACCGTCAGAGCAGCATGGCTGCATTGAGGGAGGTACAAATCATGTCATTGCATCCCTACTCGCGGGAGCAGAAGTTGAACCAGATAAACTCTCTGCGCCAAAAGGCAGTTTCAAAAGAGAAATGAAATTATCTACTATACTCTTCGCCGCACTCTTGTGCTCCCTCTTTCATGCCAACGCCCAGTCGCAGCAAGCTGTACGGGTGGTGGAGTTCTGCCCTGCCCCGGGCCAATTCGTCAACACATTGCCTGCCATTGCAGGCACAATGTCGAAGGAGGAGCGGCTGCAAGCTTGCGAAGAACAGCTGCAAGACGGCAACCCCATTAGTCTCGGCGCTGCCGGAGGCTACATCACACTTGCTCTCGACCAACCGATAAAGAACGGCAAAGGCTCCGACCTGCGCATCATTGGCAACGCCTTCTATGCCCAGAACGACCCCGTTTATGGCGACGCCACTATTGGCGGAAGCATCGAGCCTGGCATCGTGTACGCCGGAGTGGGCGCGTCGCCGGAAACCGCCGAGTGGTACGAGCTTGCCGGATCGGAATATTACACTACCCAACGACACAACTTCCACATTACCTACTATAAGCCTACGGCAGAGACGGGCGAACATAACATCCCCTTCTCTACCTTCGACCAGTACATCAAGTTTGACGCAAAGTGGACCGAACCCAACGGCGCCGAACGCGATACAACGGGATATTTGATGAAGAACTCGTTTCACCCACAGACCTACTGGCCCCTGTGGGAGGATAAGGAGGACATGACGTTCAAAGGAGGCCTACTGCCCGACAACGCCATCAACTATGGGGGCGACGGCTCTGACGAAGACAATCCGCAAAACTGGATTAGCTACCGCTATGCCGCCGACTCGTATGGCTACGTTGACGCTGCCCTGAAATCGGACGAGACGTACACAACCTTCGACCTCGACTGGGCGGTTGACAATGAGGGCAACCCCGTAAAGCTTAGTCATGCCGACTTCATACGCATACAGACGGGTGTGCTGCAACAATGCGGTTGGACGGGCGAGACATCTACCGAGGTGAGCAGCATAGAGAACCTGCACCTCATCCCCGGCTACGACGACAACCCTATCGTCATCACTCCACGCAAGCGCCCCACCGGCATAAACACACTGACGGATGCCACACGACACGAGGTTATGCGTCTGAGCATCGACGGACGACGCCTCGACAAGCCCGAGAAGGGCATCAATATCATGAAGTATTCGGACGGAACAACACGCAAAACGATTAATTAAGCCTTAATGCTGCACTTTGGCTAACACATCCCCAACAATAGCCAACAGCTCCTTGACGCTTAAGTATCACTTTTTTCGGCTTTATTGCACATCTTATAAACTAAAAGTCGTAACTTTGCATAAAACTGAAAATTATAACAAAATAGATACAATGGAATACAATTTCAGAGAAATCGAGAAGAAATGGCAAGCCCAGTGGGTTAAGGACAAGACCTACCACACCACTGAGGACGAGCAGAAAAAGAAGTTCTACGTACTCAACATGTTCCCCTATCCGTCGGGCGCCGGTCTACACGTAGGCCACCCGCTTGGATACATAGCATCCGACATCTACGCACGCTTCAAGCGACTTGAGGGCTACAACGTGCTCAACCCTATGGGCTACGACGCCTATGGCCTGCCTGCCGAGCAGTATGCCATCCAGACCGGACAGCATCCTGAGGTAACTACAGTTGCCAACATAGCACGCTACCGCCAGCAGTTGGACAACATCGGATTCTCTTTCGACTGGGACCGCGAGGTGCGCACCTGCGACCCTAAGTACTACCACTGGACACAGTGGGCTTTCCAGAAGATGTTCCAGTCGTTCTTCTGCAACTCTTGCCAGAAGGCACAGCCTATAGAGAAGCTCGTTGCCCACTTCGAGCAGAAGGGTACAGAGGGCTTGAACGTTGCCGAAAGCGAGCACCTCGACTTTACTGCCGACCAGTGGAAGGCTATGAGCGACATAGAGAAGCAGAAAACATTGATGAACTATCGCATAGCCTACCTTGGCGAAACAATGGTGAACTGGTGTCCCGGACTGGGCACTGTGCTTGCCAACGACGAGGTTGTTAATGGCGTGAGCGAGCGTGGCGGCTATCCTGTTGTGCAGAAGAAGATGCAGCAGTGGTGCCTCCGCACATCTGCCTACTCGCAGCGTTTGCTCGACGGACTGGAGACAGTGCAGTGGAGCGACTCTATCAAGGAGACTCAGAAGAACTGGATTGGACGCTCGGAAGGAACCGAGATGCAGTTTAAGGTGGCTGGTAAGGACTTCGACTTCACCATCTTCACCACTCGTGCCGACACCATCTTTGGTGTTACCTTCATGGTATTGGCTCCTGAGAGCGAGCTTGTAGAGAAGCTCACCACAGCCGAGCAGAAGGCTGAGGTGGACGAGTATCTTGCATACGTAAAGAAGCGCACCGAGCTTGACCGTATGGCTAACCACTCGGTTACGGGTGTGTTCTCTGGCTCGTATGCCGTCAATCCGTTCACCGGCGAGAACATACCTATCTGGATTTCGGAATACGTACTTGCCGGATATGGCACCGGAGCCATCATGGCTGTTCCGGCTCACGACTCTCGCGACTATGCCTTTGCCAAGCACTTCAACCTGCCTATCATCCCCCTTATCGAGGGTGCTGATGTCAGCGAGGAGAGCTTCGACGCCAAGGAGGGTATCGTGCAGAACTCGCCTGTAGCAGGCAAGCAGACTCTCGACGGATTCTCGCTCAACGGATTGAGCGTTAAGGAGGCTATAGCCGCTACCAAGAAGTTTGTTACGGAGAAGGGACTTGGACGTGTCAAGATAAACTATCGTCTGCGCGACGCCATCTTCTCTCGCCAGCGCTATTGGGGCGAACCGTTCCCTGTATACTACAAGGATGGTATGCCACAGATGGTGCCAGAGGATTGTCTGCCTCTCGAGCTGCCTGAGATTGAGACCTACAAGCCTACCGAGAGTGGCGAGCCTCCATTGGGCCGCGCCAAGATGTGGGCTTGGGATGCCGAGAAGAAGCAGGTGGTAGACAAGGCTCTTGTAGACAACAAAACCGTGTTCCCACTCGAGCTTAACACCATGCCGGGCTTTGCAGGCTCGTCTGCCTACTATCTGCGCTATATGGATCCGCACAACGACAGCTGTCTTGTGAGCAAGGAAGCCGACGAATACTGGCAGAACGTAGACCTCTACGTAGGCGGATGCGAGCACGCTACAGGCCACCTTATCTACTCGCGTTTCTGGAACAAGTTCCTCTTCGACCTCGGCGTAAGCTGCAAGGAAGAGCCGTTCCAGAAGCTTGTAAACCAGGGTATGATTCAGGGTCGCTCCAACTTTGTATACCGCATCAACTCGGACGACCACTCTAAGGCTCCCGTCTTCGTTAGCGCAGGTCTGAAGAACAACTACGACGTTACACCTATCCACGTCGACGTGAACATCGTGTCGGCAGACGTGCTCGACATCGAGGCTTTCAAGGCATGGCGTCCAGAGTATGCCAACGCCGAGTTCGTACTCGAAGACGGCAAGTACATCTGCGGATGGGCTGTTGAAAAGATGTCGAAGTCGATGTTCAACGTTGTCAACCCTGATATGATTGTAGAGAAGTACGGTGCCGACACACTGCGTCTGTACGAGATGTTCCTCGGTCCGGTAGAGGCAAGCAAGCCTTGGGACACCAACGGTATCGACGGTTGCTTCCGCTTCCTCAAGAAGTTCTGGAACCTCTTCTACGACAACCGCACCGACGAGTTCTTGCCATCAGCCGAGGCAGAGGCTACAGCCGACAGCCTTAAGACGCTGCACAAGCTCATCAAGAAGGTGACCGACGACATCGAGAAGTTCTCTTACAACACCTCAATCTCTGCCTTTATGATAGCCGTTGGCGAGCTGGCACAGCAGAAATGTCGCAACAAGCAGGTGCTCGAGCAGCTCGTTGTGCTTATCGCTCCGTTTGCTCCGCACATCGCAGAGGAGCTGTGGCACGCTCTTGGCAACGAGTCGACAGTATGCGATGCCAAGTGGCCTGAGTTCAAAGCCGAGTATCTTGTAGAGAGCGAGGTTCAGCTCACCATATCTTTCAACGGCAAGGCGCGCTTCCAGAAGAAGTTCCCAGCCGACGCTACCAACGACGCCATCCAGGAGGCAGTGCTTGCCGACGAGCAGAGCGCCAAGTACATTGGCGACAAGAAGGTGGTTAAGGTTATCGTGGTTCCGAAGAAGATTGTGAACATCGTTATCAAGTAAAGTCGCTTGCTTGGCGACCGAGAAACATCGACAACAACGAATGATTTGTATAAAAACGAGGGTGTGTCAAAGCTCAAGCAATGCGGGCTGAAAGCCCAAATTTCGCCTAGCCCAGGGCATCGCGGGTAAACGGGCGTTTTGCTTTTGGATGCATTCCTTTGGTTATAATTCTTCTGGTTATAGTTCCTTTGTCGTAGTTCCCACAGAACTCACAGAATACAGAAGCCTACGGGTTTATTTTTCTCGAATCCACAGAGCGTATAGACGCTACGCGTCATACGACAGACGGCACAGAAATGATAGCTTGTAATATATATCCTTCATTTCTGTGAGTTCGTGCCTCGCGAAGCGTAGGCTATTCTGTGGATTCGAAAAGCTTAAGCCCGTAGGCTTCTGTGTTGTCTGTGCTTTCTGTGGGAACTACATACAACAGAACTACAAATAAAATTATACGTACATTATACGAACCCTATATTATACGTTCATTACACGAACATCAGAACGCCACCTCACCCCCAGAAATACCATATAACCCCTCCTTTGTTGCCCTATAGTGCAAACGTTTACATCCAAATTCGTTATTTTAATCCTTGATTTATATCACTAAAGCAATCTTTTTTCTAATTTTGTAACCAGAAAAACAATAGTATACCTAATAACCATACGCATGCAAGTATGCGTAACTCATAACATACAATCTAAAAAACAAAAACAATACAATATATGAACGTAAAATTCAACATCCAATACTGTACGGTATATGGTGAGGAGGTACTTCTCAACATTGCTCCGACGGTGGCCGATGAAGAGTCGGCACAGGACCTTAGCCAGTATCAAGTGATAGCTATGTCTACCCATAACGGTAAGACATGGAGTGTCGAGACACAGCTCGACACTAAGAAAGCCACACGCTACGACTACTTCTACAGTGTTCGTGGCGTCCGCAGCATCAAGTGCTCGGAGTGGAAGACCGTCACTCACCGTATCGAACTAAATGCTACCGAAGCAAAGCGCTGTGAGGTAACCGACCGTTGGATCGACTTCCCCGGCGACACCTATTTATATAGCTCGGCCTTCACCGACTGTGTAAACCGCCGTGCACACATCCCTACACAGCCCACAAGCTATGCTTCTACCTTGCGTCTTGTGGTGCGTGCTCCGCAGTTGCGCTCGGGCATGCGCCTGCATCTTGTAGGTGCGCAGAAGGCATTAGGATGTTGGGACCTCTCCAAGGCGCTGCCAATGACAGAGCACAACTACAACGAGTGGTATGTAGATATCGACGCATCGCTTCTGTTTGCCGCCCCAAAGCATGGCTGCAAGAAGGCCGACGACGAAGTGGCGGAGATAGAGTTCAAGTTTGTTGCCATTGGCGACAAGAACGAGGTAGAGTGGGAGACAGGCAACAACCGCACCCTTACAGTTGAGCCTCTCAACAAGGGCGACCTTCGAATCCTTGCCCTCGACCAAGCCTTCTTTGCCCTTTACAACCAGAAGGTAGCCGGAACACTTATCCCCGTCTTCTCGCTACGTTCGGAGGGAAGCTTCGGTGTGGGCGACTTTGGCGACCTTAAGCTGATGATAGACTGGGTGGCAAAGACCCACCAGCGTGTGCTGCAGGTGCTGCCCATCAACGACTCTACATCCACACACACCTGGACCGACTCGTACCCCTACTCGTGCATCAGCATCTACGCACTGCATCCGCAGTACTGCGACCTGCGCCAGTTGCCTGCCATCAAGGACAAGTTGGAGGCCGACCGCTTCGAGATGCTGCGTGAGGAGCTTAACGCTCTGCCACAAATCGACTATGAGCGTGTAAACAACGCCAAGATAAAATACCTGAAAACCATCTTTGCACAGGAGGGAAAGGAAGTCCTTGCCTCTGCCGAGTTTAAGGCTTTCTTCCTTCACACAGAACATTGGCTGGTGCCTTACGCACAGTATTGCTACCTGCGCGACAAGAACGGAACGTGCGAGTTTGCCAAGTGGGAGGGTCATACCCAGTGGAACGAGGCCGACCGCGCCTCCCTGTCCAACCCCAAGAACAAGGCTTTCGAGGAAGTGTCATTCTTCTACTACCTCCAGTTTGTGCTCGATAGACAGATGCGCGGCGCACACGAATATGCCCGCGCACGTGGCGTAATACTTAAGGGCGACATCCCTATCGGCGTAAACCGCAACGGCTGCGACGTATGGCACGAGCCCGAATACTTCCACCTCGACTCGCAGGCGGGTGCTCCGCCAGACGCTTTCTCGGTGAACGGACAGAACTGGGGGCTTCCTACATACAACTGGGACCGTATGGTTGCCGACGAATGTAAGTGGTGGGTGCACCGCTTCCGCAATATGCAGCAGTACTTTGATGCTTACCGCATCGACCACGTGCTCGGCTTCTTCCGCATCTGGGCTATACCTATCGACTGCGTACACGGATTGTTGGGACAGTTCCAGCCAGCCCTTGCCATGAGCCGTGAGGAGATACAGAGCTACGGACTGAACTTCCAGGAAGACCTCTTTACAAAGCCGTTTATCGCCGACTGGGTTATCAACCGTGTGTTCAAGGAGTATGCCGAGGAGGTGAAGGAGAAGTACTTGCAGCACGAGCACGACGACATCTTCTCGCTTAAACCCGAGTTTGACACCGAACGCAAGATAGAGGCAGCCTTCGCAGGCAAGACCACCGACAAGGACATCTGGCTGCGCGACGGACTGTATGCCATGGTAGAGGACGTGCTCTTTGTGCGCGACCGCCAGAACCCCAATATGTTCCACCCACGCATTACAGCCCAGCTCAACTTTATATACGAGGCACTTTGGCAGAACGACAAGGACGCCTTCAACCGCCTGTACAACGACTACTACTATCGTCGCAACAACGACTTCTGGTATCATGAGGCTATGAAGAAGCTGCCGCGGCTGTCGCAGGCTACACGTATGCTGATATGTGCAGAAGACCTCGGCATGGTGCCCGACTGCGTACAGTGGGTTATGAACGAGCTGCGCATACTGAGCCTTGAGCTTCAGTCGATGCCGAAGGACCCGTCGGTAGAGTTTGGTCATCTCTCGCGCAATCCATACCGCTCGGTTTGCACGCTGTCCACACACGACATGCCAACCTTGCGCCAGTGGTGGGACGAGGACTACGACCGCACACAGAAGTACTACAACACCATGTTGTATCGTGGCGGAGCCGCTCCGCATCCGCTGCCGGGATGGCTTGCACGCGACATCGTTTCGCGCCAGCTAACATCTCCGTCAATGCTGTGCGTACTCTCTCTGCAAGACTGGTTTGCCATAGACGAGCGCATACGCCTTGCCGATGCTAACGCCGAACGTATAAACATCCCAGCCAATCCTAAACACTACTGGCGATATCGCATGCACATGACGATAGAGCAACTGCTTGCCGACCGCGACTACAACGACCAGGTTAAGGAACTTGTAGACGAGGCAGGACGAAAATAACAAAAGTAATCTATGAAATTCAGAACCCTTCTTCTCTCCCTTCTAACTACCTGCGCCGGCCATAGTGCCTTTGCGCAGGTATTTAATGAAGTAGAGTATTCGCCCAAGTCAACAACCTTCTCGCTCACAACATCGCCCGATGTAAAGAAGGTAGACGTTGTTATCTCGGATAACGACAGCGACACCGCACAACAGCTTGTCAAGTCGATGAAGCGTGTGGGTGCCGGCAAGTGGAAGCTCACGGTAAAGAACGACCTCAAGGGCAAGTACTATGTATTTAGTGTATACAACCAGGCACAGCCCTCCAGCACCACCGGCGTCTTTGCAAAGGCAGTGGGTGTAAACGGCAAGCGAGGTGCCATCGTCGACCTTAAGGACACCGACCCAGAGGGTTGGGCAGACGATGTGCGCCCCGAACTGAAGAACCCTTGCGACCTCGTGATATACGAGATGCACCACCGCGACTTCTCCATGGACCTCTCGTCGGGCATCAAGAACAAGGGCAAATTCCTTGCCTTGACCGAGCCGGCAGCCATCAGTCATCTGCGCCGCCTTGGTGTAAACGCCGTGCACATATTGCCGTCGTTCGACTTTGCCTCAATAGACGAGTCGAAGCCCGACGTGGCACAGTACAACTGGGGATACGACCCCCTCAACTACAACGTGCCCGAAGGCTCCTATTCTACCAATGCCGCCGACCCGAAGGCTCGCATACGCGAGTTCAAGCAGATGGTACAGGCATTGCATAAGGCAGGCATCCGTGTAATCCTCGACGTGGTGTACAACCATACGTTCGACATCAACGGCTCCAACTTTCAGAAGACCTATCCCGACTACTTCTTCCGCAAGAACGCCGAAGGCAAGTACAGCGACGGCTCAGGCTGTGGCAACGAGACCGCTTCGGAGAAGCCACTGATGCGCCAGTTTATGAAAGAGAGCGTGCTCTACTGGGTAACCGAATATCATATCGACGGATTCCGCTTCGACCTCATGGGCGTTCACGACATCGAGACAATGAACGAGATACGTGCCGCGGTAGACAAGATAGACCCCTCGATATATATGTATGGTGAGGGTTGGAGCGCCGGCTCGTGCGCCTATCCGCAAGACAAGCTTGCCATGAAGGTCAATGCACGCCAGCTTAACGGCATCGGAGCATTCAGCGACGAGATGCGCGACGCCTTGCGCGGTCCCTTCAGCGACGACACCAAGGGCGGTTTCCTCGCCGGTGTGCCAGGACAGGAGGAGAGCATAAAGTTTGGCATTGCTGGTGCCATAAATCATCCGCAGATAGACATGACGAAGGTGAACTACTCGGACAAGGCATGGACCAACGAGCCGTCGCAGATGGTGGCATACGTTAGTTGCCACGACGACATGTGCCTTACCGACCGCCTTCGTGCCAGCATACCGTATATCGGCGACGACGAGCTGATACGTCTTGACCTCCTTGCACAGACAGCCGTGTTCACATCGCAGGGTGTGCCGTTCATTCTCTCGGGTGAGGAGATGCTCCGCGACAAGAAGGGTGTGCACAACTCGTACCGCTCGCCCGACTCAATAAACCGTCTCGACTGGAACAACATGAAGCGTTATCCGCAGGTGTTCGACTATTATGCAGGCCTTATCTCGCTTCGCAAGCAGCACCCGGCTTTCCGTATGGGCTCTGCCGAGGAGATAAGAAAGCACCTCAACTTCCTTAATGCGCCTGCCGGAGTGGTGGCTTATCAGCTTAAGGACAATGCCGGAGGCGACTCTTGGAAGAACATCATCGTGGTGCTCAACTCGCAGAAGACACCGCAGACCGTAACAGTGCCTGAGAACACCTACACCATGGTGCTTGCCAATGGCAAGGTAGACGCCAACGGTATAGGCTTGCTCAGTGGCAATACGTTGACAGTAGCGCCGCAGTCGGCACTGATAGTGCATGATTAAAAAAACTTACAACTATATGAACCTCAAGAATATACAGCTTCCCTCCCTAAGGAGGAGGGGTAAGGGGGTGGGGCTTCTCCTATCCTTATTTATTACATCTCTTTCTATGAATGCAGCCCAGAAAATAGACCGCATCGAGCCAACCAACTGGTTTGTTGGTATGAAGAATCCTCAGGTGCAGCTTATGGTGTACGGCAAGGACATACGCTCGGCAGAGGTATCGACCGATTATCCCGGCGTGCGCATCGACTCGCTCGTGCGTCTCGACAGTCCAAACTACCTCTTGGTGTATATGGATGTAAAGGACGCGCAGCCCGGAACGATGAACCTGCAATTCCGTGCATCCAAGGGCAAGACCAACGTAAAGTACGAGCTTAAGGCACGCGATATGCGTGGCGAGGATAGACAGGGCTTCACCAATGCCGATGTTCTGTACATGTTGATGCCCGACCGCTTTGCGTCGAGTGGCAAAAACCTCAACGTCAAGGGCTTGAACGCATACACCGTAGACCGCAAGGCACCCTCTCTGCGTCATGGCGGCGACCTCGAAGGCATACGCCAGCACCTCGACTACTTTGTCGACCTCGGCGTTACTGCCCTTTGGTTTACACCCGTATTGGAGAACAACTCGCCCGACCACGGCAAGCAAAGCTCGTACCATGGCTATGCCACAACCGATTATTATCGTGTAGACCCGCGCTTCGGTACCAATGCCGACTACCGCCAACTGGTGGACCAGGCACATCAGAAGGGACTGAAGGTGGTTATGGATATGATTTTCAACCATTGCGGTTTCGATCATCCTTGGGTTAAGGATATGCCGTCGAAAGACTGGTTTAACACACCCGAATGGCTCTACCCCGAAAATCAGAAGAACGCCGTAAAGACGAAGACGATGGACGGCGACCAGATGACCAACGACAAGTATCTCCAGACAAGCTATAAGCTTACGCCGGTGCTCGACCCCTACGCATCCAAGGTGGATATGCATGAGACGGTGGACGGATGGTTTGTGCCAACCATGCCCGACCTCAACCAGCGCAACGCTCACCTCATGACATACCTCATACAGAACTCGGAGTGGTGGATTGAGACAGTGGGCATCGACGGCATACGCATGGATACATATCCTTATGCCGACCGCAAGGGTATGGCACGCTGGATGGAAGTGCTCAACAACGAGTATCCCAACTTCAACACTGTGGGCGAGACCTGGGTTACAGAGCCGGCATATACAGCGGCATGGCAGAAGGATTCGCCCCTTGCAAAGGTAAACTCAAACCTCAAGACCGTTATGGACTTCTCATTCTTCGACAAGCTCAATCAGGCTAAGCATGAGGAGACAGACGACTGGTGGAACGGATTTAACCGCATATACAACTCGCTCTGCTACGACTATCTGTACGTAGACCCGTCGCACGTCATGGCGTTTATCGAGAACCACGACACCGACCGATTCCTCGGCGAGGGTCAGGACTCGCTCGCACTCAAGCAGGCTCTCGCCCTGCTCCTTACCATCAACCGCATACCGCAGCTCTACTACGGCACCGAGATAATGATGAACGGCACCAAGAGCGTTACCGACGGCAATGTGCGCCGCGACTTCCCAGGCGGATTCCCCGGCGACACACGCAACGCCTTCAACAAGGCAGAGCGCACCAAGGCAGAACAGAACATGTATAGCTGGACAAGCCGTCTGCTGCACTGGCGCCAGGGCAACGACGTCATTATCAAGGGCAAGCAAACCCAGTTTATACCCGTCAAGGGTGTATACGTTGTGGCTCGCACCCTCGGCGACAAGGCTGTTATGACCGTGATAAACGGCACATCCAAGGCTGCCACTATGTCTGTGGAGCGTTATGCCGAGATTATTGGCAGCCGAAAGGAAGCTACAAACATCCTCACCGGTCATAAGATAGATCTCACGAAGGACGTTAAGTTGCAGCCGAGAGGTGTTATGGTGCTCAGCATGTAGATACGGCAACATTGAGAATAAAATTATAAATGATTAAAGACCTAAACCGTTATGAACATTATAAAGAAAACATTGGCAACAGCTGTGTGCGGTATGGCATTGATGCCTCTCGCCGCATCGGCACAGGGATGGCCCGAGAAGTATCAGGGCGTGATGTTGCAGGGATTCTATTGGGATAGCTACAACGTTACCCAGTGGACCCAGCTCGAAAGTCAGGCAGACGAGCTGTCCTCCTACTTCAAGCTTGTATGGATTCCGCAGAGCGCCTATTGCGGCGGCAAGTCAATGGGTTATAATCCACTCTACTGGTTTAGCAATTACAATTCGTCGTTCGGCTCGGAGGCTCAGCTGCGCTCGATGATAAAGACCTTCAAGCAGAAGGGCATTGGCACCATAGCCGATGTGGTAATCAACCACCGCGGAACGTTGGAGAATTGGTTCGACTTCCCCGTTGAAACCTATAAGGGCACGACCTATAAGATGTACTCCACCGACGTGTGTGCCAACGACGACGGCGGCAAAGCGGCGGCCCAGGCAAAGAGTCAGGGCGTCAGTCTTGGCAAGAACAACGATACGGGTGAGGGCTGGGACGGAATGCGCGACCTCGACCACTACTCGCCCAATGTGCAGCAGTGTGTAAAGGCTTACCTCAAGATGTTGCTCAACGACTTCGGTTATTCAGGCTTCCGCTATGATATGACCAAGGGCTACGCTGCCAGCTTCACCGGCTTGTACAATGTCTATGCACAGCCCCAATTCTCTGTGGGCGAGTATTTCGACGGCAACAAGTCGCTGATTACGAACTGGATTAATGGCACAAAGTTGGACGGCAAGATACAGTCGGCTGCGTTCGACTTCCCCTTGCGCTACAGCATTCGCGATGCCGCTAACGGCAGCGACTGGACCAAGTTGGCTAATGGCGGCTTGGCTACCGACAACACGTACAAGCGTTATGCCGTTACCTTTATAGAGAATCACGACACCGAGGTACGCTCGGCTACCGTGCAGCAAGACCCTATACGCAAGGACACATTAGCCGCCTACGCCTATCTGCTTGCCGCACCGGGTACGCCTTGCGTGTTCTACAAGCACTGGGTCGACTGCAAGGACGACCTTAAGAAGATGATTCTGCTGCGCAACCGCGTTGGCATCAACAACCAAAGCAAGTTGTCGCCAAAGACCGTCGAGACTGGCGTCTATGCCTTCTCTACCAATGGCACCGAGGGCGCTCTGTGCGCTGCGGTTGGCACCAACGCCAACAAGTATGCCACACCTACGGGTTATGCGCTTGTAGCCGAGGGTTACCACTGGCGCTACTTCCTCCTCAAGTCAATGGAGACAGTATGGCCGTCGCTGCCGTCGGGCATCTACTACGACGAGCCTGAGGTTGAGCTGCGTGCCGTATCGGCTGCTTCAGACGCCCGCATCGTGTACACTCTCGACGGCTCGGAGCCTACAGCGTCGAGCGCACAGGTGGCTGATGGCGGCAAGGTGAAGATTCCTGCTGGCAACGTCACCCTCAAGACTGGTGTGCTTGCTGGCGGCAAGGTGTCAGGTGTGGAGACACGCACATACGATGTCCGCAGCTTCTCGCCATATCAGATAACCGTATACGTCAACACCGACAACGTGGGATGGACCAACTGCTACTTCTGGACATGGGGTGGCGACGGCTCGCATGGCTCGGTTTCGGGTAAATGGCCCGGCGACAACCACACCTCAACAACAGAGGTTAAGGGCAAGAAGTGGTACAGCCAGTCGTACAACATCAACTCGCATGACGATGCCGTAAGCTTTGTGTTCGCACAGAAGAACGAGGTGCAGACTGTTGATGTTGTCGACATTGCCACAACATCCTACTTTGAGATTCTTGCCGATAAGGACAACGACGGCAAGTACCTTGTCAAGGACGTGACAAAGGATTATACCACAGCCATTGCCGGCATTACAGCAGCCGACGCTGTTCAGCGTCCTACAACAGTGGTTTCGGTAGACGGCCGCACCTTGCGCCGCTTCAACACCCACGTCTCTGCTGCCGATGCCTTGAATGGTCTTGCCAAGGGCATGTACATCGTTAATGGCAAGAAGGTGGTGATGAAGTAAAACTAAGCATCCGCCAATGACATTCCAACAAAGCCTTAGTTACCGACCAATTAAGCCTTAATTGGTCGGTAACTAAGGCTTAATTGGTAGGTCATTAAGGCTTAATTGGTAGGTCATTAAGGCTTAATTGGTGGGTCACTAAGGCTTAATTGGTCAGTCATCAAGGCTTGTTTAAATTGCAGTTTGTCGAGGAGAAGCGTTCTGAGGTTCGTATAATAAAACATTAACGCCCATTACACGATAGAATATTATACGTTCATTACACGAACACGAGTGTTAAGTGTGTGTTAGGTGAGTGTTAGATCAGTCTGCCAATCTGCGACCTAACACTCGTATAACCGTCCTAATATCAATGCTTTATGCGGATGTGACCTTGGAAAAATGATAGAATGAGAGGTGAAATAAAAAAAACAATATATATAATGTATTTGTCCTATCTTATAATGTTGCGTTTGCCGAATATGTACGACAGCCTTGTTCGGTCCATAAACCATCCTATGCCAATGCTTCCAACCAGGCAAAGAATGATGGTGGCGGCAGCATGTGTCAAGCCTGTGGGGTCGAAGGCGAAGATAGGCAGGATGTATTTGGCAAGCATAGTGAAGATGGGGTGGAAGATGTAGATAGGCAGAGTGTTGCGGCCTATGTAGTGCATAGTGTGGCGCAGGCATGCAGGAGATAGTTGTTCGATACTGGCGCAGAAACAGAAGAAGCACATTACGCAAGCAAGCACAGACAGTGTACCCCAGTCGTGCAAGTCGCGTTGAGATATTAGTAAGGCAAATGGCACGAGTGCCAGCAGACTCTTGCGGTAAACGCTGTCAAAGTTGCCCAAGCTCACGCGTATAACTACGCCAATGAAATAGTAGGCAGCATTGCGCAGACTAAGGAATGGTGTGTATTGGCTAACTACAATCATCACAGTGGCAAGCAATGCCAGGCGCGATACGATGCCGATGCACGTGTTGGCTGTCAGGCGGAATGTGGCATAGTACAGAGTGCCGCACACAATCATGGCATGCAGAAACCAGTAGGGACCAATGGACGTGACAAAGAGCGTGTGGCATAGAGTGGGGATGTCGAAGTGCTCGATGCCTCCACGTACAGGCAGGTATAGCGACAGCAAGGCAAAGCCCGTAACCATAATGACGTAAGGCAGGGCAATGCGCATAAGGTATGTGCCAAACTTGCAAAGAGGCTTGTCCACGTTGATGAGGTAGCCCGTTATAACAAGAAACGAGGGCATAAGGAAGGTCAAGATGCCATCCTTTATGCCTGGGTACAGAGTGCCGAAGTTTACTATATGTATAAGTATCATGAGCACTATTAGCACAGCGCGCATGAAGTCGATGGTGTTGTTATGTTTCGTGTTCATAATGTTATATATGTTAGTTAGCGGCATTTCTTAGCGTCCTTCGTTTATCTCTTAATAATGAACATTCCGAGGCGGTGGCTCATACCCTTGCGGTTGAGCGAGCGCATTTTGTACATGCCATTCTTCAGAGTGCTAATGTTTATGGTTTCGGCAGAACCATTGTATGGCAATGTAGCCACAGCTATGCCTTGCAACGATTCTACCAACAGATATTCGGTATCGGCGAGGTGAGCTTTATTTGGTACCTCCACTTTCTTGCCGTCGCATCTCAACAGGCGGGTGCTGCCGCATTGAGGCTCGGCTTCGCCGTATGGTGCTTCTTCCTGGAGGGCCCGGCTCTCGTTGCCGTAGCGGTCGGTAGCGGTTACGGCGTAGTATGTACAACCGTCGTTTGGTACCAGCAACTGTCTGCCTTGGCGTCGGATGGCAACAAGGTTGCGTGCGTCCTCGGTGTCTACCGGATACTTCTTCGAGGCGTAGATGTTGAACATCATCATCGTGGTGTCCTTCTCGGCATGGTGCCAACTAAGCCGCGCCACGTTGTTGGCAACATTGCTAAGTGAGAGGCCGTACGGCATCTCGGGTTTATGTCTGCTTGCCCATGTCATAGGCGGTACGAGCGATGGATAGCGGCAGAAGTTGTTTTTGGCGTACGTATATATGCCTTTAGTGTCGTCGGTGAAGAACTTAGAGCGGAAGTAGGCATGCCCCAAACCGATATAGCGCAGCACCTCGAGCTCGCGAGTTATGTCGCTTAGCGGCCAGTCGCGCTCGCGGGGCGACATAAAGTAGATGCCGAGTCCCGGCACGACAATTCGTCCGTGGCTCTGTTCTTTCCAGTCGAGGGCGAAAGGAAAGAAATGGTTGTCGCGAAAGTACATCATAGGGAACAGCTCGTCCATCAGTCCGTCGCGCAGCCAAGCCACAGCGTCCTGGCACACCGTAGTGTTGGCGTTCCAGCCATGGCTCCAGTAGCGTGTTGTATTGTCGTACTTGCCAATAGGCGAGCAGCTCATCTTGACCCACGGCTTAAGGCTCTTGACACGTCGTGAGATGGCAGATACAATGCGTGTTATATTGTTGCGGCCGCATTGACGGTCCAAAGTCTTGAGCTTTGGCATATCTTCCGGGTAGCGTATGTAGTCGAGGTGTATGCCGTCTATGTCGTATCGCTTTGTAACCTCTGCACACAGGCCGGCAAGATAGTCGGCTGTTTGCTGCGATTCCGGATTGAGATATCCGTCTGCCTTAATCTTTATAATGTTGCGTGGCATCTTCTTACGCAGCTGTCGGCATCCCAAGGCGTCCCACTTGCCTAAAGGTATGGTCACCATCCAGGCATGCAATTCCATTCCACGCTTGTGACATTCGTCAATGGCAAACTTCAAGGCATCGTAGCCAGGACTCTTGCCGGGAAATCCAGACAAGCATCCATCCCACGGCTCATAGTCGGAAGGGTAAATCGTAGTGCCTCTAACACGTGTCTGAAGCAGAACCGTGTTGATGCCAACCTGCTGCAACTGGTCGAGTATATGTCGCAGCTCGTCCTTCTGACGTTCTATCGACCGGGCAGACTGTGCGTAACTGTGAGGCCAGTCGATACCCCCTATGGTTGCAAGCCATACGGCGCGCACTTCGTGTTTGGGCTGTGCCACGGCGCAGAGCGAGGCAAGCAGCATTATAAGCAATGTGTAAATATATCTCATTTAATGTTCTGATTTCTGTTATTCAAAACACAAAGGTAGCTATATTTTTCCATTTCTCAAATTTAATATGTAAATTTGCAGCTATCATTTAATCAGAAAATCAGTATGAAAAAGAAATTATTGGCAATGGCTGTGGCGTTGCTTGCAACAACAGCGGCAAACGCACAGTTCGAACAAGGCAAGACATATATTGGTGGTTCTTTGACAGGACTCAATGCTAAGTACACCGGCGAGGACAAGTTCTGTCTCGGCATACAGGCACAGGGTGGCTATTTTGTTGCCGACGACTTTATGCTGTATGGCCAGGTGGGCTACGAGCACAATGGCAATAAGGATATAAAGGACCGCTATAGCGTAGGTGTTGGCGGACGCTACTATATCGAGCAGAATGGCATATTCCTTGGAGCCAACTGCAAGCTCGTGCACAAGGGCAAGAAGTTTAATGACGTTATGCCTGGTGTAGAGGTGGGTTATGCCTTCTTCGTGAACAACACCGTAACCGTAGAGCCTGCGCTTTATTACGAGCAGTCGTTTAAGAACCACAAGGATTACTCGACGATTGGTCTGCGCTTGGGTATAGGTGTGTATCTGTTCAAACAATAGAGTAGGGAGGACACCATACTTTGATGGACAACACTTATCCCTCGCAGCTGCTCGAAAGGGCAGTTGCCGAATTTTCCAAATTGCCAGGCATCGGCCGCAAGACAGCCTTGCGGCTTGTGCTTGATGTACTAAGACGCTCGGAAGACGAGGTGGATAGCTTCACCTCGGCAGTGTCGCGTGTGCGCAAGGAGGTGAAGTATTGCCGCGTGTGCCACAACATCAGCGATACCGATGTGTGCCCGATATGTTCCGACTCACACCGCGATGCCACGACGATATGCGTTGTCGAGAACATACGCGACGTTATGGCAGTGGAGAATACGCAGCAGTATCGTGGCTTGTACCACGTGCTTGGCGGCATCATATCGCCCATGGACGGCATTGGCCCTAACGACATCGAGATCGACTCGCTTGTGGAGCGTGTCGCCCAGGGTGGCGTTAAGGAGGTGATACTTGCCTTAAGCTCTACAATGGAGGGCGACACCACCAACTTCTATATATCACGAAAGCTTGCCCCATACGATGTGGCGGTTAGCGTGATAGCACGTGGCATAAGCGTAGGCGACGAACTGGAGTATACCGACGAGGTAACTCTTGGACGCGCCATACTTAATCGTACAACAATGACAACAAAACAATGAAACGTACACAAAAACTGTTAATGTCTACTTTTGCCACTTTTGTGGCTGTGACGCTCGTTATTGCAGCCCTCTTCGAGAGCGACCTCTTGACTACAGGCATCCTAAAGGACGATGTAGGCAGCGACGAGTTTTGGGCGGCAACCATTATGGAATTGCTTACATTATGTATCATCCCCGTGTCTCTGCGCCTGTTTAAGTTTGGTGCAGTGGCTCGATGTCTTGTGTCGGCAGAGTCACTGCTTAAGTATGGTATGGTGCGCATGCTGATGTTGTGTCTGCCAATGTTGGCAAACACCATTTTGTATTATCTCTACATGAATGTGGCATTTGGCTATATGGCTATAATCGTGTTCCTTTGTCTTGCATTTGTGTTGCCTACAAAGACACGCTGTGAGTCGGAGGTGTCTGCCAATAACAACTAAATCAATAACGATTTGAAACTTTCAGTTATCATCGTGAGCTATAAGGTGCGCTTCTACTTGGAGCAATGCCTTATGGCTGTACAAAAAGCTATAAAGGATGTCGACGCCGAGATATATGTGGTCGACAATCATTCTGACGACGGTACGGTAGAATATATCGGCAGCCGTTTTCCTGACGTTAATCTTATATGCAGCAATCATAATCATGGTTTCTCGCGTGCCAACAACATTGCCATAAGGCAGTGTAAGGGCGAGTATGTACTCTTGCTAAATCCAGATACCATTGTTGGTGAGCGCACCATAAAAGATGTGTTAGAGTTTATGGATGCTCATCCAAAGGCAGGTGGCGCTGGCATAAAGATGCTTAACGTCGACGGAACTAAAGCAATGGAGTCGAGACGTGGTGTGCCTACAGTCTCGACGTCGTTTTATAAGATGAGCGGTCTGTGCGCTTTGCGTCCGCAGAGTAGACGCTTCGGGCGCTACTATATGGGGTATCTGCCTTGGGACCGAGCCTCGCAGATAGACATCATAAGTGGTGCCTTCTGTATGTTGCGTCGTTCGGCGTTAGACAAGGTGGGCTTGCTCGACGAAGACTTCTTTATGTATGGCGAGGATATAGACCTCTCGTACAGGCTGTTGAAGGGCGGCTACGAAAACTGGTATATTCCGGCAACGATGCTGCACTATAAAGGCGAGAGTGCGCACAAGTCTTCATTCCGTTATGTGCACGTTTTCTATAACGCTATGCTCATCTTCTTCCGCAAGCATTATGGCAACAAGGCGGCATTTGTGTCGCTGCCAATAAAGGCGGCTATCGTTGTAAAGGCCACTATAACTCTTGTCAAGATGCAGATGTCGTCCATTAAGAAGAGTCTTGGTTTCTTTCTTCCCAATACAGGAAGCTATGCTCATTATGTATTTATAGGTACGCGCGAGAGCATGGAACGATGTCAGGCTATATGTCGCCGACGTGGCATTGAGGCAGAGTTTGTGGAAGGCACAGAGCAAACCTTGCCCGAAGGACATAGCTCTATGCAGCTGTCGGACACCGAGCGCATTAACGTGGTGTATGACATAGAGGCTTATTCGTACGACAGCATATTCAGAATATTCCAGGCGCATAGCAAGCCAAACGTCTCTATAGGCACATATAGCCCTAAGACCAATATCATCATAACAGATAAGGAGAATATTATATGATGTCAGGCAAGGCAAGGTTAAGAGCCATGGAGCCAGAAGATCTCGATTTTCTGTATGCTATGGAGAACGACCACGAGGTGTGGAACGTGGGCAACGCCAGCGTGCCTTACTCGCGGTATGTGCTGCACGACTATATTGCCAATTCGTCTAACGATATATATAATGACGGACAGGTAAGGCTTATCGTGGAGGATGTAGAGGGAAGGACAGTTGGGATGGTAGACGTATTCGACTTTAATGCGCAGCACCGCCGTGCAGAGGTGAGCGTTGTTGTGCATAAAGATTTCCGCCGTAAGGGACTTGCAATGTCGGTATTGGAGCAAATTATGCACTACGCCCTTCATACATTGCATCTGCATCAGCTTTATGCCATTGTGGCTCAAGACAATATGGCATCTTTAGCGCTATTTGATAAAGCTGGTTTTGAGCGTTCGGCTATGCTTAAAGGCTGGCTGTATGATGGCGAAAACTACCAAGATGCGATAGTAATGCAAAAAATATTGCAAAAAAACTACTGAAAAGTTTGGTAGTTATAGGAAAAAATTATACCTTTGCACTCGCTAAAAAATGATAGGGTTAGCCTCTCAAGCTAATAGGGGAGTATACCTTATGGTGCGTTAGTTCAGTTGGTTAGAATACATGCCTGTCACGCATGGGGTCACGAG
>OIWV01000704.1_pt1 | contig 31979 bp, 23 predicted proteins | sample 1587751 | NCBI WGS metagenome assembly OIWV01 (sample SAMEA3888913, study PRJEB22519) | human gut metagenome | biome: human gut; feature: human-associated habitat; material: faeces | place: Denmark | collected 2010
TCTGACCGTTCCACGAGACTTCAGTAATGAAGTATTTATGGGTAACAACACCTCCGATTATGATGTCATGCTAATGGTCATTATGCCTACCCCGCGAGTAGACAGCCTATACCACTACAACAATGCCAAAAACCGTCTGGAAGCCCGTTTCACTGTCGAATATGCCAATAAAGATAAAATTCCCTGGCATGGCTATTCCGAATATCCGCGCCATTTTATAGGCGACGTTTCTTTCCCGGTACAAATGTCTAAAAACACATGGGGAAGCACTAAGCCTGCCAAATATATTGTAGACAAAAAGACACTGCACGGCAACTATTTCCACTTGTACAATGACTTTTTAGGAACAAAGGAGATGCAGATATGGCCGTCTTTCGGCAACGGATATTACGTCTCTAACATGGAACCGTCACAACTAAAAGAAACACTAGAGAAAGAACTGGCAAGAAAAGATCTCCCCAGCACAGTACGAAAACGTACACAAGCGTTAGTGAAATCATTAAACGAAGACAATAACAACGTTGTTCTCTTTGCTAAAATGAAAAAATAAAAATCCTCCAAAAAGCAATAAAAAAGCTGCACCCCAAAAGTTTTTTGTCTAACTTTTGGGGTGCAGTTCAGCATTGCCCCCGCTTTTTTTGTATACTATACTTTAGTCTTTAAATCCAGAAGATATAAGCCAGACTTATCAGGCTGATGCTTATCCATAGCATAACGCCCTGCACAAGCGGCTTGAGACCTACGCAGCGCAGTGTCTCGCGCGTCAGCGATGCTCCGATGAAGAAGAGCGAGAGCGTGATGAGGTTCTTCGCGAGCTTGTTCACGGCTCCGCTGAACTGTGTGCCGATTTCGGCAGCCGTGTCGCCGATGAGTGCGGCGTTGCTCAGCACGTATGTGTTGAACAGAATGGCTACGACGAACCATATTATGAAGCGCGGCACGCAAGAGTACCAAGGCTTCGTTGTGCCGTCGGCTGCTGCAAGCTGCTTGCGGAAGAAGAACGGCGTGACGAGTGCCAGTACCACGATCCAGAGTGCACGTGTCAGCTTGATGGTCGTAGCCACCTCCAGTGCGCTCACGCCCTGCTGAGCCACAAGCTCGGGGTGCATCTGGTCGTAAGCCGCACCGGCTCCAACCACCGACGACGTGTCGTGTATGGCTATCGCTGCCCACATGCCGAACTGCTTCATCGTCATGCCAAGTGCGTCGCCGATAGTGGGGAAGAGGAACAGTGCAATGCCGTTGAGCACGAACACCACACCCAACGCTACCGACATGCTCTCTGCCTTCGCACGTATGATTGGACCCACCGCAGCTATCGCCGAACCGCCGCAGATGGCTGTTCCCGACGAGATGAGATAGCTCGTCTGTGTGTCTACGCCCAGCAGTTTTCTGCCGAACAGCCATCCGAGTGCCAACGTTCCGAACACGCTGGCTATGGTGAACACCATTCCTTCCGCGCCCGAAGCGAGCGCCTTGTCTACGTTCATACCGAAGCCGAGACCTATAACGGAGTACTGCAGCATCTTCTTCGACATGGTTTTGTTGAAATCGGGGAACGTCTTGCCCAACAGCAGTGCGAAGGCGAAGCCAATGGCGAGAGCAATCGGTGACGACACCCAACCAGCAACCCAACTGAAGCCACCAAGATCGAGGTGGAACACTTCTACGGCGAAGCTCAGCAGCAGCGAGATGCCAAGCACGGCTACAATAACGATGTAGCAGAGTTCTTTCTTTTTCATTATTTGTGTGTTTGTATTTTGAAGATACGAAAAAATCCGTGTCGCTGTTCATGTTGCGAAACGGATTTTCTTACTTTATATTATTGTTGTATTTCGTTCAGAATGCTTATTCGTCAGCCTGCTCCTCAAGCGTGTACTGGCTCGAACCGTCGAAGCAGTGGGTACATACCTGGCACTTCGGCAGTCCGATGGCTGCGATGAGCTGCTCAATGGTGTTGAACTTCAGTGAGGTGAGGCCCAGCTGCGAGCGTATCTCCTCAACCATGCGCTTGTACTGCGGCGAGTCGGTTGTGGCATACTTCTCGAGGTCTTTGTTGGCGTCGCCTTCAAACTTCTCGATGATGCGTCGTGTGATAAGCTCCATATCGCTCTTCGACGATGTGAAGCCGATGAACGGACAGCTGTATACGAGCGGCGGACAAGCGATGCGCATGTGACACTCCTTCAGTCCAGCCTGATCGAACAGCACGTGTACGTTGTCGCGCAACTGAGTGCCGCGAACTATTGAGTCGTCGCAGAACAATACGCGCTTGCCCTTAAGCATTGCCTTGTTCGGTATGAGCTTCATCTTGGCTACGAGCGAACGCATCGACTGGTTGGACGGTGTGAACGAGCGTGGCCATGTCGGAGTGTACTTGGCAATGCAACGCTGGTAGGGCACACCCTTGCCAGCAGCGTAGCCCATAGCCATACCAGTGCCCGAATCAGGAATGCCCGAGCAGCAGTCGACCTCCACGTCGTCGGTCTTTGCGAGGTTGTAGCCGTTGTCGAAGCGAGCCTCTTCAACGTTCTTGCCCTCGTAAGTAGATGTGGGGAAACCATAGTAGACCCAAAGGAACGAGCAGATCTGCATCTTCTTGTTGGCAGGGCGAATCTGTGTCATGCTGTCGGCTGTAAGCTCTACGATTTCGCCCGGTCCGACGTTGTAGCACTCCTCGTAGTCGAGGTTAGGGAACGATGACGACTCGCTTGAGGCAGCATACGCCCCGTCCTTCTTGCCAATAATAATAGGTGTGCGGCCCCATGCGTCGCGAGCGCAGATGATGGAGTCCTCGGTGAGGATCATCATTGTGCATGAGCCTTTTATGTGATGAAAGACATTCTCTATACCTTCGCGGAATGTCTTGCCTTGAATAATGAGCAAGGCAACGAGCTCGGTTTGGTTTGTGGCACTTTGAGAGAGCTCGGCAAAGTGCATGTTCTTCTCAAGCAATTGTTTGGTGAGTTCCTCAAGGTTTGCAATCTTTGCTACGGTGCAGATTGCGAAGCGTCCGAGGTGCGAGTTGATGATAAGCGGTTGTGCGTCAGTGTCGCTGATTACGCCTATACCCGCTGTGCTACCTTCGAACCGGTCGAGTGTAGGTTCGAACTTTGTCCTGAAATACGAGCTTTCCAAATTGTGGATAGAACGTGAGAACCCTTTCTCTTTACTGTACATGGCAAGACCGCCACGACGAGTACCGAGGTGTGAGTTGTAATCGGTTCCGTAGAAAACATCTGCTACGCAGCTTTTCTTGGAGATGGTGCCAAATATGCCTCCCATAAGAATAATGTGTTTTGAAAATTTGTGATGCAAAGTTACGTATATTTAGTGAAAAATCTGCGCTTTCGGCTTGAAAAAACTCACTTTGGGGTGTCATTTCTTGATATAATTAAGGTGCAAGGAGTAGGTGAAAGTGCATTTTTAGAGTTCTTAATTTGGCTGATTAACATAAAGTTATTACTTTTGCATATCATTTAAAAAATGGAAAATTAACTATAATTTATTACTAATTATAACTATGAGTTTGAAAATTGTTGTACTTGCCAAGCAAGTACCCGACACACGAAATGTCGGCAAGGACGCAATGACAGCAGAAGGTACTGTCAATCGCGCTGCCCTACCGGCAATCTTCAACCCCGAAGATTTGAACGCGTTGGAGCAGGCTCTGCGTCTGAAGGAGCAGAATCCGGGTTCAACAGTAGGTATTTTGACAATGGGCCCTCCGCGTGCAGCAGAGGTTATCCGCGAGGGTCTCTACCGCGGTGCAGATACAGGCTGGTTGCTTACAGACCGTTTGTTTGCAGGTGCCGACACACTCGCTACATCTTACGCTTTGGCTACAGCCATCCAGAAGATTGGCGACGTGGACGTAGTGATCGGTGGTCGTCAGGCTATTGACGGCGATACAGCGCAGGTTGGTCCGCAGGTGGCTCAGAAGCTCGGCTTGTCGCAGGTGACATACGCTGAGGAAATCCTCAAGTGCGAGAACGGCAAACTCACCATCCGTCGCCACATCGACGGCGGTGTAGAGACCGTTGAGGCTCCGATGCCGCTCGTAGTTACAGTGACTGGTTCTGCGGCTCCGTGCCGTCCGGCTAACGCCAAGCTCGTCATGAAGTATAAGCGTGCCACAGCTCCTATGGAGCGCAAGCCCGAGGATAAGTACAACTACCTCTACGAGGAGCGTCCTTACCTCACACTCAACCAGTGGACCGTTGCCGACGTAGACGGCGACCCGCAGCAGTGCGGTTTGAGCGGTTCGCCTACAAAGGTGAAGGCTGTCAAGAACATTGTGTTCCAGGCTAAGGAAAGCAAAACCCTCACCGGCTGCGATGCCGACATCGAGGGCTTGGTAAAGGAATTGTTGGACGAAAAGATTATTGGATAATGAACAACGTATTTGTATATTGCGAGATAGAAGGCACTCAGGTTCAGGAAGTGTCTCAGGAACTTCTCACCAAGGGCCGCAAGCTCGCCAACCAGCTCGGCGTAGAGCTGAACGCTGTGGTTGCGGGTACTGGTATTAAGGGCAAGGTGGAGGATCAGATTCTGCCTTACGGCGTTGACAAGCTCTTCGTCTTCGACGCTGAGGGCCTCTTCCCTTACACATCGGCTCCTCATACCGACATCCTTGTGAACCTCTTCAAGGAGGAGCAGCCGCAGATAGCGCTTATGGGTGCTACAGTTATAGGTCGCGACCTCGGTCCGCGTGTTTCTTCTTCGCTCACCAGCGGTCTTACAGCCGACTGTACAGAGCTTGAGATTGGCGACTACGACGACAAGAAGAGTGGCGTTCACTACGACAATCTGCTCTATCAGATTCGTCCGGCTTTCGGTGGCAACATCGTGGCTACTATCGTCAACCCTGAGCACCGTCCGCAGATGGCTACTGTGCGCAGCGGTGTGATGCAGAAGGCTCTCTACGAGGGCGAGGCAAAGGGCGAGGTGGTTTACCCGGACGTAGCCAAGTACGTGCCCGAGGCAGACTTCGTTGTGAAGGTGCTCGACCGCCACGTTGAGGCTGCAAAGCACAACCTCAAGGGTGCTCCTATCGTTGTGGCTGGTGGCTACGGCGTAGGCTCTAAGGAGAACTTCGACATGCTCTTCCAGCTTGCCAAGGAACTTCACGGCGAGGTTGGCGCAAGCCGCGCTGCCGTTGACGCTGGCTGGTGCGACCACGACCGTCAGATCGGTCAGACCGGTGTAACTGTTCACCCGAAGGTGTACATCGCATGCGGCATCTCTGGTCAGATACAGCACATCGCCGGTATGCAGGACTCTGGCATCATCATCTCTGTGAACAACGACCCGGATGCTCCTATCAACAAGATTGCCGACTATGTAATCACCGGTACCGTTGAGGAGGTACTTCCGAAACTCATCAAGTACTATAAGGCAAACAATAAGTAATGGCTAACTTTTATACCGACCATCCGGAGTACGATTTCTATCTTAATCACCCGGAAATGCAGCGCGTAGTAGAGCTCAAGGAGCGCAACTTCGCCGATAAAGATAAATATGAGGATGCGCCCGTCGACTTCGAGGACGCTATCGAGAACTATAAGCGTGTGCTCGAGATCACTGGCGACATCGCTGCCAACATCATCGAGCCGAACTCTGAGGACGTAGACCTCGAAGGTCCGCACCTCGTAGACGGACGTATGCACTACGCATCGAAGACCTACGACAACATCGAGGCTACACGCCAGGCTGGTTTGTGGGGTATCTCTATGCCTCGTCGCTACAACGGCTTGAACATGCCTATCACTCCGTATTCTATGGCTTCGGAGATTGTTTCGGCTGCCGATGCCGGCTTCCAGAACATCTGGTCGCTGCAGGACTGCATCGAGACTCTCTACGAGTTCGGTTCAGAGGAGCAGCGCCAGAAGTACATCCCGCGTGTCTGCGCTGGTGAGACAATGTCTATGGACCTTACCGAGCCTGACGCTGGCTCTGACCTTCAGCGCGTAATGCTCAAGGCTACACAGGACGAGGACGGCACATGGCGTCTGAACGGTGTGAAGCGATTCATCACCAACGGCGACTCTGACATCCACCTCGTGCTCGCACGCTCTGAGGAAGGTACACGCGACGGTCGCGGTCTGTCGATGTTCATCTACGACAAGCGCGACGGCGGCGTAACAGTACGCCACATCGAGCACAAGCTAGGTATCCACGGCTCACCTACCTGCGAGCTTGTTTACAAGAACGCAAAGGCAGAGCTCTGCGGCTCTACACGCCTCGGACTCATCAAGTACGTAATGGCTCTCATGAACGGCGCACGTCTGGGCATCGCCGCACAGTCGGTAGGCGTTAGCCAGGCTGCTTACGACGAGGCTCTGAAGTACGCTCGCGAGCGCAAGCAGTTCGACACAGCCATCGTTAAGTTCCCGGCTGTTTACGACATGATTGCACGCATCAAGGCTAAGCTCGACGCCGGTCGTTCTATCCTATACCAGACAGCACGTTACGTAGACATCTACAAGGCTCTTGAGGACATCTCTCGCGAGCGCAAGCTCACACCCGAGGAGCGTGCAGAACTGAAAAAGTACTCGCGCCTTGCCGACGCGTTCACACCGCTGGCTAAGGGTATGAACTCGGAGTATGCCAACCAGAACACATACGATGCTATACAGGTACACGGCGGTTCGGGCTTCATCATGGAGTACAAGTGTCAGCGCCTCTACCGCGACGCACGTATATTCTCTATCTACGAGGGTACGACACAGTTGCAGGTGGTTGCCGCTATACGCTACATCACCAACGGCACCTACCTCGGCATCATCAAGGAGATGCTCGAGAAGGAGGTTGCAGAGGAGTTGCAGCCGCTGAAGGCTCGCGTCGTTGAGATGGTGCAGCTCTACGAGCAGGCTCTCGAGTACGTGAAGGAGGCTCAGGACCAGGAGGTGCAGGACTTCCTCGCACGCCGTCTGTACAACATGACTGGCGACATCGTTATGTCGCTCCTCATCCTCGAGGACGCTACACGTTCGGCTGAGCTCTTCTCTAAGAGCGCTAACGTATATGTTCGCATGGTTCAGGCTGAGGTTATGGCAGAGCATGTGTACATCATGAACTTCGTAAAGGAAGACCTTCCGAGCTTCCGCGCTGAATAAACGAATGTATTATAAATAATAGAAAAGGGTATGCAACTATCTCTGCATACCCTTTTTTATTGTTTACATGAAAATATCTACCATATCTTCCAGTTCTTGTGTAGACGATTGTTTATTAATAACTTAGGAGGGTATGGTATCCTTGCCATACCCACGCAGCCCTCATGCTTGTGCTTCTTTCTGCTGCACACCCACGCCGCTAAGGCATACTTAAGGCTAATTGCGTGGGTATGGCAGGGATGCCATACCCTCCTAAATATGTTATTCGATAAAGAAATCGTAGTCTTCTTCCGTGTCTTTCTTCTTATCCTCCGACGGCTGCTTCTGCAGCGCGTCCTCCTTCAGTTTTCCGTTCTTGTCGAACATGCCGTACGTTGTGCGCAGCACGATAAACTCCGTGCGGCGGTTCAACTGGTTGCAAATCTCCTGCTTGTCCTTGTCGAGCGTAAGGATGAACTCCTCCGAGAGCACGTCGCCTTCCTTCAGCCAGGGATACTTCTCGGTGAGTTTCTTGCGGATAGTCTTCGGCTTCTCCTTGCCGTAGCCCACGGGCGAGAGACGGTCGCGCGAGATTCCCTTTTCCGTGAGGTAGGCAACCACCGACTCGGCGCGTCGCTGCGAGAGTCCCTTGTTGTACACCGCCGAGCCCTTATAGTCGCAGTGCGACGAAAGCTCTATCGTCACGTTCGGATTCTCGTTAAGCAGCTTCACCAGTTCGTCGAGCGCAGCCGTCGACTCCGGTCTGAGCGTAGCCTTGTCGAAGTCGTAGAAGATATTGTCGATAAGCACCGGTGCCGTGATGGAAGCAAGTGGAAACTGCATCACGTATTCCTCCGACTCCTCAGCCGGTTTTACACGTAGTTCCTCCTTATGGTTGAGGAATCCCTTGCACGTTGCGAGGAAGATATAGTCGACGTTCGGGTCAATCACATAGTCGAACGAGCCATCGCCCTTCACGCTCACCTTCTTGTTCGTGCCGTCCGATCCGACGATGTACACAAGTGCCTCAGGCAGTTCGTAGCCGTCCTGCTCGTACACCCAACCCTTCACGTTCTGCACAATTTCCGGGTTCTCAAAGCTGTAAATCTTGTCCCATCCCCTGCCGTCGTTGCGGTTCGACGAGAAGTAGCCGCGGTTGTGCACACCCTCGAACGTCATGCCGAAGTCGTCGCCCTGCGAGTTGAGCGGATACCCCGGATGTTCAATGGTGTAGCCACCGTTCTTATTCGGCGATGCGATGTAGATGTCCAAACCACCCATGCCCACATGGCCGTCGCTTGAGAAGTAAAGGTCGCCGTTGGCACGGAACGTAGGGAACATCTCGTTGCCCGGTGTGTTGATTGGTGCGCCTAAGTTCTCCACACCCACAAGACCCAACGACGTGATGCGTGCTCGCCAGATGTCCAGTCCGCCCAGTCCGCCCGGCATGTCCGATACGAAATAGAGCCACTCGCCATCGGGCGACACCGCAGGGTGGGCGTAGCTCGAGAGCGTGTCGTTCGTCACTTTGAATTCCTCGGGCTTTCCCCATGCAGCATCAGCACGCTGCGATGTCACAATCTGCGCATAGCGCGGATACGACGGGTCGGTCTGACACTGCGTGACGTACATTGTCTTGCCGTCGGGCGACAGCGCACAGGCACCTTCGTCATACTCCGTGTTCAGTCCGCCGTTCACCGGCTCCGGCTTCTGCCACTTTCCCTTCTCGTCCTTCTGCGATACGAAGATGTCGGCAGCCTTCGCTCCGGTGATGCCGCTCAGTTCGTTGCCCGTGGCATCGTTGCGTGTAGAGGTGAAGTAGAGGTAGTCGTATTGGTCGCCACCGAGCACGGGGCTGTAGTCGGCGCGGCGTGAGTTGAACACGTCCATGCGCTTCACCTGATAGCGCGAACCCTCCTTCTTCCACAGCGGCGCGTTCTCAGCCGAGGCGAGTCCGTTCTTTGCGAGCACGTTGTCTGGCATCGAGTCGAGCACAGCGCGGAACTCCGTCTCCGCCTGCTTGTATGCGCCGTTCTTCAGCAGCAGACGGGCGTAGTTGAGTCGGTCCTGCGTCGAAGCCTGGTTGTATCTGATGGCGTTGCTGTATGCCGCAATCGCCTTCTGCGTAGAGTTGATGCGCTCGTTGCAGTAAGCCACCTTCAGTGCTATCTTGCCACGCTGCTCGCGTTCTTTCGGCGTAGTGCGCTGATAGGCACGCTTGAACTGCGTCGCTGCATCGTAGTATTCGCCCACCGCAAGATACTTCTCACCCTTCTTCAGGTTCTTCTCTGCGCCGCAACCGCTGAGCATGAGCGCAGATATAGCGAGGATGAATAGGGTGGAGTAGAGTCTTATTTCTTTCTTCATTGATATGTTCTGTTTAATTAACAAAACGTATAACTCCTGCTTTTATTGTGTAGCGAGGCATGTATTAGGAGGGTATGGCATCCTTGCCATACCCACGCCGCCCTCCAGTAGCCAAATAGCCGCCCTCCATATAGCTAAAAAGCTAATTGCGTGGGTATGGCAGGGATGCCATACCCTCCTAATGAAAAATTCTCGCAAACGCATTAGCGTCTGCGAGGATGATAATTGTATTGTTAATCGTTGATTAGCGCTTCAACAATGGGTTCTTCTCAACGTCAACTGTTGGATAAGGACAGTAGATAGTGTTATCGCCAGCCCATGTGCTCTTAACAACAGATACGCTTTCCTTAGCCTTGTATTCCTTGCCAGTAGCATCCTTAGCTACAACAACCTCAGGGTTAGCAACGCGGTAGTCGAAGTTCTTCTTCAGTTCGTTCATACGAAGCTCGTCGGCGCGGCGTGTAACCATCTGTGTCCACTGACCTGCAACCTCCCAGCCGTGCTCGATGTAGCAAGCCTCAGCGAGCTGGTCTGCAGTCATGTTAGCGATAGCAACCTTTGTGCCGTCTGAGAGAGTTACGTTCTCGAAGTCGGTAACGGCACGCTTGCGAACCTCGCGCAGATATTCCTTAGCAGCTGTGAGGTCAGCAGCACCTGAGCGAGCTGCACTCTCTGCATACCAAAGAAGTACCTCTGACCAGCGGATCAGACGATGACGACGACCGTTAGTCATGTTGGTGTAGTTAGGTTTGGTGTAGTCGTACGGCTGCTTGAGCTCAATGTTAGAGTTAGAAGGATCGCAGTTGGTAGTGTAGACAGCGAACATAGGGTGGTAAGCTGCTATGTACTGATCGCCCTTCTTGAATGTACGCTGCTCGTACTTGCCTGTTGACACCTTACGATATTCCTCAGGCTTCTCTGCAACCTTCTTCTCGAGGTCGGCAATCTCCTTGTCGTAAGCTTCCTTGTCCTTAGCAGGATCGTTCTTCAGGTCAACTGGCTCCCAAACGTCCTCAGCTGCAATCTCCCACCAATCAACTGTGCGGTAGATTTTTGTACCCTTCTGGAATGTAACCTTAGGAGCATAAATAGCATCCTTACGTGGTCCTTCCGGATAACGCTTCCAGAATGCGATCTCGCCCCAAGCATCGCCCCAACCACCATCGCCGAGTCCTTCAAAGCGACAGCAAGAAGTAAGCTCAGAGTCGTGATCCCAAGAACCATTGTTCCAGTTGTTGTCGATACCTACGACAGTCTCCTTATTGTAGTTGTGACCCATTGAGTAAACGTGGCTCCAGTCAGCGTCGTTATAGAAGCCGTATGTGCCGTTAGCGTCGATTACTTCCTTAGCCTTGGCAGCTGCGAGACCGTAGTACTCCGCGCCCTTGTTGAGCGGGTAGCCTGCCATTGCCATGTACACTGCTGCGAGTGTAGACTGAGCAGCCTGCTTTGTAGCCCATGCGTCAACGCCGTCGTGGTTGCGCGGAGCCTTGCTGTAAGAAGTAGGAAGGCTCTCAGCGAACTTCAAATCCTTAACGATGAGGTCGTAAATCTCCTCAACACTTGCAACGGTGCAGTTCTGGACATCGAGGTCTGTGCTTGTGATGAAAGGCAACGGACCGAATACACGTACCAAGTAGAAGTAAGCGTATGCACGCCAGTAGTGAGCATTACCGAGAGCGATGTTGATCTCCTCTTTTGAAGTTGGTGTCTTCTCTGCGCCTTCGATTACGAAGTTACAAGCCTTGATAAGGGCGAAATGCAACTTCCAAGCGTCTGTTACACCCTTGTTGTCGCCGTCAGAGCTAAAGCCGTCGAGAGCTGCTACAGCCTGCTTGTTTGAACCAGGGTTAGCTGTCATATCGTCGCCCTGCCACTGTGGGTACATTGGGTTGGTCCACGACTGTGTCTGGTTCAACTTTTCATAGATTGCATGAATGCTTGCATCAAGGTCTGCCTGACATGTGAAGTATGTCTCCTGTGCCATCTGACCCTTCGGGTCCTCATCAAGGCTGCAAGATGTTGTAAGCATCGAAGCTGCGAAGAGGCAACCCATTAATATTTTTGAATTCATATTGTTTCGTTGTTTAGATTGTTAATTAATGGTTTAGAAGTTCAGACGTACACCGAATGTGAAGGTACGTGGGTTAGGATAAGCACCCATGTCGAGACCGTTGTTGTTATCAACGTTGTGCTCTGAGAATGAGTTGCCTGCTGGATCCATACCCTTGTAACCAGTGATGGTGAAGAGGTTCTGTGCAGAGATTGACAGACGTACGTCAGCAAACTTAGTCTGCTTGCGTGGGAATGTGTAAGCCACGCTGATGTTCTCGCAACGGAAGTAGTTGGCATTCTCGAGCCACTTGTCTGAGTTGCCGTATGTCTTGTTCTCAGCACCGATTGTAGGCATTGTCTTACCAACTTCTGAGAAGTAGTCCTTATCGGTTACGAACATCGAAGCACCTACCTCAGAGTTCATAGCGTAGCGTACGAGGTTCAAACGCTTAGCGCCGAATGCTGCGTTGAAGAATGCGTTGAACTCCCAGTTCTTGAAGTTGATGGTGTTGTTCCAACCGAATGTTACGTCTGGGTTAGAGTGTCCGAGAACGAAGCGGTCTGTATCAGCGTTCGGAGTGCGTGTCTTGTTGCCGTCGGCTGTGTAGTAGGTGTCAACCCACTGACCCTTCTCGTTCTGCTCAAGACCTGCCCACTTGAAGCCGTAGAATGTACCGATAGCCTCACCCTCGGTGATGATGGTACTTGCTTCTACTGTACCCGGTGACGGGCTGAAGCCGTAGAGGCGCGGAGTCTGTGCTGTAAGCTTAGTTACCTCGTTCTTCAGGTAGCTTAAGTTGAGAGTAGATGTCCACTGGAGATCCTTCTTCTGCAGAATCTGTGCTGTCAGGCTAACGTCAACACCCTTGTTGCTAACCTCACCAGCGTTGGTCCAATACTCGAGCGAACCGATATAGCCAGTAGACGACTGCTTCAAGAGAGCGTCAGTAGTCTTCTTCCAGAAGAGGTCTACACCGAGGCTCAAGCGGCTGTTGAAGAAGCCGAAGTCGAAGCCGAGGTCGAACTGCTTAACCTTCTCCCATGTGAGGTCAGGTGTAGCGATGTTGCCAGCCCAGTAGCCAGTGTAGTTAGTATCTGTACCATAGTTGAACGACAAAGTCTTGAGCGAAGCAAGTGTTGAGTACGGATCGATATCCTGGTTACCGATAACACCGAAGCTTGCGCGAACCTTCAAGTAGTCAACAGTATTGCGCAGCGGCTCCCAGAACTTTTCGTTAGAAACAGTCCATGCAGCAGCGATAGATGGGAAGTAGCCCCACTTCTTGTTTGTGAAGCGGCTTGAACCATCGGCACGCATTGTACCAGTCAACATATAACGGTCAGCGTAGTTGTACATAACACGTGCTACGCCAGAGAGCATGAGCCACTTGCTGTAGCCGTTGTCTGCGTCGCGCGAAACAGCGTTCTTGATGTTCCAGTAGCCGAGAGCTTCCTGACCAAGACCCTTACCCTCGAGACTCATGCGACGAACCTCGCGGTTTGATGCCTCCCATACGCCAGTAGCAGTAAGGTTGTGGTCGCCCCAAGAGTGTGTATAAGTAAGGTTGTTGGTTGTCTGCAGAGCCATAACCTGAGCGTTGTTGTTGCTCATTTCGGTCTTGCCGAACAGCTTTGTAGACGAAAGTGTGTACCACTTATAATCGTTGAAGTCGATACCGTTTGTAGTGGTGAATGTCAAGCCATCGCAGATGTTGAACTTCAGGTCGACGTGACCGGTTACCATTGTACGGTTGCGGTCGCTCTTGTTAGCGTGGATAAGACCATAAGGGTTAGCCTGGATGTTGTTGTACGGGTCCTTGTTATAGTTGCCGTTTGCATCAGTCATCTCCATTGTCGGAGAGTAGTTCAGACCTACCCAAATCGGGTTAGACTGGTTCTGAGCGAAACCTGCAGCACCGCTATTCTCTGTACGAGAGAGGTTAGCGTCTGCTGTGAGCTCCAACCACTTGTAGAGCTTGTTGTGGATATTGAACTTAACAGCGTAGCGCTTCGACTTTGTGTCGCGTACTACACCCGTCTGATCCATATAGTTGGCAGAGAAGTATGTCTGTGTGCCCTCTGTACCCTTAGAGATAGCTACCTTGTAGTTCTGTGTAACGCCGGTGTGGAGCAACTGATCCATCCAGTCGATACCCTTGTTTGAGCCGTCGATATAACCAGCGAGTGCGCTTGCGTCAGCACCCTTGTACTGTACCAAAGCGTTTGCATAGTCCTTAGTGCTCATTACCTCAGGTACGTTGTATGCGTTAGACACACCGAGCGAAGCGTCGAATGTAACCTGAGTTGCACCAACCTTGCCAGTCTTGGTCTGAACCATTACAACACCGTTAGCACCACGTGCACCATAGATAGCTGTAGAAGAAGCGTCCTTCAGCACCTGAATGCTCTGGATATCCTCAGGGTTGATACCCTCAAGACCTGTCTCGCGAACGATGCCGTCAACTACGTACAACGGGTCGTTGCTCTTGTTCACAGAACTTGTACCACGCACACGAATCTTCATTGCACCACCAGGAACGCCAGAAGACATCACCTGCACACCCGACATACGACCGTTGAGGGCATCCTCAACACGTGCTACCGGCTGATCCTTGAACGACTTGCTGTCCATAACAGCTACAGAGCCAGCCAAGTCGGCCTTCTTCACAGTACCGTAACCGATAACGACAACGTCGTTCAGCATCTCGGCGTCTTCATGAAGAGTAATCTGAAGGTTCTTTTTACCAGCTACAGAAACCTCCTGAGCCTTGTAACCTACGTAAGAAACTACTACTGTTTGTGATTTAGAAACACGGAGTGAGAAGTTACCATCAATGTCGGTAACCGTTCCGTTGCTCTTGTTGCCTTTTTCTACAATGCTAACGCCAATAAGCGGTTCGCCAGCGGCATCAAGAACGCGACCAGTAACCTGCTGGTTCTGCGGTGTTTGAGCTACATTGTAAACCGAACGTGCGAGTTCGTCAGCTGCTGATGCGCTTGTGGCGCAGAGCATAATACCCCCCCAATTAATAGCGAAACAGCTAACTGCTTCGTCATAAGTGGAAGTAAAGGCTTCTTTACTTTTTCCATAGATTTGGTTTTTAAGTTTTGTAATGCATCGTTGTTAGCATCTTGTCAGAAGCTATTGCGAGCATACCGTTTTAAAATTAATAATAGTTGTGTAGTATTTTTATAACTCGGTATAAAAAGATAGTCACTATCTTTTCACCTTGTGCGTTTTTTACTGGAGTGATTTGTTTTTAGTAGGCGATTGGTTTTTACGGCTGCAAATGTACGAAAATTTATTTATGCACAAAAAAAATCATAAAAATTTTTTATGAAAACGTTTGTCCTGCATGTTTTTTGTACAGCAATCGTTCGTCGGTTTGAAACAATTTGCGTAAATTTGCAACTGCAAAATCACAATGGTTCCGTAGCTTAGCTGAATAGAGCGTCAGATTCCGGTTCTGAAGGTCGTGGGTTTGAATCCCACCGGAATCACCAAGGGGGTGCAGTTGTCTCAACTGCACCTATTTTGTTATAGGCTTTTAAATTGTCGAGCAGCAAGACTTGGTCGAGAAAAAGTTCTGAAGGTCGTGGGTTTGAATCCCACCGGAATCACCAGGGGGTGCAGTCGTCTCAACTGCACCTCTTTTATTAGGAGGGTATGGCATCCTGCCATACCCACGCAGCCTTAGTTTCAGCAGTTTCTGCTGCACATTTTTATATACCCACGCAGCCTTGATACATCCACTTTTGTTATCCGCATCGACCGACGCAGATGTCCGCATCGACCGACGCAGATGCTCGTATCGACCGACGCAGATGTCCGCATCGACCGACGCGAATGATAAAAATAGAGATTTAAAACAAAAGAGGTAACTGTTTGATACATCAAACAGTTACCTCTTTGTGGAGCTGGTGGGATTCGAACCCACGTCCAAACAGGGAAACCATACGCTTTCTACATGCTTATTCTGGCCTTCGGTTTTCGTGACGCGACAAGACCCAGACCACCAATCGCGCCCTTATCCTCTAAAACTTCACCCGTGTGGCGAGGCACACACTGGCTATTTCCGATTTACCTGCACCGCTTGACCCTCAGATTCGGAACAACATCCTTGGAGCGATGTCTCGTTCCGCCAAACCTTGTGGCGGAATAAAGCTAATCTACTATACTTCGATTAAGCAGCGAGAGCGTAGTTGTTTTCGCCAATTAAATTTTTGATCACTCTGATTAAGGAGGTAGCCATCGAGACTCCGCATGCTTACGTACCATTTCATCCCGCTGTCAAATCCAGTCAACCCCGAGATGTTATACTTAACTTTGCAAAGTTAGTACAAATGCACGAAACTGCAAAATAAAATGCTAACATTTTGCATGTGTGTGGACAAAGTGTGGACAACTTTTGGTATTGCGTCTTCCCATCTTTCATCATATCTCCAAGTATTCATTCGTAGAAACCACGTTCGTATTTACATCAAGAAAAGAGTACACAGCCTTCGTCTTAGCCCTCATTCTTTTGTCATTAGTTACAAGTACATCACAGATTTGTGCAAAATAGGCATGAGAAGCATCATATAATCGTGCAACATTCGAATGCGATGTTTTCTTGTCGCCCCAGTAGTTGGCTGAATCTATCAGATTAAACAATGTATGATACAAAGGTTTACCACCATATGCCTCTGTTTCTTTCAGATATGTTAGTAAATCCATATTGTTAAGTTTCTGTTTCATCCTATCATCAATCATTTTCAACACTAATTCTGGACTTACATTGTTGAAGAGAGTATTGTCGAAATTCAATTTTTTACGTAATTCCATAAACAAGTCATCGCCAGTGTTTACCTGTTGTGCTATAAAAGCACGCAAAGGGTTATCACATAATCTATACATTTCCACTGGTTCCTTTTCATATATTTCAGGAGCCTCAAATCCCCCCGTCATAATATTGTTGCGCCCACATAATTGCGAGATTAGGCTTAGCCTCCCTTCTTGCGACACTTTGTAGTTTCCCTTAGCCTCTAACAACTCATTAATGTGAGCATCCGAATAGTAATATGTCGCACCAGACATTCCCGTAAAGTCTTCGACAGAATACTTTTTAACCTCTATATCAACAAGTACATTATTATCTATATACACCTTCATCTTCTATCTCCTTCTTTTATATATCTCATCTATGATTTTTTTAAATCGTGACGAACTTAATGTATCCAGATTGTCAGCATTTGCCCAGTCTATATATTCTTTGATAACTTTAAACAGACCATACACCTGCTCTGTCTCTTTCAATTTCACCTCTTCAGGCTCTGCCATGTCGGGATCTATGGCTCGTAACTTTTCTACTATCTCCGTTCGTTTATCCTTTTCTTCTTTCCAATGCTTTATTAGTTCCACATAGAAATTGTCATCTCTTATAGTATCATCAACCACAACGGGGAGCATTCTGTACTTATAATCAACATTTTCCATAATACCCGATAGTTCGTACATACAATTTTTCGATCTTAGGTAAGGCCTGCTCAGTACCACTATAACAGTTTTCCCTGCCCTTATGGCATTCATAAACTCCTTGATATTGGTCGTATAAGGACAGTCTTTCTTGTCTAATTTAAAAGGAATACCTCTATTCTCCAATACAAATCCAAGATAATCTACTATATGCGCCGAATGGCCTTCCCAATTGTAAGATATGTAAATACCTTCATCATCACCCCATGGCTTCTCTTCAGACTTCTCCTCTTCTGTTTTCGCCAAGTGTTCTCCATTTACTATCTGCATAGCTTCACTGATGTCGCCAATACCAGAATAAGCTGCATAGTATTTATCTTCGAATCCGATGATATAACGGTTAAGATATTTATACATTTCTCCCATTTGGGTTAACTGACGCAAATATTGTGTTACCTCCATTAATGTATCCTTACTTTTTATGGCAATCTTTTCCAAAGAGTTAAGTATACTATTTAGCATAAATTGACTATCCAACTTGCGCTCATGGCTGTAGCGGATAAAATAGCACAACGATGAAATGGCATTCGGATTGTCATAGTTAAAGTGGTAGTTATCCTTGTCTTTTATCATTTCTGGGTGTGTCACAAGATAGTATAGCGCAACCATGCTACCGATACTTATCAATAGACGTACTGCTTGCTCTAAATCATACCCGTCAAGACTCTTGTACTCTCCTTCCAACCTTTCTCTCACCCAGGCCAATTCTTGTGCGTTCCTTATGAGCGTTGAATAGCAGAACAGTCTGTCAGACACTTTCAAACTTGATGCCGCTTTCTTTATTTCTTCTATCTTCATTCCTTTTTTCACAAGAGCTTCCATTACGTTTGTAGACAATGAATATCCTGACAATGCAAAGCGAAGCACAAGGCTATACCCTTCCTCTATTTGGTTTTCTATGATATAGTTTGAGAAAGAATATAACAATGAAAATTCTTCATTGTCAATATTTTCCCGTAGTTTTTCTATCACTTTGGGAGCTAAAGTCATAGAATCTACTCTCTCTGTTATATATTTAAACAAAGAGTACTCGCGGCTATAATACTCATCAAAATCTTTTCTATAAATTTTGTAGCTACCATAACTAAGCAGTGAGAGCAACTTCTCAGCAGGAATTTCAAATTCTCCACTCAACATTAGTCCTAAGGTTTCTCGCCAGAAGTATATGGGCTCTCCATCGCTTAGTTTTAAAACTGATTCTTTGGCCCATTCTACTATCCGACTCTTGGTCTTCTCTGTTACAGGCAAATCCATATCAGGACTATCCATCATTGCCGACACTTCCTTCATGAAGAAGGATTCATAGATATCCCTGTTCTTGATGCCTTTGACAATTTCTCCAATGTCGTAATGATCATTATTGTCGGCGAAGAGCAGCAAAAAACTAAATGCATACCGATTGTATCCTTCTTCTTGGTCGCGCAGTTTCTTATAATGCTCTTTCCTGGAACTATGATTGTTCAGTCCAGTCACCATTTCCAGTACAATTTGCTTAAATACAGGATACTCAGCAAAATCTTTAAACGCTTGTTGCCGTCTCTCCCGCCCTTTGGTTATTATTTTAGGCTGAGGGAACTTCTCCTTGTAAAGTATCTCTGCGCATTCTGCCACCTCGGCATAGGGTATTTCATGATACCAACTGGCCTTAGCCATGTCTGTACTGTTGTCTGCTACAAACTTCTCAAAATCATCCTTGACATCCTCTACAGTCATCCATAAAGCAGCCATAATATAGGCTTGTCTGATGTCTTCCCACTTTGAGGGTTCTTTTTGGGGAGCAAATAGTTCTGCCTGCCTCTCATAGAATGCCTTTCTTCCTCTCTCTCGCAAACCGGCAGTCAAATAACAATCCCTGAAAACCAGCAACAATTCTTGTGCCTGATTATTATTATCGAAATGGCGGTGATATTCTTTAAAGGCTTTTTTATAATAAGCCTCAACGACCTCTATCAGTTCTTTATGTCCTTGTTTGACGAATTCGCTCGCCCTTCCAAACACTCCTTTTAGCATGTTTAAGTATTCTTCCTGTTCATCATAATATTCATAATGGGTATGATAGAACGTGTGAGTAAGGATTTTTTCTATACTCTGAATAGATCGTACTTTAGTAAGGGTTGTATAGATAGTCGTTCGCGACACCACATGTGTAGTATGTCCTTCGTGTTGATTATGAACATACCCTTCTTTATCAAGTATATAATCAATATAGTCATCGGCCTTGCCCGCCTCACCTATCAGCCTTGTCATTGATTTAATGGCGTCATAGTTGTTTGAGTCTTTTACGATGGCAAACAAGCGTTCTAAATATATCTGCTGTGTAAAAAAGGAATTGTCAAAATATATGAATGACAAATCGTGGTATTTGTCTTCTTTCTCCAGTGATTCAGCTGTCTTTTTCTCCAACACACTGAAAAGTTTTTCAGTCAAATCAGCGCTATCAGACTTCAAATCATCCCAGTTTAGGAAATAACACAGACACATCAAGTCTGAATAATAAGTCGTTTCTGTTTCTGTTTCGCTTAATTCATCCACAACAAAACTCACCGTATCTGTCGAATACGCAAATCGCCACAAATCCTCATAATCGCGCGTCATAATGTTCGACATTCTGATGCCTAACGATTTATACTCCAACAGAAGTCCTTTAAACACTTCGTTTCGAGTTTCATCGTCTAGCATATCTCGGTCAATGTAGATGACTAAATCTAGGCTGGCTTTCTTCAACCATTTTAGTATGGCAGAAACATCTTCTTTCTTGTCTTTTCCATACATCGACAGCCACAGCATAATTATGTTATACCATTCCGGCTTGATACGTCCGTTGGGATGCGTGGCCAGTTGTTTAGCTTTTTCTATACCATGTCTGTTCAAATAGTTGGCAACAAGCCATTCGCGGAATGCGTTGTGTGTAAATGAATACAGACCTCCCTCATTGCGAATAAGGTCATATCGCAAACATTCTTCCACGTTGTCATTATTGTTTTGCAAGCATATACGCAGTTCCTCCTTGTTCAGACTTTGGGCATTCGTCAGCGATAGCCCAAGGGCTACTCTTTCCATTAGTTGAACAGACTCTTCAAAGCTATGTTTTGTCGATAGCGGAACATTCTTTTCTTTTACCTCTTTATTGTAACTGCTTTTTAGAAAGAGTCTGTATATCTCCGCCTTACTTTTTGGAAGTTGTTTTCCCTTTTCTTTGTATGCGTCAATCAATACGTTCAAGAAGAAAGGGTTCTTTATGAAGTCTTCTAACTGATTAGTGAAGATGCTTCTCATAAAACCATCACTGTTAACCTCGCGTTTGGTTGCATAGTTTTTAGCATCGCCTATACTTAGCTCTTCCAAAAACAATTCTGTAAATAACTCCAATTGTCGTTCTCTGCGGAAGTTGCTACGGCACGAGAGTACCATTTTCATTTCTGGGTGTTCGTAGGCATAACCTCCTATTTCCTCCAACAAGTCTTCATATTTTTGGCCGTTTACCTCGTCTAGTGCATCAATTACGAGAACTACCTCCTTGCCATCTACGTATTGTGATTCCGGCAAATCTTCTCTCTTAAGTTTCGTATTAGTTCTAATTTCAAAACTCACGGGGAGGTAAAGACCACTTTGTTGCAATTCCCAGCATAGTTGTTTCAGTTCTGTTGTTTTGCCTGTCTGAGCACTGCTATACAGAACAATCTTATTAGTAGAAGTGTCCTCTACTCCAGTTACATAGTCTGCCAATGTATGACGTCCTTTTATTCCAAGCACGTAATATATGAAGTTGTTTTCCGATTGGTTAGACGTGCAGAAACGGCGAATATAACCATCTACCGCTTTGTGTTTTGTCAGTCCCCTACGTATCTGTTGCCCCGTTCTGGTTTCATGATTTGTCAGGAGTGCTGTCAGTTTGTCTAATTTATCATCAATCGAAATAATTCCTTGTGTGGTAATATAATTGGACACTTCTTCATCTTTACTTAATTCCTCAATCCAGAATTTAGCAAGACCATTCAGATTCACGCCCTCTTTTTCCCACTTTTCTGTTGAGTAAAATTCCTTTAGTTGATAGAGGTCGTTAAAATATTTATAGGCAATGTGTTGCCTGACAGCATTGTCAGCACACCATCGTTTCAATGCCGTATGATAACATTTCTCAATCCTTTCGTCCAATGTCGTTTTATCCTTCTTTGAAATGAATTCTCTCAAGGAAGGTAACGATCCTGCTAAATAAGAGGCGATGAACCCCCATAATATAGAATTAATGTCCATTTTTATTCCTTTATTTCTTTATATGATAATATCGCTCCGATGGTACCGTTGTAGCGATATTATCAAGTAATGTAATGTTATTACTAAAACGAGTTCTAAAATTATTGCCCATATCTTGTCCGAAACGTACAACTTGAGATTATCATTGATGACCTCTGTAATAGAAGCTACTGATGGTTTTATATGCTTCACCCCAAATCTTTAATGACCGATTTGAGTTTATGAAATTCGGGATTGTGGAAGGCCGCCATGCGCTTGAAAGCATTACAGTGTTCTTCGGCTCGTTCCATAATCGTTTTTACTTTGATTGTCTGATTATTTTTTCTGCCACACCTATAGCGTCAAGTGCTAAAGAGTCTTCACCTTCAAGCGCATCCAATATCTTGTCAGCAAGCCACAATGTTAGCATTTCCTTTTCATCCATATGAAAGTATTCTGCCAACATTATCACCTGACTACGCTTTGCTCGTCTGTCCCCACGTTCAATCTTACTGAACATGGGAGTGTCAATTTCTAAGTATGCAGCCAACTGGCGCTGCAATACTCCTTGCTCGTCTCTAAGAGCCCTTATCTTGTTTCCTAATAACATATTTCCTTGTCATTATCGAGTTTGACCAAAATCCGTGAGCCAGATTATTCCACAACCTTCCATTCTCCTCCATTACGTGATCCCCCAATACGAATAATCCGACCACGTTGCTTCAATTTCTTTATATGATAAGTAACTCCGTCTTCAGTTATGCCGCATACAGATGCTATCTCTTTTGCCGTGACTTTAGGATTATTACTGATTATTTTAAGAATAGTTTCCGTAGTATCGGCAGAAGTTTCCGTAGTTGCAGAGGGAGTTTCCGTAGTTGTTTCCGTAGTATCAGCAGGAATTTCCGTAGTTACAGAGGATGTTCCCGTAGTTCCATTAATATTTCCATCCAGTTTTAGGCAAGTTTCTATTCTATCAGGATTACTCTTTTCTTCAACTGTTGGTATGCTCCAACCATTATCCTTCCATCCTTTTGCAATAACATCAGCGCCAGTTCCTCCTTTCTCACCAATTCCCAAGAATACAAACATCTTTTGGATTACAGGGTTTCTGCATACACTATGTCCTCCTTCATAGTATTCTTCCATGCTGATAAGCATTGTACCAGGATTTGACAAAACAATACGGTCGAAGTATCTGTCAATCACAATATTGCCCCTTACCGTATATGCTGCATGAATCAAACTGTTGGCTAAAGCCTCTCGCAAGGCAACATGAGCCGTAGTGGTATTATTTCTTATCTGATTATTGTCAAGACTGAATGGTACAGGCAAAGCATGTTGTAATAAAGGCAAGACACGAGTGAAAAACTGGTAAAGGTTGGCTTCCCATGTCCCATCGGGATATATACGGTTTGTCCAACGTACCTGAAGGTCGTCACTCAAATGCTCACGATAGTCTGGGAAAAACTCTTGGCAGCACTCAGGGTCGGTAATACTATTGGTCTTGCCAAACATCAGCATACCAGCAACTGTGAATCCTTCCGTTGATGTGGCTCTATCTTTACGATAGGCACCTATGATTTCCAAAAACTTTTTGTCATCAAGCTCTGTCCAAGGATGGTTTTCATGCTTAATATCGTACGCACGACGATATTGGTGCAGAGTGGGTATGTCAATGTCATCAAAGGAATAGCCTCTTAAAATTCGGGAGTCTGCTGACGCCCTCATGTTATTGGCATCCGAGTACATTTGCTTTATTTCATCATCACTGCAGAGATAGTCACCCTCATCCCTGCGCTTATAAGTATGTCCAAACGGGGTAAGTGTAAGGTGGATGGGGCGCAAGTCATATTGTGCACGAGGGATTCTGAAGACAAGTAGATATTGCCCTCCGTCAGTCTTTATTTCTTCGATGTCACTCTCTACCAACAACGGAATGTTCACACACGACTTATTGTGTGCATCATCCCAAAACTGCTTTCTGTATTTTGCAACAAGTTCTTCAGAAAGACCATCTGGCGTGAATTTATGATTCTTCTCTTTCACTCCCAAGACAATCGTTCCCCCATTGGTGTTAGCCAATGCTGAGAAAGAACGCCAAAATTCAGCTTTAGGGAAACCGCCAGCAGCTGACTTATATTCCACTTCGGAATTCTCCTTCAATTGGAGTTTTAAACGTATTTGATCTGCTATGTTCATATAAGTTTGATTTCAATTGTTATTCTCTTTGCCTTCTGCATTTATGATGTTTTTCGTACCTCTATGATGTCTTCGACATGTTTTACGTCTTGATTTTTTAGGGTAAGTAACGCTTCTTCAGGATTACAATAAACAGCTTCAAGTGTGTTGATGATTTCTGGTTCGTGTTTTAGAGGTCTTTTTATTCTAAATACACCCCACATGCCATTTTTTTACCTAAATAAAACTTACTGTTACCTTGTCTTAAATCAGTTAGTTCTATTTGTTCGTAACTTGTTTGAATCTAACTAAAGTTATAGTTGTATATCTTTAATTCGCCATCTTTCCAGACATTTAAAATCTGAAGCGTTTGATCATACCTTATTTTGTCAACAGAGATATAATAAATCTGATTGTTTACAAAACTAAAATAAACTTTTTTCCCATTAACATTATAGTAAAATATGTCCATTTGCTGAATAGTATATAGTCTGTTTGGTTGAAGGTACAAAAGGATTTTTCCTCTTTCGTCAAGAATACCTGCCATCTTATCTTTGATAACTATATACTTGCCGCTTTTTAAATGCTTAATGTTGTCATAAACACACTCAACAATCTCTATTTCATTACTGTCAGCCAATCCATAGAGTTTATTATTCCCAATTATATTTAGTGGAGTTTTCATTGTATCAATTTTAAAATCTTTTTATGTTTCTTTTGTTGGTTTTAACCCAAAGATTTTATTTAATAAATAGCTGTGTGTCTACAGCTCTTGTAAATATTGATTTATAATTTCTATTTCTTTGGGATGTATAAAACCATCAGCTTTTGCCATTCCTACAAATAATGACATTGCTTGATCTTTTTTCTTATTGGTCATACTGCGAACTATGTGATTTGCCTGTATATCATCAATGTTAGTAATATCTTCCAATTCACTTATAGTAATAGCAAAGTTGCTATATATTTGGTTCATAAATTCCTCTTCTTTAGGATGAATAATGCCATCTGCTTTCATTATACATAATAAAATATTGATTATGGCATACTTCTCTATTTTTGTGAAATTATTCATAATGACTGATTATAGAAAAAATTATGATATGAATTATTACCTATATTAACAATATACATATTTTCTCTTGCACGGGTTATTGCTGTATATATAGCTTGAGGTGACATTGGGTGATAATTAGTATCATCTGATATGGTATCATTTTCTAAAATAATAATAACAGAAGGTGATTCCCAACCTTTAAAACTTTGTATGGTGGATATTTTCAGACAACGTTTATCTGTAGTGAACAGTTGTTTTCTTGTTCTTTCTAATGCTTCAAAATCTCTATTAAACTTCCAACTGGCGGTTTTTTCATCTGTGACATTGTGTACCTTCTTCAATTTGTCAAGAACCTCTGTCGAAACAAACGTGATTTCTGTTTTTTCATGTGTGATTTGACGATAAGAATAATCTACATTGCGTAGTAGTTTTGTTGATGAGGCAAGTACAACAAAGTCTTTTGGTTCATTGTTGTCATTAGAAATAATGTTGACTATATTGCCAATTAAGACATCGAGTGAGTAATCTGCTCTTATATCTATATATTTAAAGACCTGAAAATTAAGAGTTTTTTCAAGTGTTTTATCAGTGGAGATATCATCTGTAGGCATATTTGTCATAAATTGGGCCTGGAATGTTGTAGCCAGATTCGCTAAACGTGGATTCGTAAATCGGTGACTTGTTGTTAGCTGGCGATTCCATTGACCTCCAATAACACCTAAGCGTATATCCCCATTTGTGTCTAACGGACGATTATATAGATTCTGTTTGGGATCTCCAAAAACAACCAATTCTCCATTCTGTTCAAGGAGAAAGTTCTGTATAATAATGCGAAGCCATTCTGTTGTATAATCTTGCACCTCATCAATGAAAATAGCAGAATACTTTTTATGCCCACTTGCATTATTAAAGAAATTATTATCTTCATAGGAATTAAAACAAACGTGCAAATGACATTCAGAAGCACGTATTCTGAAGAATTGGTGATAAGGATAGATGTCTATTTTCTCCCAAGAGAAATCCTCTCTAATTTCGGATAGTCTATACTTAAGATAGTTTGCTAACGTAATATTATAGGTTAGTATAAGAACATTTCCTCCAGTGCGTTTCATCGCGTTGATAGCCCTGAATGCAAGCACTTGAGTCTTGCCAGAACCAGCGACACCACTGATTTTTTGTTGTGTCATACTACTTTCTGACAATTTTCTTTGTACTCCAATAGGTTGTATTCCTATGCGTCCTTCTTGGTAGGAATGCCAAGATGGAGAAATTATTTTTGCCAATTTTCGTTTAATAACGTCATCAAAAATCTTGTTAGTAAAGACAAATCCAAGTGTTTTGAATAGGTCTACTGATATAGCTCTATTCTCAATAAATTCCTTTCCGAAAATATATGTATAATTTATAGGGCTTTCATTATAATCAAAGAATGCTTTTACCTGCTCAATAGAGTTTTCGGAGAAGATGATCATCTTTTTTATAATACCAAAGTTACGTTTGTCCTCTATAGTACCCATTAATAGTTCTTCGATGCCATCCTTAATGCTTGTTTGGCAAAGGTTAATTAGGTTTGTTGGGAGTTGATACTTGCAATTAGCGGTTTCAATTTCTTTTTTATCTTCAGAAAGCGTGCAATTATCCAAATTTTCTTCAAACATATTAATGAGAAGAATTCCTCTATTGGGACGTATTATGATAAAATCTACAGCAACTTCATTGACAACAGCATCAATATACATTATATCATCAATAGATAAAGTGTTTCTTAATCTCCATGCTACTCTTGCCTTTTGTGGAGAAAGAACTTTATTCTGAATTTGTAGTCTAAGATCATACTCATTATATGCTTCCTCCTGATTTTCTGGTATTAATGATAAGCGATTCAAATCAATAGATGCTCCATTATAGCTAAAGCATCTTGTCATACAGGTGAAAGAATGAGCGGTTCTCTTGGTCCTGTCAAAGCAGACACTATCTATTTGGCTAAAATACTCTTGATTACCAAATACAGAGCAAAATCTCTCAATTCTATAAGCGGCACTGTTTTTAGGACCTATGCATAAAATGAAATGCTTGCCATGTGAAGAAGCCACCATACGAGCGACTGTCCCCAAGTCAATTGTTGGTACATCTAAGATGTTAGAAAAGACATGGATTACATTTGCGAATTTATAACCAATAGAGGATAGCGTATAATCTTCGTCAATACCTTTTGATGGAAGGTATTTGTTTTTTGAATCTATCTCAACATAATTGCGAGTTATTTGTTTTACATTTTGAGTGGCGCGGCTTAAGGCTTTTTCAGATGGCTCTATCAATGTGATTTTTCGTAACCAACGGAGCAAATCACGTTGCTGAAGAATATCAACTATTGTAGCAGCTCCAATTCCTTGTCCGCATCCCCAATCTACAATCTCAATATTTCCTTGAAGTTGCTGAAAAGGGAAATTCATCATAGCGGCACGACATTTGGTGACGTGCATTTCTCCATACGCAGACATATAACAATTGAGAGTGTCCTCGGATGATAACAAGCCTATACCATGATTTAGTTCTGGATGTTTCCAAGGCATTGCTTTGTGTTCTTTGGGGATAGCTTCGTGGCAAACATCTATTATATCATTGATATTGTGACACTTTTCAATTAGCTCAGAATAATCCATATCATTTCCCCGTTATTGTTTCTGCAAAAGGATTGTTAGCATGGCACTTCCAATTTGCAAGAGCTGTTTCTTTAGATGTATTTGCATAACAATACTCACAAAGATGTGGACAGGTGTTGTATTCGCCTACATCCTTTGCAGACATACAACCACAAAATTCGCGTTGCCCATTATCTTTTTTATGAGCGCTTATAAAAAACTTATTGTTCGGAAGCAAAATGGCGTCTTGTGGTATTTCTGCATCTCCAAACAAGGATGGAGCAGGAACGTCCTCTATCTTCACCTTCATGAAATTCATAAGTTCTTGGTCTTTCCAAGCAATACGAGTTATGATGTCTCCATCAATACAGCGATTATGTTCAATTCCATATTTACTGATATCTATTTTCTCTCCGCAAGTTGCTAATGAATAATTCCAACCTCTTTCTTTGTTCATGATTGATAGTTTCTCAGCAAACTCTTCCATTTGTTCTACTGTCCATTCGTGATAGGGAATGCCGTTCTTTTCCAAGTTGTATTTTACCTTTTTATATAGAGCTATATCAGCATAGCTGAACACAAGTTTTTCGGTATAACCTTTCAGTTGGTCACCAATATTCCTAATCTTATACAACAAATCATCTATGGAAATGTCATTTGTGAGAATCAATGGGTCAAATCTCCATACTACAGAATCAAGTCCTAATTTATCTACTAAAAGTTTGAAAGTCTCAATGCGTTTTTCTAAAGATGGAACTTTCTCCAATTTCTCTGCTTCGTAGTCATTAAGCGTGTATTGGATATAGCACTTGATGTTTCGTTCTTCGAGAATATGAAGATAGGCAAGAAGTGGTCTTGGGTTCTTTGACCAAAATACAATGAATCGTGTATCCTTGTAAGACACATAACTTTTCACTCCATTAAAAGGATTAGTCCATGCTGAATAGCCAATTTCAAGACGCTTGAAAAACCAATCAGCATAGAAAGCTGGTATGTCTGTGCTTCGACTTGCTGATATGATGATAGGGGCTTGTGCTTTGACAAGTCTACCATCAATGTTTATTTCTGTATGTTTCCAGGTAGCCATGTTTGTATTTTATTCTTTTAACGTCTCAATAATTAATGCTTATATAAATTCCTGCTTATAAAGCTATCTAAAATGTGGCTATTGTCTCAGATTCCATAATTTCTTCTTCTGTTGGCAGATAATACTGGCTATCATAAGCTCTTCTCTCTCTAAATGTTATTACTGGTGTAACCTTCTTCAAGTTCTCAGTATCGATTACCTTGTCATAATGTAAAGCAGAAGAAATATTTGTCTTTAACCATCCATTATTCCACAAAGGTTCGATTCTTTTCCCAGCGGCAAGTTGGCAAAGATGGAGTGTATATGGTGATTTCCCTTTTATCTTATCCTGCTGATATGTCATATTCTGAAGCCATAGCTGGTTATAGTCAGAGTTTGGCTGATTGCAGAGTTTTGAATATACAAGGTTGATGATTGCACATTTTTCGTTTCCATCTTTCAGTGAATCTACCATTCTGCTAAGAACACGCAGAGCATAATGGCAACATCCTACATTTTCCAAGGCTATTTGGGTACATATTGCAGACATGGCACGAACACTACCACCTACAAGTCTGCGTTGTTTGGTTATCTTTTCAGTTGTCGGCTCACATTCTTCAAACACAGGTTTTGTAGTAACCTCTTCTTCATAAGGCTTGAGCCAGTCTTCTATACGTTTGTCTATATCTGAAAGCATGGTTTTGATGGAGCCGCTGTCTGGATATTGACGGGCAAACATTAAGATGTAGAGCAAGTGCTTTTCGAAACTGTCAAAATCACAACCATTCTTGTTAAAGATAGGTGTATTGTAGATGTACGCAAGTTTATCAGATTTTACGGCATCTGTTACAATACTATCGCTGATCTTTGTCTTTTTGCTGTTCATGCGAAAGTTTAGACTCTCCAACACATGCTGTAAGATGTAAGAAATCTTTTCAAGCACATCCTTATCGTTGCAGAATATACGATAGTCATCACGATAACGGATTATTTCGTATGGATTTGTGATACCAGCTTTTTGAATTGCTTCATATAGCAAAAGATCAGAATATCCAAGGATAATTTCACCAACAAAGTCAAATATGGCACTTCCTTGAGGTATTCCGATGTTGCGTCCTTGTTGGAAAGCGCGAAGATATTTCTGAATGTTTTTTGAGATTGAGCTCTCTTTGTTGTTCTCAAACAGAGTGTCTTTAAGTGAGAAAGCCCAATCGAATGCTTGAGGATTGACAGAACCATAACAATTGGTAATGTCAGTCACAAACATATAGCGGTATTCAAGAGACAATTCTATACTCCGTTGTTCTATAGAACTCCACCAATTAATTATGGTAGTGGATTTATGAAAAGGTTCTTTTTCCTTTAGTATAATAGGCAAAGCACATGATGTGATGTGCGGTACATGGAACTTCTCAAAAAGATTTTTAATCAAAGGCCAAGACTGTTCATTGCAAATTTCCCTGACAAGGAAATAATAAAGGAATGGATTTGCAAGAATAATAGGACGAACAGCATAACGACCATCCTTATTAAGCAAAATGTCTAGGTTTACATCAGGTAACTGCTCTGGTGAAATGCCCTCTTGCAAGCACTCCTCATAGGGCGTTATGCCAACAGCGTTCTTGACATTTTGAAGCAAATTATCGAATACGAAATATTCAGGTAATTCAAATCCATGATATTGTTCTGATTTCAAAAAGAAATCCATTGCCTCTGTATGATTAAGACTAAGTATATTTTTCGTTTTTTCGGTCATATATATTATGTTGATTTAATGTTCTACATATGGTTTTATCGCATTCTTTGGTACATACGCTGTTGCCACCAAATACCCATCAAACAATTCTACTAACACACGCTGTTGTCCAGCAATTCTTGCCACCCTACCATGAACACCCTTGAACTCACCTTCTGTCACAACGACATTGTCACCCAGCTTGAACTGGATACTGTTGGAAGTGACGGGGATGATGTGCGGGTTCTTGATGGAGGTGAGGCGGATGAAGTTGTTCATGGTTTCATCTCGGATTATGAGTGGTGGATTGCGGTTGGGATTGTCTTGAAGATGGATGGTATGGTCAAAGTAGTAGCTGAGCAACGATTTGCTTTCATTTGCAACAACCTTGTTGTCGTGGAGCAAAGTTTCAACTTGCTCTGCTGTTGCATATACAAAGATGAATGAGGGGAGGAGTGGGATGGGGATGATTCGCTTCTTGCCTTGCTTCCTTACTTCTTTATATCGCAAAGGAACATAGCATTCCATTCCTTTTGCCTCTACATAGGTCTTGGCTTTGTCAATGCGTCCATACGAAACGCGTAGCACGAACCATAGCTTGTTTCCGTTAGGCACATTCTCTACCGACACCCCACCTTTGTTCTTCGAGATGGAGGGCGTACAAGAGGTAAGTCCTGCACTTGGACACGATGAGCCAGTGTCGGATGGCTGCCCATTATACAATGAAGCGTCTGCCTTTGGAGACAGGTTGGTAGTATCTTCCAATGTTGTTCAGAGGTTAGATTAAAACCAATAGACTTATTCTTGATAGAATTGTCATAATTTGACTACAAAGATATGAAAACTAAACAAGAATGGAAAAAGAAAACAAAGAAAATATTTGCGTCGTGGAACTTTTACACCCTGACATGTATTTTGGTACGATTGCACCGAGAGAATGGTTTTCTTGTCGTTTTTACGGATAACAGAAGAACCAAGTAAAGGCAACTGTACTGATTTAAGATACAATCCACTGAACTATTATCAATCTGCCCCATGCCGATATAAATATTGTCGTATTTATTTTCGAAAGCAACCTTTACCAACGGAAACTTTACCTCGTTCACGTTTTAAAGTCTTGATTCAACTTTTTTCATGTAGTTCGTATTAATTGAATATGAAAAGTTCCCCTTATTGTTCAAGGGGTAACTCTTCGTTGAACTTCTGTCTCTTGATCCTCATGATCAGGTAGCTTACCGATTTAGGTGCCTTTGTGCGACACTCTTTGAGTAGTGCATCAAACTCTTTCTCTGTCATGTCCGAGTTATAGGCCTCTATTAGTTCGCTCTCATTGGGAGAATCAAGCATTATGCCTTTGTACTTCATCAGCATACGCATGGCTTGAATGCCTTTGTCGTACTTTGGTTTTGCCTCCACTAGTTTTTGCATCAGGTTGAGTCCTGGGTCACCAACATGCAGTTCGTTGAGCATAGCAATCTGATAGAGCACCTTGGCATCAGGCGTTGACATGTCGAAAATATCGCCTATCTGCACATTCACCTCATCAGCCTCCTGATATCGTTCAAGCATTGATAATGCGCGAGATTTTATGTACAGCACCTCCTGGCAATGGTGGTTACTAAGCACTCCATCAGCAAACTCCAATGTCTGCTCATACTGCCCTGCATAGAGGCTGAGTAAAGCGGCAAGGAACTTTGATGTCCAATGCGAAGACGAAAGTAGCTCTTCGGGAATTTCTTCAATGCACCCCATTAGAGTATCGTCGCATATGAGAGTGTCAAGGAATCTCTTTGCCTGTTGCATTGCCTCCTTAATATCACCAGTCTGAACCTTCTTGTAAACAAGCATGAGATACTGCTTGGCAGCTTCGTCATAGTCGTTCTTTAGAAGAGCGCCATATACAGCTTTTCCGCTCTCAATCTCATTGTTGATGAGTTGTTCGTCATTGTAACCACTGGCGTATGCTATAATTTGGCTCATATAATATTGTTGTGTTTTTAACAATCTGTATTTCTTATGCAAACAACT
>OIWV01000729.1_pt1 | contig 31531 bp, 22 predicted proteins | sample 1587751 | NCBI WGS metagenome assembly OIWV01 (sample SAMEA3888913, study PRJEB22519) | human gut metagenome | biome: human gut; feature: human-associated habitat; material: faeces | place: Denmark | collected 2010
CGATAGAAACATTAACGCCCATTACACGATAGAATATTATACGTTCATTATACGATTATTAAAACGCCAGCATCTCCCCGATACCCCCAGTTTGTATCACTCCAAATATCGGAAGAACCAGAATTGATTGCTTGTGTAGCGTCGCCAAAGCCTCGATAATGCCGTAACGAAGCCTTGTTAATGTTATTACGAAGGCTCGGTAATGCCGTTACAAAGCCTTGGTAATATCAGGACGCCCTATGCGCTGCCACTTTGATTCCACATGATGCTATTAAGGCTGGCACTTCAGCCGAAATAATCGGCAAAGTACCAGCCTTTCTTTGTGTTGAAAACCAATGACTTACGGCATTACGAGGCACCGTCTGCCACATTGGTATATGAAACAAAAAACTAATAAACCTAATTTATTGATACTTCTTAATCAACATTCTGCTGAATGTAAGTATGTCATAGTCGGGAGTGCTTACAGGTGTGACGTTGCTTTCAACCCAGTTGGCCTCATACTTTGCAGCCTTCTTGTCAAACTCAGTCTGGTTGAAATCGCGGCCTTCAGCAGCTGCAGTCATAGCCTCGTCGAAGTACATATCCCAGCGTCCGGCATAATATCCCTTGAACATTCCAGCCCATCCACGGTTGGCATAGTCGTTGAGCTTGCCTCCCCATGTAGATATAATGTTGCGGGCATTGTGTTCGTAGTAATCGGCCTCTGCCTTATCTGAGGCATAGCTGCGTGCATCGTCAATCCACTTGCTCAAGGTGCAACGGTCGTTGTAGGCACAGAGAGCATCGAGGTCGGCAAGCAACTGGCGCATAACCGTGGCATGCTGCTTCATCTCAGCCATGTTGTTGGTATGGAAAGCCTTGTCGAACGACACCTTTTCCTCCATAAAGATGTTGCCAAGAGCCTGTCTGCCTATGGCTATAAGGTCGCAGATGTAGGCAGTGCGGTTGGCTGTAGGCACCTCTGTCATAAGGCGCCAAGCATCCATAAGGCGCTGCGGATTGTAGTCTACATGGGTGTAGTGCCATCCGTCGTCGCCCATCTTGGGGCGGTAGGTGGCAACCAAGCCGTTGGAGCCTGCAGCCTGAACCAGCACGTCGTTGTACAGCAGCTGCCATGCCTTGCGAGCCGACTCGTTGGCATAGCCCAAGTGGCGGTCAGCCATACGGCTTATCCACTCGTTCTCCTTGATGCCCGTGTTCCATGCCTTGGCAAGTATAAACTCGTATGGCATCTGGTTGATGTCAAATCCCTCAAGAGTGCCGCCAATGCCGGTGAGGTTCTTGCCGCCGTTAGCCAAGGTGTTGTCGAGGCGGCGGGCGCTCTCCTTAAGGTTGCCGGTAAGGGTGGTATTGCCGCCAAAGTTGCCAAGATAGCACCAGATGTACGGCTGTCCGTAGAACGATTGAGTCATCTTCCATATCTCCTTGTTCTCGCAGAAGTAGTCGAGCATAACCATCTTTCCGGTCTGCACGCCGGTAAGCAGAGCCTTCACTCTCTCCGGTGTCCACTTCTTTCTGCCGTGCCAGAAGAGCCAAGCCATCTGCATCCACTCTGCCTTGGGGTCGGCAGCAGCCATTGTCTTGTATATGCCGCCAGCCACCTTGCTAAGGTATGCGGTGTCCCATGATGGAGGGTCAACCTCGTTGAAGGGGTCGGTGCCGTAGATGTGGTCGGTGCCGTACATACGTGTCTGCTCGTCGAGGAACATACGCTGTATCTTGCCAAAGAGCGGGTCGGACGGGTCGAGGAAGTGGCAGCGGTATTTGTCGGCAAATCCAGCCCAATGACCGAGGTACTTGATGTTGGCTTCGGGGTAGAGCTTCTTAAGCTGTGCGGGTACGTGTCCGGCAAAGGCAGGCAGTACAGGTTTCATATCCAGTTCGCGTTCGCGAGCCACAATCTGCTTTTGCAGTTCGGCTTGCTTGTCGAGCCATGTCATAGGCAGCGGTCCGTTCCATCCGTCGATGTTGGCCATGCGGTGCCAAGGCAGATAGGCAGGGCCTGTGAAGTAGGAGCGAATCTCGCTGTCCGACATACCCAGCTGCTTCCATACGTTGTACCACACGGTTTCCTGTCCGGTGATGGCGAGCGGCATGTTTACACCGTTGAGCGCCATCCAGTCAATCACGCGCTCCCATTCCTTCCAGTTGAAGAAGGGCATAGTGTAGCCGTAGGTGCAATAGTTGAGGAAGAAGCGGCGGTCGACACGTGCCTGTACCGTAATCTTCCGTTCTACCTTAGGCAGCTGTGCTGGCATAACTACCGCGTCCTCGGCATACCACGACACTGTGGTGTGGCAGTAGTTGTTGAGATAATGGTTTAGGCCCATAGCCATAGCGTTGGCATTGTTGCCGCTCACCACAATTTTGTCGCCGTTCTGTTGCAGGCAGAATACATCCTTCTTGTTCTGCTGCTTCATCAGCCTGAACTCGAAGCTGTCGGCATGGTTGGGCATAATGCGCTTGGCCAATGCACGCACAGCGTTGAGGCTATTGTTAGCTGCAAGTGCCTGTATGGTGAAGACAAGCAAGAGCAGAAGTGTAGTTGCTATTTTTTTCATCTTTGTTTCATTTTATAGTAGATAATGGTTTTGCCTGTTATCGCAGGTCTTTCAGTTCGTCTACAATAGCCGCAGCCTCCTTAACGGGGTTGTCGTAAGGCTTAAGCTTGTACTGCAATGGTGTAGTAACCCACTTTTCTTCCCACTGGTCGAGCTTCTGGGCGTTGCCAAAGAAGTAGGCTTTAAGACGTGGTATGTAGTACTGGCTTATAAGACCATTCCAGAAACGTGCGGCATAGTCTTCCTGCCATCCGCCCCATGTGGTAATAAGGCGCTTGGCATCAGCCTCGTATCTATCCTTTTCCTCGGCTGTTGTGCCGTTGTTACGAGCCATGTCTATCCAGCGGTCGAGGCGGTCGGTAGGGTGCGATGCCAAGAGGCGGTCGGCTTTTTCGAGTAGGTCGAATACGCGGTAGAGGTTCTGACGGCAAACGATGTGCTGTCCCACCGAGTCGGCATGCAATGCTCTGCGGTATAGAATGTCGGCTTTGGCACCTACATACTGGGCTGCCAACAGCACGGCATCAGCCTCGTACAGCTTCGACTGGGCATACTTAGGCGCTGAGGCGAGGAAGCTCTGCACAGCCTTGAAGTACTGGTCGTTGAGGTCGGTCTTGCTTGGGCGGCGTGTGTCGCTTACCACGGTTTGCCACAGGTAGCGTGGGTACGAGTAGAGCGAGCTGTAAGCCGAACCTCTGAGGTCTTTCCACGCTTGGCACAGGTTGTCGTCGTAGCCGCCGTAGCGGTTGGTGCAATAGTTGGCAAGCCATGCGTCGAGGTCAATAGCTTTATCGCTCCAGCCCATGTCGGCAAGCAGCTCGTACACCACATCGTTGTTCTCGATGCCCTCTGGAGCCGAGCCAAAGCCTACAAGATTGCCCTTGGCAGGGTGGGCGAGAGCCTCTGCCGAACCCTTGGCATACATATTCATATCGCCAGTCAGCAATGTCTTGCCACCAAAGTTTGGCACGTAGCTGTACACCCACTGTTTTCCGTAGTAGCCATCGTGTACCTTCCATGTAAGCTCGGTGTGCCATACCCACTTGGGATAGTCGTTGGCAAGGTCTATAATCATCATCTTGTCGTTAGGCACCTTGCGCAGCAGCGCAGCCAAGCTCTCACGATCCCAGAAGCCATGCTGATAGCCGAAGGTCCATCCCTGTGTAACCCACACGGCGTCGGGGTTGCCCTTTGCCACCGAGCGGTAGAGCACGTCGCCGTAGTGTTCCAACAGGCGCAGCTTGCCTTCGCGGTCGTTAGGGTCGACAGGCAGCTCCATCTCGTTGAAGCTGTCCGACTGGTAGAACTTGTTTTTGCCAAACTCTTTCTCCCACTCCTGTATAAAGAGCTTGCCTATCTCCTCAAAGTAGGGCGAGTCGGGGGGCAGCACGTATGCGTTCATGCTCTGGTCGAAACCACCCCACTTAAGGTGTTTCATCTTAATCTCGGGGTGCAGCTTCATAAAGCCTTCAGGCACAAAGCCGGCAAAGGCAGGCGCTATGGGGTGCATGTCGAGCTCGCGCATGCGCTTCAGTATCTTGTGTTGCAGCTCCACCTGTGCTGTCTGCCATGCGTCGGTAAGGGGTCCGTCCCATGTGTTGAGGTTGCCCATGCGGTGCCAAGGCAGGTAGGCGGCTCCGGTGAAGAAGCTGCGTATATCTTCTTTCTTAAGTCCCATCTTAAGCCATACACGCTCGGCTATAGCCTCGTGTGCCACACTGGCGAGAGGCATGTTGATGCCGTGCAGGGCCATAAGGTCGAGTTCTTTCTCCCAACGGTTCCAGTCCCAGTAGGGTGTGGTGTAGCCAAAGGTGCATACGTTGAGGAAGTAGCGGTAGCGGTAGGGCGACTGTCCCTGCTGCTCCTTGCACGGCTTGAGGTCAAACTTTTGCGGCATAGCGTTGCCGCTCCATGTAGCCATGCCTTGTGATGTGGCAGCCTGATACTTGTAGAAAGCGTATGCCATAGCATTTTCGCTGCTGCCGCTAATGGTCAGTTTTCCGTTCTGACAATCGTAAGCATAACGGTCGGTGCCGTTTGAGGATAATTGTTTGAAGTTGATGTTGCGTGTGTCGATGCCATAGGTGCGCATTATCACCTTGCGGGCTGCATCGCCAGGAGCTGCCTGTATGCAGGCTGGCATCATACATGCCAAGGCCAGCGCCATGCGTCCGAAGGTATGTGCCGATATAGAAAGTTTTGTTGTCATATAGTATTGTTTTTATATTCTGTTGCGCTGTTTTAGTAGATATAGAAAAGGGAGCTTGTGGCTGTTGCACCATACAAGCCCCCTCACTAATCTAAATCTGTATGTCTAACTAAAAATCATTACTTAACAAATTTGACGCTTGCGCCGTTGACGCGTGCTACGTATACACCTGCAGGGAGGTTGTCGATAGCTACACGCTCGCCGCTGCGTACTGTTGCACCGAGCATCCACTGTCCGGCAACGTTGATAACGTCGAGCTTGGCAGCACCCTCGAAGCCTGTGGCAACGATAGCGCCATTAACTACAGCGAGCTTGCCGTTGGCTGTTGCGCCTACTGCCTTAACGCCTGTAGCGGTCATGTCGGTATACTCGGCAGCACCTACAGAAGGAGTGGCAGGACGTGCATTGCCAAACTGGTCGGTTGCAGGAGCCTCGATGCCCTCAAACTTGGCAACACCCTTGCCAATGGCAACACTGTTCTTGGCGATGGCTGCAACCTTGAGGTCGCCGTAAAGCTTGGCTGTGAAGTGGGTTCCCTCAGGATCGCCATCTTCAAATGGGTTAAGCTCCTTGCCAAGGAATATCTCGTCTTTATCAAAGTTGGCTGCGCTGTTGTTGTTCTTGCTGCCAAAAGTAACGTAGAACTTGTCTTCTACAGCACCAAAGATGTTGTTGGCAACTTTGGGGTTGACAGTTTGTGGCTGTACTGTATCACCTGCCTTATCACCCTCAAAGTAGAAGCACTTTATGTCGTTAAGACGGTTATTCTTAAACGGGTCGTAGTAGTTGGAAGCAAACAGGTTGTTGAACAAGATAGGCTCCATAGGTACAGCTGTAGCACGAGCCCAGAAGTTGATGGCTCCGCCGTCGTCGCTGGTGGTTATGGATGTAGTGTTGCCAACGAATGTGTTGTTCACAAATACCGGCTTAAAGGCTTCGGCATTGGTTGCTGGCTTGTGTGCGTCCTGCATATAGATGGCACCACCGCGGTTTGAGATAAAGTTGTTGCTGAAGGTGCAGTTCTCGATGCGTACGGTTGGTACAATTTTTTTGTCGCGAACGTTTACGGCAATGGCGCCACCATTTATACCCGTGTTGTTGTTGAAGGTACATGAGCGTATTGTAAGCGACGTTGTTTGGTCGTCTGGGTTGTAGGTGCAGATGGCGCCGCCGCCATAACTGCCGTTGCCCTCGTTGCCCTCGAACACCGAGCGCTCGATAACCACTGTACCGCCGCTATGACGCAACACGCCGCCATTGTTGCCGCTCTCAAGCTTGATGTCTTTGTTGTTGTAGAAGTTGCAGTCGGAGATGTTTAGCACACCATTGTTCTCGCAGAAGAGAGCAACCTTCCGGCAGCCTGTTATCTGTACGTTTGTAAGGTTGAGCTTGGTGTCCTTGCACACTCTGAACATAGAGCTGCCTACCTCTTTGTTGTTCTCGTCCTTCTGAACAGGCGATGTAAAGATAACCTTCTTTCCGTTCTTTGCGTTAAGACCGTTGATGGTTATGTCCTTGCCTTGAAGGTCGATGGCTTTTGTTCCCATGTATACCAGCTCGGTTCCGTCAAAGTTGAAGTCGATGTCAACGTGTTCGCCAGGTTTGGCGTCGGCAATGATTTTCAGGAACGAACCCTCTGTTGCGGGGTCCATAACGTCTGTTGTTACAGTCTGTGCTGATGCCTGCATAGAGCATGCAAGGGCAATAGCTGCGATTGAGAAAAAGTTTAAGTGTCTCATAATAGTTGTTTTTTTAAAGTTAGTAAATTATGGTTAGTTAATTAATACTTTTCCGTTTGTTACACCTTTGCCATTGGTTGCACGCACAATGTACATTCCCTTGGGCAGCGAGAGGGTTTGCTCCTCGTTGGGAGCCAATGTGCAGGCAAAGGTCTTCTGGCCTGATGTGGTGTACACCTCCACGTTGGCTTTCTGCGCGCCGTGGTTGGTTATGCTGCCAGATGCTATTGTTATGCCTGTAGCGGCAGTGGCTGTTTGGCTTATGCCTGTGGCGTAGCTTAGCTCCACAAACACCGGCAGGTGGTCGGATGTTACCGATTCGTCGTTGATGTTGACACCATTAGAGAGGGCAATGCCGCTTTCGGTAACCTTGAACTCGTACGACGCTGTGCTGTCGTAATATATCACCATGTCGATGCACGATTCGGGCTTGTCGGACGGGAAGGTGTACTCGTTGGTGTTGTTGAGTATCTTGAAGCCGTTGTTCTTGAACGTAACCATGGCACGGTAGGTGGGCTTTGCGTTGAAGTCGCCTGCTATAAAGACAGGCTTGCCGGCACTTTTGGCAAACTTGATGAGGTCGGCAGTGGCTTTGTCGCGGTCTTTATCGTTGAGCGAGTAGTGGGTGCTGATGAAGTAGTAGTCGTCAAACTCGGCTATGATGCATCCACGGTTCTCTCTGTCCGAGCTGTCCTCGCCACGCTCCCATGTGCGAAAATTAACGCTAAGCGGCTTCTGCTTCGAGAGGATGCCTATGCCGTAGTAGGTGCCTACCAACGCATGAAATTGGGCGTGCATGCCAGTTTCTTTAGACAGCATGCCTATGTAGTCTTTCTTTCCGCCGAGGTAGTTGCGGTTGTCTACCTCTTGCAGAGCCACAACGTCGGGCATGTTATACTTTATAACCTTGGCGATGTTGCCCATACGCTTATCGGTCATACTGTGTCCCTTGATGTTGTAGGTCATAAGCTTTGTCTCGCTCTGTGCCTGGGCGGCAATGCCGAGGGCAAGGAGCAGGGCGGTAAAGCTTAGTCGTAGTGTACGTATGTTCATATCAGTTAAAGTTGATTAGAGGATTGTTGTTAGTGTTTCTTTACATATATAATGTCGCTCACTATCGGCAGATGGTCGGACAAGAGCGATTGTACGGTCTGTGTGTGCTTTAGGTGCCACTGGTCTATGGGCCATGTGTAGATGTAGTCGAGCTTCAGGAAGGGGTTCCATGCCGGGAAGGTCATGTCGTCGTTGGTCATCGGCGCCATACGCTTGTTCATTATCTTCTGTATGGTCTCGGTGTAATGGCGTGCGTTGAAGTCGCCTGCCAGCACAACGGGGTAGGGTTGTTGCTGCAGCAAGTCGCACAGATAGTTGGCTTGTATGTTGCGGGTCTCTATGGCTACAACGTCGAGATGTGTGGCAGCGAAGCACAGGGTGTCGGCTCCTACCTCGCAGTTTACCACCAATGCCACACGCGGCTCGGTGTTCTGAGGGTTGGGCAGAGGCACCTTCTTGATGTTGATGTAGGGAAACCTGGTAAGCATACCGATGCCCTCGTAGCCGCCACGATAGTTGATGGTCTTGCCGTAGATGCCAAACATACCGGTATTGTATGCCAAGGTTGAAATAAAGTCTTTGCCGTTCTGGTGTGGACACATGGCACGCTTGGTGTGTATGTCTACCTCTTGCAGGCAAACCACGTCGGGCTTGAAGGAGCTTATGTGTGCCGCCAGCTCCTCAAGAGAGGCAAGCTCGCCCAAGCGCAGGTTGTAGGTCATAACCCTTAGCTTTATGGTGTCGGCACGTTCGGCAGCTTGGGCTGTTGCTGCGCCCATGACGAGCAGCAGCAACAGCATGCAAACCTTATAACCAACTTTATAACCAACTTTTGTATGCATTGTTATCATTTTTTCTTATTGCGAATGTATTTCACCACCGACACTACAGGATAGTGGTCGGAAAGCATCGACTGTACGGTCTGCGTCCTAACTACCTGCCAGTTGGCAGCGGGCTGTGCAAAGAGGTAGTCGATCTTGGTTTCAGGCTGCCACGAAGGATAAGAGAGGTCTTCGTTGGTAAGGTCCTTCCAGTAGTTGCGCATCTCCTTCTTTATGGTAGGCTCGGTAAAGTGGGCATTGAAGTCGCCGCCTATTACTACGGGATACTTGCTGCCCTTGAAGTGGTTGGTGATGTACTTGGCCTGTACCACGCGTCCCTCCTTACTTGTGACGTCGAGGTGGGTAACGGCAAACACTATGGTGTCGCCGTCTACATCGAACAGACCCTCAAGCAGTGCTCTCGGCTCCTTGCCCGATGGGTTGGGCAGCATATTCTTGTCTACCGACATATACGGATATTTAGACAGGATGCCAATGCCGTAGTAGCCCTTGCGATAGTCGATGGTCTTGCCGTATAGTCCAAACATGCCTGTGTGGTAGGCAAGGGTAGATATAAAGTCTTTGCCGTTCTGCTTGGGTGCGCGTTCGCGGTATGTCTTGACGTCTACCTCCTCAAGAGCCACAAAGTCGGGCTTGAAGGAGCGTATGTGTGCTGCTATGTCCTCAAGCGAGGCCAGTTCGCCAAAGCGCAGGTTGTAGGTCATGACACGCAGCTGTAGCGTGTCGCGGCGCTGTGCCTGCCCCTCATTAGGAATGAGGAGGCAGAACAGTGCTATCAATATTAGTATTGTTTTTTTGCTTGTCATTATTTAATGCTTGTTTTTAGTAATAGAGAGCTGTATTATTGGCCCCATCCAGGGTTCTGTCCCAATGCCGGGTTCTTGAGGCGCTCGGCGTAAGGCACAGGCCAGAGATAGTTCTTGGCAGGGTCGAAGGTGCGCGAGCCACCCTCTGCCTTCGACTTCTCGAAGATAATGTCGCCAAACTCGTCTACACCATTGTCGGCATACGGGTTGGCGCCGAGGTCGTTGATGCACACCTGGGCGCTTGGTCCGGTTATGGCACGTCCCATACGCAGCTCGCCCTCATGCCAACGCAGAATGTCGGGGTAGCGCATACCGTCGAGTGTAAGCTCTACGCGGCGCTCGCGGCGCAGCTCGGTGGTTAGGTCCATGTGCCAATTTGCAAGCTCGTCGAGCTTCATCTCGTGCATACCCACACGCTTGCGCAGCTTGTTTATGGTGTAGTCGATCTGCTCTTGTGTAAGCGTTCCGCCCTGCAGGTTGAGCATAGCCTCTGCGTATATGAGCAATACCTCAGAGTAGCGCAGGATGTTGATGTTGTTGTGCGCCATGTTGTAGTTGCCGGCAATCTCGGGGTCGTTGTACTTCTTGAAGTAGAAGCCGGTACGTCCGTTAGCGCCATTGGTGCCCTTCTGCAGTGTAGCGAAGCGTGGCAGGTTGAATATCTTGTTTGGCTTCATGTATTCTCTGTCGCCGTCGTCGCCTCCAGGCCAGGCATCGCCAGGGCAGTAGAGGGTGTATGCCATACGCGGGTCGCGGTTCTTGAAGTAGTCTGCGTAGTGCTCCTCAGGACGCTTGTAGAGGTCGCTCAGCGCAACGTCGGTGCGGTGGTAATACTCCAATCCGGCAACGGCAGGCTTGCCGTCGGTGCAGAGGTAGGCGTCTACGAGCGACTTGGCTGGGTTGAGACGTATGTAGTCGCAAGGCTGGCAAGTCTCGTTGGCCAAGTTGTGCATACGGAGGTCGGGTACAAACACGCTGTATATCATAGCCTCGTTGTTGGCAGGATAAACCTCGGTGTCGCCCTCCTTCTTGTAGCACAGGCTATAGTCGGGCATGAGGTCGTACGGACCATTGTCTATAATCTCCTTGGCTGCATCGGCAGCCACCTGCCACATCTCGTTCTGCAAGGCTATTCGCGCCTTCATAGCCAAGGCTCCCCAGCGGTCGATGCGTCCGGCGTCCTTGCCAAGCTGACGTTCGGCAGGCAGCACCTCGGCAGCCCATGTAAGGTCTTTGAGGATGTTGTCTACAACCTCCTTGCGCGGGGTGCGTTCCATATAAGCCTCGCTGGCTGTAATGACATGGTCTACCCAAGGCACATCGCCCCACACTGTGGTAAGCAGGAAGTAGCAGTAGGCACGTATGGTCTTAACCTCGCCGGCATACACGTCCTTCTCGGCTTGCGGTATCTCTGCCTTGTTGTAGTTGTCGAGAAACTCGTTGCAGGTGTATATGCTCTGGTAGCAGTTGGACCAATAGGTTGTAACGGGGAAACCCTCGGTAGCCGACAGCAGTCCGCTTGCCACCTTGGCAATGCCCTGTGTGGTGTTGCCCCACTGGCATGTCTCAGCGCACGACTCCATCCAGTTGAACACATTGTCCTTAGTGAAAGCATCGTAGCAAGGGTAGAGAGCTGCACGCAGCTGGTCGCTGGTCTTCCAGTAGGTGGCGTTGGTTGCTTCGTTGTGCGGATACTTGTCGAGAAATGAGTCGTCGCACGATGTAAGCATACCTGCCGCAAGCATTGCGGCAAGTAGTATTTTTATAGATTTATTTGTCTTCATTGTTGTCAGTGTTTAAGCTTAGAATGTGGTCTGAACGCCGAAGATGAATGTCTTAACCTGAGGATAGGCATCACCCGAACTTGCATGTACCTCGGGGTCGTAAGCTCCGAAGTAGTTTGTAATGGTGCAGAGGTTGTCGGCAGAGAAGTAGAAGCGTAGTCGCTCAAGTCCCACCTTCTTAATGATGTTCTTAGGAATGGTTACACCCAGCTGTACGTTCTTTAGGCGCAGATAGCTTGCGTTCTCCAGCCAGTAGTCGCTCATAAGCAAGTTGTGTGTCTGTGCCTGATACAGACGTGGATACTTGGCGTTGGTGTTTGTAGGTGTCCAGTGGTCGAGATGCTCAACCTTTGGCACCGAGTAGTCGTTGATGAAACAATGGCGTGCCTCAGACGAGAGGTATCCGTTCCACTTGGCTACACCCTGAAGATAGAAGCTTGCGTCAAACCACTTCCACTGAGCCGAACCCTTGAACGAGAGTATGTAGTGAGGGTCTTGGTCGCCAAGCACCACCTTGTCCTTGTCGTCGATAACACCACTCTTGTCGCGGTCGACGTAGATAATGTCGCCAGGCTGTACGATGTTCTTTGTCGACTCGGTGGTGGCAAACTTAGGTCCGTAGTACTTGCCATTCTCGTCTACCCCCTCAAAGTCGGTAACCTGTGCCAAGCCCTTGGTGCGGTAGCCGTAGTAGGCATCAATGGCTGTACCCTCCTGACGGATGTGGTCGCCCAATGAAGCCGAGCTTTTGCCAAGGTCTACAATCTTGTTGCGTGAGTCGGAGATGTTGAATGCAGCCGAGTAGTTGACCTCGCCAATGGCATCGCGCCACTGCAACCAAAGCTCCCAACCCTTGTTCTCTATCTCGCCCATGTTCTCGAAGGGGAGGTTAGCCGAACCGGTTACACCGATAACGGTAGGATATACCGGCTTGACAAGGGCGTTGATGTTGTTCTTCTTATACCACTCGAAGGTTGTGGTCAAGCGGTTGTTGAAGAAGGAGAGGTCGATACCGAAGTTGAGCATGCGTATGGTTTCCCACTTGATGTGCTCGTTGCCAAGCTTCTGCTGCTTGAAACCTACATTCTCTATACCACCGATAGGGTTAGTCTTGTCTACTGGTGTGATGGGTGTGAGGTAGGGATAGTAGCTTGAGCCTACGTTCTGGTTGCCCAATTCGCCCCATGAAGCACGCAGCTTACCAGAGGTAAGAGCCGGCTTGGCCCACTCCATAAACTTCTCGCGTGAGAAGTTCCAGCCAAACGAGAATGAGGGAAAGTAGCCCCAACGGTGTCCCTTGGCAAAGCGTGAGGTTCCGTCGATACGCATATTGGCCTCGAAGAGGTAGCGGCTGTCGTAAGCGTAGTTGATGCGGCCGAAGAAAGAGCGCAGTGCCCATTCCTGCACGTTGCCCGAGTTTTGCATATCCTCAGTACCACCGTCGATCACGTCGATACCATCTATAAGCACCTTCTTGCGCGATGCGGTAAGAGACGAGCGGCTCTCCCACTCCTGCGAGTAGCCCAACAACGCTGCCACGTCGTGCTTCTTGGCAAACACCTTGGCATAGTTTAAGGTGGCTTGGATGTTCTGTGTTATATATGTATACTGACTCTTGTATATCTCGTTGCGCAGATTCTCGTTCTCAGAGCTTGGTGTGCCGTCTTGATAGTAGTTGTAGAGGCATGGGCTGAAGGTGTTGGTCTCGCGTGTGTAGTAGTTGAGCGAGTAGAGCGCAGAAGCCTTCAAACCGTCAAACAGCTTGTACGAGGCATTGGCAATGCCGTTCATCACACGTGTGTTGCGTTTCTGTCGGCCTGCCTCACGAGCTACGTATACAGGGTTCTTGACAGCTCCGAACGAGTACCAGTCGGTGTCCGACCAGTGGCCGTCGGCATCCTGCTGCTGCCACTTAACCGGGAGAAGCGGAGAGATGCGCTGTGCCAAGCGGAACACGCCGGATGTGCCGGAGAGGTCGGAGTCCTGCTTGAAGAAGTCGACATAGCTGATGTTGCCCGACAGGTGCAGGCGGTCGTTGACGTCGGTGTTTACCTCAAGACGCACGTTGTGGCGGTGCGACTTGTATGGGTCGCCCACAACCAAGCCGTCCTGGTTGAGGTAGCCGTACGACATTAGGTAGCCGCTGCGTGCTGTACCGCCACGTACGCTGAGGTTGTGGCTGGTTTGCAGGGCACTCTTCTTGTATATCTCGTTTATCCAGTCGGTGTTGCTGTAGTTGTTGGGGTCGGTTCCTGCGTCGTAGGCGTCAAAGGCTTCTTGCAGGTAGGGCTTGGCGTAACCGGCGGCATCCATAGCCTCATTGGACATCTCCATATACTGGCGGCCGTTGACGAGCTTGGGCAGACGGGTAGGGGTTTGCCAACCTACATAGCCAGAGTAAGAAAACTTGGTCTTCTCCTCCTTCGAACCAGTCTTTGTTGTAACAAGGATAACACCGTTGGCGGCACGTGCACCGTATATAGAAGCCGATGCGGCATCCTTAAGTACAGACACACTGGCAATGTCGTCGGGGTTGAGGAGGTTGATGTCGCCACCTGCCACACCGTCGATAAGAATAAGAGGAGAGGTGTCGCTGTTGATGGTGCTGATACCACGAACAACGATAGAAGGCGCTGCGCCAGGCTGGCCTGAGCCGCTGCTTACATTGACACCGGGAAGCTCGCCTTGCAAACTGCGTGCAACGCTGGTAACCGGACGGCTCTCGAGCACGTCGCCCTTAACCATCGACACGGCTCCGGTGAGGTTTATCTTCTTCTGTGTGCCGTATGCCACAACCACAACCTCGTTGAGGTTCTCTGTGTCCTCGCGCAGTGTGATGTTCACGGTTCCACCGTTGGACGATACCGTTGTCTTGATGTCGCGGCAGCCAATGTAGCTATAGTTGAGCACGTCGCCTTTGTGGGCTTTGATGGTGTAGTTGCCGTTGGCATCGGTAACAGCCGACTTGCTTGAACCTGCTACAGTGATGGTGGCACCAATCATAGGCTCGCCATCGGGATAGCGCACATGTCCGCTAACCGTAACCAGGTCGTCGTTATAATTGGCGTCGGTAAGGTTGTGGCTCGACTTTTGGGCAGGCTTGGTATAGAGCATGATGCAACCATTCTCTATCTTGTATTCGATGCCCTTTTCTTTGAGCAGACGCTTGAGCACATTGTCGACGCGCTCCTTGTTGGCTTTAACGCTTACGCGCATGTTGTCGTTGACAAACTCCTTGCTGTACGACACCTTTAGTGCCGATTGCTTGCCAATGGTCTTGATGGCATGAGCCAGTGTCACATTGTGCAAGTTGACTGTAACGATTTGCTGTTGAGCCATAACGTTTAGTGAAAGGCTGCATGTAAGCAATGCTGTCGTCAACAGTCTGGGTAGGCAGATTGTGTTAGGTTCCTTTTTCATTTGTGTAAGTTGTAAGTATTTATTGTTGTAGTTAGCGTATCTCGTACTTGCGGTTTGCAACCTTCTTAATACGTACCGGGGTGATGGTTTGCATCACGTCGAACACGTCTTGCAGGTTGGCTGCGTCACAGGTTATGTTGTATGTATACTTGCGTATAGCGTTGTTCTTAATGTGGAAGGTCACACCGTACTGTCGCTCCAAGATGCGTAGCAGCTGTTCGAGGCGCATATCTTGTACGTTAATGACCTGTTTGGTCCAAAGGTCGTCAAGACTAATGTTGTCGGTCTTCTGCACTTTAAGGTCGTGTGTGGAGCGGGCATATATGGCCTCCTCTCCCGGTAGCAACGCGTTGCGGCTGTCTTCGGGTGTTGTCTTGCAGCCCACGCTTACATGTCCGTCGTACAGTGTGGTGACAATCTGGCTGTTGTCAGGGTAGGCATTGACGTTGAATCGGGTGCCGGTGACCTTTACCTCCATATCGTAGCAGTCGACATAGAATGGGTGGCTCTTGTCCTTGCTTACCTCAAAGAAGCCCTCGCCCTCCAATGTTACGCGGCGTTCGCTGCCGGTGAACTTGCGCGGATAGCGCAGGCGGCTGTCCGAATTTAGGTTTACCCTTGATCCGTCGGCAAGTATAACGATGAGTTTCTCGCCGCGTCGGGCGTATATCTCGTCATACTCGACGGCTCCCTGATGCCAGGCGATGTAGCCGAAGACACCGCCAACGATAAGAAGCAGTGCGGCTGCCGCTGTGCGGTAGAGGGTGCGTCGACGCTGTGCACGGCGCTTGCCTATGTTGTCGAACACGCTCTCGAGCACATTGTCTTCGTCGAATGTAGGTATTGAGGATAGAGACGAGAGGTCGGCAGACATCCCGTTTTTCATTCGCTCAATGTCCTTATCCATGCTTTGGGCAATGGCATCAAGGAACGCGTCCTTGCTTTTCTTTCTAAATATATCTGATATGCGCATAGTAGATAGTCTTATTGGTCTTCACTCTCTATTACTCAAAGTTTAAGGAAAAGTATTAGATTGGTTGTTTACTTTAACATATATTAAAGGTTGGGGCGTTAAAAAAAGGTTCTGCCGACATTTGAACCTTAATCCTTTCAAATATCGGCAGAACCTTATGTAGCTTCAAATATCAGCAGACTCTTATGTCGCTTCAAATATAAGCAGGCCCTTACCTTAATCCATAAGGTCCTCGCCAAGGTGTGTGGTCTGCTCGCGTTCCATACGCTCCACCACCTCACGTGGTTTTGTGGCGTATGTAATCATGCGGATAGAGTCGTTGTAGCTAACATACTTCCACAACCAGTTGAGCAGCACCATCATCTTGTTCTTTACACCGAGGATAGATCGCAGGTGAACGACAAGCCACAATATCCATGCAAAGAAGCCCTGGCTGCGCAACTTGCCTATCTCAACCACCGCTTTGTGGCGTCCGACGGTTGCCATAGAGCCGAGGTTGTTGTACTTGAAGGCAGTGAGAGAGCTATCAGTCTGACCCTCGTTGATACTCTTGAGGTTCTTGGCAAGGTTCTTAGCCTGCTGTATAGCCACCTGAGCCACCTGCGGATGTCCGTTGGGATAAGCCTCGTCGGTGGTTTGCAGACACTGGTCGCCAATGGCAAACACGCCGTCCAAGCCCGGGATGCGGTTGAACTGGTCTACCTTAAAGCGGAAGCCATGGCCCAGATGACTCTCGTCGATGCCCGGCATAGCGTTGGCTCTGATGCCCGATACCCAAAGGAATGTGCGTGTAGGAATCTCCGAGCCGTCCTTCATAATGACCTTATGGTCGCGGTAGTCGGTAACCATCTTGCCGAACTGTATGTCCACACCCATACTCTTGAGGAAGTCGTAAGCCTTCTTCGACGATTCGGGCGACATTCCGGCAAGCAGACGGTCGCCTGCCTCTATAAGATAAATGTGCATCAATGACGAGTCCATGTCTGGATAGTCGTACGGAATGACGTAGCGTTTCATCTCCGACAAGGCTCCGGCTATCTCCACACCGGTAGCACCGCCACCAACGATAACGACGTTGAGCAGCTCCTGGCGTTCCTCCTCTGTGGCACAGGTAAGGGCGCGCTCCAAATTGGAGAGCAGGGCATTGCGCAGACCCATAGCCTCTGGCACGGTCTTCATAGGTATGGCCCAGTCTTCGATGTTCTTGTTGCCAAAGAAGTTGGTTGTGGCTCCGGCTGCCAATACAAGGTAGTCGTAGTCGATCTTGCCGATAGAAGTCTGCAGAATCTTCTTGTCGGTGTCTACCATACGAGCTTCAGCCATACGGAAATAGAAGTCCTTGCGCTTGCGGAATATCTGACGGAAGGGGAATGAAATGCTGCTTGGGTCGATACCTGCCGACGCTATCTGATAGATAAGCGGTGGAAACTGGTGAAAGTTGTTCTTGTCGATAAGCACTACCTGCATGCCTGCGCCGTAGAGGTCTTCGGCAAGACGCAATCCGCCGAGTCCGCCACCAACAATTACTACTCTCTTCTTCTGATTTCTCTGGATGTTGATGCTCATAATGAATAAGGTTTATATGTGTTTTATATTATCCTGAATTTGTAATGCAAAGGTACGCTTTTGTCTTGAAATATCTGTTTGTCCATAAAAAAAAGATTGGCTACGGGCTCTTGTGCCTGTAGCCAATCTTCTATATTCGAGGTGATGATGAAAACGTTATTTAACCTCAATGTTCTTCATTACCTTTGCTTCCTTCTCTGGTGTAGTCTTAGGAATGACGATGGTAAGGACGCCGTCGGCAACGCTTGCTGATATATTGTCGCGCTCTACATCATCAGGAAGAGTGTAGCTCTGCTCGTAGTTGCCATAGTAGAACTCATGGCGCAAGTAGCGTTCGTGTCTCTCTTTGCCGCAACTACACTCCTTGTTTTCTTCCTTGTGCTCCATCTTGTTCTCGATGGCCATATGAAGCAAACCCTCGTTGGTGACGTTGATACGTACCCATTCCTTCTTAAGTCCCGGAACAGCAACCTCCATTATATATTCCTCACTTGTCTCCTTGACGTTGATGGCAGGAGCTGTGGTGCGTACCTGTGGTAAATCTTCAGTGTTGAAGAAACTGTTGTCAAACCAATCGTTCAACCAATTTGAATAATTATTTCTGCGAACTAACAACATAATGAAATACCTCCAATTTCTTATTTTTCTCGTCCTCTCTTCGCCATAAGGTTCGGTCGGGATTTCTGTTTGTTAATAATCTTGTTTTCCGCTTGCCTTTATTGGCTTCGGCTTTCACTATGTCATTACGCAACTTATGTGCCAACCGCATTTAGATAATGCCAAGTTGACAATTTAACCAAATTTGTCAGACAAGTGTGTTAAATTGTCATATTTAATGATTGTATTTATTATTTAACACGGAAAATATTGTTATTGGGTGTAAACATAATAACTTTGCACTTGAAATGGCAAACAGAATACACGTTCGCTTTGCATGGTTGCTGATATTGGTGTACTTGCCAATGTTGGTGATGGTAAGCTTCCACCATCATAATAATAAGGTGGAGGAAGATGCTGTTGTGTCTTGTTGTCAGGATTGTCTGCATCATGTGCATCACAGCGGACATATTGCCTCAAGCCAAACTCTTACGCACGATTGTGTGCTCTGTCAGTTTCAGAGCACATCATATCTTGTGCCAGTAGTGGCTATGTTGGTAACTGTCGCTGTTGTGAAGAGGCTCACAGTTCTTGTGCATTGCCCAAAGGTAAGGCTGAGGAACGTGAGCGTCAGAAGCACGAGAGCACCGCCTTATTGTTGGTAAATACACATTAAATAGTGGTTGCGACGTTATTGTTGTAACCCTTGGATTATTTTACAAAGAAACTCCAACAATAAGAATAAAATAAATGAAGACAATATACAAATCATTGTTGCTGATGGGCGTATGCTCGTCGGCAACAGTCACCTCTATGGCTATGACAGAAGAAGCTGATTCAACACATCATCAGCCATTGACAGAAACTAATGTAAAGCTAAATGAGGTTGTGGTAACCGGACTAACAGGGCAACAAAAGCTTGTAACATCGGCTTCGCCTATAAGTGTTGTGTCGCCAAAACAACTTGAATCCCAACCTTCCACAAATATCATTGATGCCATAAGCCGTCAACCGGGAGTGTCGCAGATAACCACTGGTAGCGGTATTTCCAAACCTGTAATACGAGGAATGGGCTATAATCGTGTGGTCGTGGTAAATGACGGAATACGCCAGGAAGGTCAGCAATGGGGCGATGAGCATGGAGTAGAGATTGATGCGGCTTCTGTTCATTCGGTAGAGATACTCAAAGGTCCTGCCAGCTTGATGTATGGTTCTGATGCTTTGGCAGGTGTTATAGTGTTCAATAGTGCGCCGGTATTGCCGATGGGCGAGATGGGAGCCAATGTAATGAGTGGTTATCAGTCGAACAACGGACTCTTTGATTATTCGCTTAACTTTGCCGGCAATAAGCAAGGTTTTGTGTGGAATACGCGATATAGTGGCAAGATGGCTCATGCTTATAAAAACAGGTATGACGGATATGTATATGGCTCAGCCTATCGCGAACAGTCGTTCATGCAGATGCTTGGATGGAATCATAATGGCGGGCACACTCATCTTACGCTCGATTATTATCATCTTACGCCAGGCATTGTTGAGGGCGAACGAGATGAGGAGACTGGAATTCTTGAAATGCCCGATGGTTTCAATCCAAAGAGTTACGGTAGATCTCTGCCTTTCCAGCAAATACACCACTACAAGGCTGTGCTCGACAATATGTGGTATGTAGGCGAGGGCAACATAAAGTTGCTTGCCGCTTATCAACAGAACCGTCGACAGGAGTTTGAGGAGTCGCGAGACGAATGTGGTCTTGACCTTATGCTCCACACCGTAAACTACGACTTGCATTACACTTCGCCAATGCTTGGAGCATGGAAGATAGCCACTGGCATAAATGGTATGTGGCAACAGTCGGTAAATAAAGGCTCCGAGTTTCTCATTCCTGATTATCGTCTGTTTGATTATGGTTTGTTTGCCACAGCTACTTGCTCTATTAATAAGATGAATCTTAGTGGCGGTGTGCGCTACGACCATCGTCATCTGCATGGCGATGCGCTTGTTGAAGACAATGATAACGACAATGCCGATAGGGTGAAGCGTTTCAATAACTTTAGCCGAGGATTTGATGGGTTCTCTGGCAGCTTAGGAATGGCTTATGAGCTGTTGCCCAATCTTAATTTCAAGGCAAATGTGTCGTGCGGCTTCCGTGCGCCAAATATCAGTGAGTTGGCATCGAATGGCGAGCACGAGGGAACACAGCGTTATGAGATAGGCAATACCGCATTGAAGCCCGAACAGAGTTGTCAGCTCGATCTTGGGCTCGACTATACTTCGCAATTTGTGTCTGCACAGCTGTCGCTATTTGCCAATCGTATCAGCAACTATATCTTCAGTACCCGACTTGTCGACAGTAATGGTAATCATGTGATAACTGATGGATCAGACACCTATCAGTTTACTTCGGGCGATGCTCGCCTTATGGGTGGCGAGGTGTATGTGGATGTTCATCCGTTAGAAAGATTACATATAGGCAATAGCTTCTCGTATGTCAATGCCGTGCAGCTTCATCAGCCAAGTGATGCCAAGTATCTGCCTTTTACTCCAGCACCTCGATGGCTTGGCGATGTGCGTTACGAGATAATGTGCGATGGCAGGACGTTTGACCATATGTATGTTAAGTTGGCTGTAGACTGTAATCTTCGTCAGAATCACTATTATGCAGCAGGTGGAACAGAGACGTCCACACCATCGTATACACTGCTAAACCTATATGCCGGAACCGACATAAAGAGCCATGGCAGACGCATAGCCTCTGTGTATGCATCATGCGAGAATATCACTAACCATGCTTATCAGAATCATCTGAGTAGATTGAAATATCTCGATGTAAACAAGTCGACTGGCAGAATGGGAGTGTTCAATATGGGGCGCAACTTTACGGTTAAAGTAGTTGTGCCTATTAGATTGTAGTATTTTGCATCATAACCTTATTAAAATCTCCGACAAACTGTATACATAGTTTGTCGGGGATTTAAATATGTAAGCTTTATCCCTAATTCTGTATAAATAATTTATTGAAAATCTATAACTTTGCACCGTAATCAAAGAAGATAAATATATACGCCGATGAAGCTATTGATAAAGAATATGGTTTGTCCACGCTGTATCTCGGCTGCCAAGGACATTCTTGTGTCCGAAGGTTTAACCGTAAAGTCAATAAGTTTGGGTGAGGCAGAGATTGAGGAAGACCTTATTGACGAGCAACGTACCTCCCTTGCCGGCAAATTGCAAGGCATAGGCTTTGAGTTGCTTGACGACCCACGTTCGCTGTTGGTGGAACAGATACGCATCGCCGTGCAGCAATGGGTAAGGATGAGTGAGGAGCGTCCAAAACTGTCCGATTATCTATCGCATCATCTCAATAAGGACTATAGCACCTTAAGCAAGTTGTTCTCCGAAGTGCGAGGCATTACCATTGAGCGGTTCTCCATCCAGCATCGCATAGAATATGCTAAGGAACTTCTATGTTATAGTCAGCAGTCCACAAGCGAGATTGCCTATAGGCTTGGCTATAGTTCGCCGGCACATCTATCCTCACAGTTCAAGCAAGTTACCGGTATGACTCCGAAGAACTTTCGCGAACTTGAAACACACAACCGAATACCCCTGGATGCATTGTAATTAAGGTTTAGAGATTGTTATAAAGGTTAAGTATATGAGAAAATTATTGATAAGTTTATTGGGATATACATTTGTGTCGCAGCAGATGGTTGCACAGACAGACAGTATAGCCAATACACACGAACTAAAGAATGTGGTTGTGAAAGCCACTAATGGCATTAAGTCGAAATACAGAGTGGACAATGCCGATATAATAGGACAAGGACAACTGATACGTGCTGCTTGCTGCAACCTTGGCGAATCGTTCACCGCCAACCCTTCTGTTGACGTAAGCTATAGCGACGCCGCTACAGGAGCCAAGCAGATAAAGCTGCTCGGACTGAGCGGCACCTATGTGCAGATGCTTACGGAGAATATTCCTAATCTGCGTGGCGCATCCTTGCCATACAGCTTAGGATATGTGCCCGGTCCTTGGATGCAGTCGATACAGGTAAGCAAGGGAGCTTCGAGTGTGAAGAATGGATACGAGAGTACCACTGGACAGATAAACATCGAGTTTCTAAAGCCGCAAGGCACAGATGGTGTGCGAGCAAATGTCTATCAGGATAGCGAACAGAAGACAGAGGTAAACCTTGACGGAAGCATACATCTTAACGATCGCCTTTCTACAGCAACCCTTCTTCACTTCGAGAATCGCCAGATGGACCATGATGGCAATGGCGATGGCTTTATGGATATGCCAAAGCTGCGTCAATACAACCTTATGCACCGTTGGGCTTATGTATCGCCACGGTGGATTAGTCAGTTGATGTTGCGTGGCTTGCACGACGAGCGCGAAGGCGGACAGAGCCGTAAGCATGCCAATACCGCTTCGTCAGAACTTCTCTACTCAACCTCGGTGAAGACCAACCGCTATGAGATGCAATGGAAAAACGGTTTTACCCTTAATGCCGACCACAACAGCTCAATAGCCTTGATGCTGCATGGCTCATGGCATGATGCCGACAATGTGTTCGGCATAACCCAATATGATGTCACTCAAAAGAATGGTTATGCCCAGCTTATGTTTGAGACAGACATTACGGAGAATCATAATATCAGCGTGGGAGCATCGCTCAACCATGACTACTATGACGAACGTCTCAATCCATTGGGCGCATTGCCTAAAGCCGAAAGCAAGGTGACGAAGGAAACCACTCCCGGTCTATATGCTCAGTATACATATAAGTTGGGCGAGAAACTAACGGTTATGCCAGGTGTGCGTTGGGACCATTCCAACCTTTACGGCAGCTTCTTCACGCCACGTCTGCACATCAAGTATTCGCCATCAGATATCATTACGCTACGCACTTCGGTGGGCAAGGGCTACCGTTCGCCTCATGCCTTGGCAGAAAATGTTACGCTATTGGCAAGTGGCAGAGAGATAATCATCGATTCCGACCTTAAGCAGGAGGAGGCATGGAACATGGGAGCGTCAGTGGGTATGAACATTCCGCTATTCGGCAAGATATTGGAGCTTAACGCAGAGTATTATTATACCGACTTTGTTCATCAGATGATTATGAACTTCGATGGAGCAAAGGGCGAGCATACACTCTCGTTTGAGAATCTTGACGGCAAGAGCTATAGCCACACCCTGCAAGTGGATGCCACATACTCATTGTTTAGTGGAATGTCTGCCACTGCAGCCTTCCGTCTGAACGACGTTAAGTGTACCTATGATGGCGAGCTGCGCCAAAAGCCTCTCACATCACGATACAAAGGCTTGCTCACCCTCTCGTATAAGACACCGCTCCAACTTTGGCAATTCGATGTAACCGGTCAGCTTAATGGTGGTGGCGAGCTTTACGACCAAAGTCGCTATCCTGCCTACTTCCAGTTGCAGGCGCAAGTGACACGAGAGTTCCGCAACTTCAGTCTTTACTTAGGTGGCGAGAATCTTACCAACTATAAGATAGGCTCCCCGATACAAAGTGCACATCATCCATGGAATGCCGCCTTCGACGCCACTCAGGTGTGGGGACCTGTCACTGGAGCAATGGCATACGTAGGAATCAGATATAAATTGGAGAAGTTATAAATACATTAATAATCAAAAATCAGTACAATATGAAGAAGAATCTTTTAGTAGCATTTATGCTTTTAGTTGCCGGCAATACATTTGCCAAGACACCAGTAGACACATTGATAGTAACCACTCTGCCGCAGATGCACTGCCAAGGCTGTGAGAACAAAATAAAGAGCAACATCCGCTTCGTAAAGGGCACAAAGAAGATAGATACCTCTGTAGAAGAGCAGAAGGTTACTATAGTATACGACTCTAAGAAAGCCAAGTACAAAGACTTTGTTGAGGCTTTCAAGAAGATAGGGTATGAGATAAAGAAGAAGTAAATATCCAGTTGAGAGTTTATTCAAGTTGAGAATTGAGAGTTGAGAATTAAGAGTTATGATTACCATGCTAAACATTCAATGTTAAAGCATATCATAACTTTCAATTCTCAACTCTCAATTCTCAACTAATCAGAGCCTCTCGCAAAACTCAATCTTCTCCTTGTTAGGTCCCTCGATGGTGAAGAACTTTACACCATTCTCCCAGAACGGCAAACCATTAACTTGTGTGTCGAGCATTTTCAGTCCAGCACGCTGCACAACCTTAAACAGCTCATCAATGTTCTTCACGTCGATGGCAATATGGTCGATTGCTCCGTATGCCATAGCAGCCTGACGGTTCTGATAAGTCTCTATCACGAGATTGTGGAGTTGAAGAAATGCAACCTCCTCTGTGCCGTTGATGGTGCGCAAGGCTGTTGTAAAGCCAAGAGTGAGGTAGAAGTTGATAGTTGCCTCGATATTGTTTGTGGGTATGCCTATGTGCTGAACACCTGTTGTGAAATCTTTGATATTCATAATGTTTATGTATTTTAAGTTGTTAATCTTGTTTATGTGTATTATTTGTTGAACTTATAAGTGTATGATTTGTGCTCCTATTTGGAAGTAAGCCTTCTGCGATTGTGGATTCCACAATCCCATGGCATGTACCGGTAGAGTGTAGGAGCCAATCTTCAGGTCGTGGCTCACTTTCAGTTGGGTATGTACAATGCCAGATGTATTGCCGTAGAAGTTTTGTTTCTCGCCTGCTTTGTTCAAAGCAAAGGCCCCGCCAACTCCAGCATCCACTTGCCAGCCATCTTTCTTGTATATTGGATATTCGGCATAGACAAACGTTGTATATTTCTGCTCTTTGTTGTCGACAGAACGGTCGCGTCCGAACATTATCGTCGACCAACTGAGCAGTAATGGAAACTGTGGTTGCTGAAATCGGTAGCTCAGTATGCAGTTAAGGAATCGTCCCGTCTCATGTGCCGAATAATTAAAATATCGCCTGTTGTTGTAGGTAGCACCAGGCGAGAAGTTGTAAGTATCCATAGCCGAGAACTCCAGTCCGCCCGTGCGTAGCGTGATGTAATGGTTAAACTCCTTGTAGGAGCCTTGAGTATTGGTGCCACCCCATAAGCCGAGTGTTGCATGACCATTGGCGAAAGTATAGCCAAGGTCGGTAAGTATAAGGCAACCGTCAGCCACTTCCATACCTCGCCACAGATGGTTGTTCTGCAAGTCGGCAGTAAGGTGGATTTGTGCAGAAGCCGTCAGGCATAATGCCGAGGCAATGAATGATGTGGTGATTCTTTTCATTTGATTACTCTTTGTTGGCCTCATGCTTCTGCTCAAGGTCAATGATAATCTTCATTGAAGTCTCGCGGTGAGTGTCGATATACTTGTAGGCATCGTCGTACTCCTCGAAGGCGAAGCGGTTGCTTACGAGTGGCTCCAGATTTACGATGCCGCGCGACACATAGTCGATGGCTGTCTGATAGTCCTCGTGGCGATACATCATCGAGCCTATGAGGCGCAGCTCGTGCTCGCCAAGGTGGAACATACTAAGGGCTGGGTCCTTGGCAAAGACAGCTACAACAACGATGTCGCTGCCCTTCTCAATAGTCTCCATAAGCGAGCGTATAGACGATTCGACGCCAGCAACCTCAAAGCCTACCTGATAGCCCTCGTCGCCAAAGAGTTCTTTGGCAGCCTCCTTTAACGAGCGCTTGGTGATGTTTAGTGTGTCGGCTATGCCACACTCGCGAGCCTTGGCAAGTCGAAGGTCGCTAACATCGGTTATGAGCACTCGTTTTGCACCACGTGCTTTGCAGAACTGAGCCACAAGATTGCCTATAGTACCGGCTCCGCTCACAACAACGTTTTTGCCCTTTACGTCGGTGCGGTTGCTTGCGTGTGCACCTACAGCCGATGGCTCAATCATAGCACCATAGTCGAGACTCATACCCTCGGGCAACTTCACTACACGGTCGTCGTCAATGACGAAGAAGTCTTGTGCGCAACCATCAGCCTGGAAAGCCTGAACACGCAGATGCTCGCATACGTTGTATTGTCCGCGCTTGCAAGGGTTGCACTCGCCACAAACAAGCTGAGGACGAGCCGTGATGTTGTCGCCCGGCTTGCATACTGTAACTTTGCTGCCGCATGCCACAACAACAGCCGAATACTCATGTCCCTGAACAACGGGATAGAATGTGGCAGGGTGTAGGCCGTGGTAAGAGTGTATCTCGCTGCCGCAGATACCGATACGCTTGATGTTTGCAAGAATCTGGTGTTCCTTAAGGTCTTCTGCCTTAGGTGCTTCCACTTCCTTGAACTCGATGTGCTTGGGTGCTACTAATATTGCTTGTCTCATAATTGTAATGTTTTAAGTTTCCTTTAAAAATCTCGTTTATTTACTCTTTTACTTTTTTACCGTTTTACTTTTGATTGCCTTCAGTTCCTCCACAATCTTATTGTACACATGGCGATGAAGCTTGTAGAAGCACAGGCAGAAGGCTGTAACAACCCATAGTGCTCCAGGAATGGTGGAGAAGGTGTGGCGCATGATGGCTATTACGTCTGCGTTCTGTTCGGCTCCTGCCACATATCCGGCTGAATCGAGAGCCAAGGCAAACATTGCTGTGCCGAGTGCCATACCCATCTTGTTGGCAAGCGATACAAAGGCATACTGGAAACCATCGTTGCGTATGCCAGTCTTCCATTCGCCATACTCCACGCAGTCGGGTATTACGGCATATATGGCTGTATTGAAGCCCGAGAAGAAGAACCAGGCTATGGCAGAACAAATGTAGAATTCAACGGGAGAGGTGTTGGGGCTGAAGAAGTAGAGCAGAGCCATAAACACTCCGCATAGCAGAGCAAATACAGCTGCCGCATAACCCTTGTTGCCAGTCTTGCGGAACATCCACGGGAAGCAGGCAGCTCCTACTATCGACGGCAGGATGATAGCCATAGAGTAGTAGCTAAAGAGTGTGGCCGAACCTTCAACATAAGTGAAGTAGTATAGAATGTCGGCATTGCGTCCGTAGAGTATAAAACCGAAGAGAAACTGTCCGAGTATGGCAAGTTGATAGGGGCGGTTCTTTAGCACCGACTTAAGTTGTACTGATATCGGAAGCTTCTGTCCTACCGGGACCTCAACCACCTCCTTAGTTTTGCTGAAGCAGAACAGGTGGCAGGCGGCGAAGATTATACCATATATTACAGCTACTGCGAGATAGCCAAACTGAGCGTTGCCCTTGCCTAAGAATGTAACGAGAGGCACGGTTATGATGTTGAGCACACCAATTGCAATCATAGCGCTTACCGAGCGGCTTGTGTTGAGCTTGGCACGCTCGTCAATATTCTGTGTCATAGCTCCGCAGAGTGTGCCGTAAGGAAGGTTTACGCAAGTATATCCGAGCACCAGGATGCAGTAGGTTACAGCCATATATACAATCTTGGCTGTCTGGCTCCAATCGGGATGAGCCCAAAATGTGAGCATCAGTATGATAGCTGTAATAGGTGCTCCGAAGAGAAGCCAAGGGCGGAAGCGTCCCCAGCGTGTATGTGTCTTATCGGTTAGGGTTCCGATGATAGGGTCGTTTATAGCATCCCAAATTCTTGATATCAGCATAAGACTGGCTACAGCACTCATGCCAATGCCAAACACATCGGTGTAGAAAATCATAAGGAAGTTGCTTACGAACATCCAACTGAAGTTGCAGCCAACATCGCCCATTCCGTAGGCAATCTTGCTGATCATAGGCACGCGACCTTGGTTTGAGGTAGTATTCATATTCTTTTAGGTTTTTGTTATTTTTCTGACGCAAAGTTAGTGCTTTCAAAAAAGAATACGAACAAGAAAATATTATACTTTTTGTGCAACCGTTCCCGCAATCGTTCCCGATTAGTGCAATCGTTCCCAAATAATCAATACTAAGCAATTTATATGTTGAGGAGCGAAAGTTTAGGCTTGCAATAACCGATGAAAAGAAAACTTTTGCTATATTTGCAACATCAATACAATAATAGCTAAAAACAATAACAATGTCTAAATACATCACCATAAAGGATATAGCCAACGAGTTGGGCATCTCAAAGTCGACAGTGTCTCGTGCTTTGTCGGGCGATTCCTCCAATGTAAAGGCCGAGACGATGAAGCTGATAACTGATACTGCACGTCGTATGGGATATCACCGCAACGAGATGGCGGTAAGCCTACGCAAGCAAAGCTCGCACAACATTGGTATCATTATCCCAGAGATCGTTACCTCGTTCTATATGACATTCATAAGCCATGTTCAGACCATCTTGCACAAGCACGGCTACAATGTACTTATAGCTACATCCAACGAGAGCTATATACAGGAGCGTGACAATATAGAGATGATGGAGCACTGTATGGTTGACGGATTGCTTATAAGCGTTTGCGATAAGGAGCGCAACATCGATCAATACCGACGTATAGAGTCGGTTGGCATCCCGGTGGTGTTCTTCGACCGTACGGTAGAGGGTGTTGAGGCATCGCAAGTGCGGCTCGACGACTATATAATGTCGTTCTTCATGGTGGAGCAGCTAATACGTAGTGGTTGCAAGCAGATTGTTCATATCCCGGGTCCGTCGCGCATACGCAATGGGTATGAGCGTTTGAGGGGATATCGTGACGCTTTGGAGAAATTTCATATAGCCTATAATCCCGACCTTGTACTGTCTCCTGCACTGAGTGCCGAGGAGGGGGGACAAGTAGTGGCAGAATTTATTGACAAGAACATTCCGTTTGACGCAGTGTTTGGTTTCACAGAGACAGCACTCATAGGAGCAAAAAACCTTATGCAGAAACGTGGACTGCGCATACCCGACGATGTGCGTGTTTGCTGTATGGCTGGCACCACACTCTCCACACTTGTGCATCCCACTATCACTGCCGTAGAACAACCTGTGGAGCAAATGGCAGAAGAAGCTTGCCGACTGCTTATGCATAATATAGCCAACAGCGGCAAGCATGTGGAGGATGTTGTGCTGAGGGGCGAAATAGTAGAAAGAGAGTCGACGGTTAAGCCTACTTCTTAATATGCTCCTTACTAATGTCGTGTTTTGATTTCGACTTCACTACAAGCCAAACTCCAGAGAATACCAATGCGGCAGCTATAGCCTGTGTGCCTTTAAATACGGCAAGGCCCACAGCTACGCTTACGCTTACCGACACAATAGGCTGCACATAGTTGTATACGCTTACCACAGTAGGGCGCAGCGTCTTTTGTCCCATCATCATACAGATGTAGGCCAGGTAGGTACCGAAGAATATCACGAACCCCGTCTCCCACCATGTGCTCATAGGTACGGTGGCAAAGTTGATGTCGGCTATGTGTCCTAATGTAAAGGGCCATATCAGTAATGTTGCCCATATAAACATCCATTTGTTTACAGTAAAGAGCGAGTATTTTTGCACCAAAGGTTTGAAGAGAGCCAGATAGAGTGCAAACGACAATTGTGCCGATATACATAGCAAGTCGCCCCAGATGTTGCCCACCTTGGCATTGCCCGCCGTAGCGCTTGTCGTTATTATCATCACCGCTCCAGCACATCCCAGCAGTACACCAGCCGCCTTCTTCCAAGTGATAGGCTCTTTCAGTATAAGGAACGATAGCACCATAGCAAATATAGGCATTGATGTAGTCATGATGCTTGAGTTGCTTGGCGACGTCATGTTGAGGCCGATGGTATAGCAACATTGGTTGAACACGAGGGCAAACAGTCCGGCACAGCCCAACAGCAAGATGTCTTTCATAGGCACATGCTCTTTCTTTGTAAACATAGAGGTAAGCCAGAAGAGAATGGCTCCACCAAGAACACGGAAGCTCACAAGGTGAAATCCGTCGATGCCGTGCAGCATAGCATCCTTACCGACAGGCGCCATTAGTCCCCAAAAGCTTCCGGCACAAAGCATACACAGATGAGCGATAAGGGGTTGTTTCTTGTTATCCATAAAAAAAGTAAATTATTTATTTTGTGTGTAAAGGTACTCCGAATAATCGTAACCGCCAAATGTATAGAGAAAAAGTGAAGTGTATCCTATTTGTTATTATATCAAAATAAAGTACCGAATCCTTTGTCATGTCGATAATTTCCTTTAAATTAGCAAAGTAAAAGTGTTAAAGTAAGCAATATATGGAAGAAATAGTTAATTGTTATCCCGTAGGAATACAGACTTTCTCTAAAATCAGAGAGGGAAAATATCTCTATGTTGACAAGACTGGATATATAGTCGACTTCCGAAAGAAGAAGATGAGTTATGTCTTTCTGAGTCGCCCGAGGCGGTTCGGTAAGTCATTGTTTGCATCAACACTTCAGGCATATTTTGAAGGACGCAGAGAGCTGTTTGAGGGACTTGCGATAGCCAACTATGAGAAGGATTGGATAAAATATCCAGTGCTCCATATTGATATGAGCGGTGCAAAACATCTCAATGCGGAGCGTTTGGAGGATTATCTTGGCTTGCAATTATCAGAGTATGAGGAACTGTATGGCAGGGATGAACGTGAAAAGTATGCAAACGACCGCTTGGATGGCATTGTTAAACGTGCCTTTAAGCAGATGGGGCGTAAGGTCGTTGTTATCATAGACGAATATGATGCGCCTTTGCTTGACGTTGTACACGATGAGGAGAATTTGCGTGGTCTCCGATTTGTAATGCAGAACTTCTATAGTCCGTTAAAGAAGCTCGACCCATATTTGGAGTTCACATTCATCACTGGCATCACCAAGTTCTCGCAGCTCAGCATATTCAGCGAGCTGAATAACCTTGACAATATCAGTATGTTCGACCAGTATTCCGCTATCTGCGGTATCAGCAAGACGGAGCTTACCACGCAGATGAAATCGGATATAGATGCTTTGGGGAAAGCTCTTGGTATGACGTATGAGGAGTGCCTGGCAGAACTGACAAGATTTTACGATGGTTATCATTTCAGTGAGAAATCAGAGGATGTCTTCAATCCATTTAGTTTGGTAAAGGCGCTGAATGCACGCAAGATAGCTCCTTACTGGTTTGGTTCAGGTACGCCAACTTATCTTATCAAGACGTTGCAGAAGTATCATGTCAATGTGATGGATATAGAGAAAAAGTCATGTGATGTGGATGACTTTGATGTTTCACCGGAAATGATGACTTCTGCGCTTCCGTTGCTCTATCAGAGTGGTTATCTCACTATCAAGAAGTATAATCCGATATTGCATCGATATACTTTGGAATATCCTAACAAGGAGGTTAAGATAGGTATGCTCAAGAGTCTTGCCCCCAACTATCTTTCGCCGATATCTTTGGATAATAACAGTCTTGTGGGTGATTTCCTGGAAAAGCTTTATGAAGCAGACGTAGAGGGAGCTATGGTTCGCCTTAAGGCATATCTGTCGAGCATCTCCAACCGCTTGTCCAACAAGAACGAGCGCGATTTCCAAACCGTCTTCTATCTGATATTCAATCTTATGGGAGCCTTTATCAAGGTAGAGGAGGATAGTGCTATAGGCAGAGCTGATGCGGTGGTATATATGTCAGATGCAGTGTTTGTTTTTGAGCTGAAGTATGATGGTTCTGCCGAAGAAGCTATCAGACAGATTGATGATAAGGGTTATCTCATTCCATATACAGCCGATGGCAAGCGACTTGTGAAAGTTGGTGTCAACTATGACAGTAGTCAGCGGACAATAAGTGATTGGATAGTGAAAGAAATGTAAGTTTATTGTACATTTTCATTTAAAATGGAGTTGTGCCTACAATAGGTATAGCTCTTTTTTATTTTAGTACCATAGTTTTAACTCGGATTAAGCCGTTTCAATGGCGGTAAGTTTCAGTTGATAAGTTGATTTGTTTATATTTAATAATGTTAAATCAGACAATAAAACAATGTTCTGCCTACTAAACAATGAAGAATATGAGATAAAAATATTACCTTTGCATCGTCTAAACCCATGCCGGAAGCTCCAATGGGCAGAGGTTGGGCAGACATATATACATATAAGGCGTAACTGTACGCTTTGG